>Ga0070697_100000137_pt1 | contig 58996 bp, 57 predicted proteins | sample KBSK1501metaG_FD_65475 | JGI IMG/M metagenome (GOLD analysis project Ga0070697, IMG submission 65475) | Corn, switchgrass and miscanthus rhizosphere microbial communities from Kellogg Biological Station, Michigan, USA - KBS K1-50-1 metaG | ecosystem: Host-associated > Plants > Roots >... | reverse complement strand
CGACCGGCCCTGGAAACGCTGGATCAGCTGCTGGTAGGCCTTCACCGCCTCCTCAAGCTTGGCGCGATCGTGGTTCAAGGTGCCCAGGTCGTGCGTGGCGATGGCCAGGGTGTACAGCGCGTTTGGCAGCAGGGGGCTCTCCGGGAAATCCTTCTCGAAGTCCTTCAGGATCTCGACCGCCTCGCCCGAACGGGCGAGCAGGCGCAGCGCGTGCCCCAGCTGGAACTTCAGCGTCGGCAGGATGTCGGGCGTCGGGTTCTTGCCGAGCGCCTTGCGGTACAGCTCGACCGCGCGCTCGAAATCGCGGGCCTTCTGCGCCGCCAGGCCGGCCTGGTACAGGAGGTTCGCAGCCCGCGGGTCGTCCGGGAAGCGGGTGGCGGCCTCCTCCAGGAGACCGACGGCCTGCAGCGGCTCGCCCGTCAGGATCCTCGCGGTGGCCTCTCCCTGGAGCGACGAGACGATCTCGGCCGGCGTGGGACAGAGCGTGCGCGCTTCCTGGAACTGGATGGCCGCCTCCGATCCTTTTCCCTGCGCCAGGAGGCTGTCGCCACGCACCAGATGATCCGCCACCGTCCCGCCGAACCCCTGCGCCAGCGCCGCGGAAAAGGGCCAAACCACGCTCAGGACGAGGATCGCCGGGACACGGACACCACGAAGAGCCTGACGGATCATGGGGCGGTATTGTAGGCGATTTTCAACCTGGAGGAGAATGTCCGCTCTTGACGGAGCCCGCCATCACCTCCTGGAGCCTCGACGAGCCGCTCGGCCGCCCCGGCGCCCTTTCATCCCGCCTGACGCGGCGCGGAGCGAGGCGGCTCGGGAGGATCCGGAGGGCCCTGGGGCGTTCCTCCCGGGGCGGCGCATGGCCGCGAGGCGAGGCTGTCCTTGGCGCCCTGGCCGCGACGCTCGCCTCGCTGCCGCCCGGTCCGCGGGCCCGCGCCCTGCGGGGGCCCGACGTGCGTGGCTTCCTTTCGGAGGCGGAGACCTGGCTCGCGGTCCGGCGGCTGGCGGCGGAGGTCATGGCGACCGGCCGACGCGCGCCGTCACCGGCGCGGCGGACGCGTCTCCTGGCGCGTCTGTTCGATCGCCTCGCCCGCACCGAGCATCTGGCGGCGCTCGCGCCCCGCGGACGGATCGACGCCGCTCTTCCGGGACGGTGCCTGACCTTCGCGCGCCGCCGCCTCGCGGACGCCGTCGCGGATCTCTCCGCGTTTCTTCTCGGTCTGCGTCTCGTGCACCCCTCGCCGGGCGTCGTCGATGTCCGGCTCCGTTTCCGTGAGGATCCGGAGCAGGGACGTCCCGCCGGGCGGATCGATCTCGGGGCGTGCGCCGGGCCGGCGGGCGCGCTCGGCATCGTCGGCGGCCCCGGCACGCTGCGCCGCGGCGCCCGTGACGGGGCCCGGAGGCATTCCCCGGCGCGCGCGGGCGTGCGCGCGACGCTTCGCGGCCGGACGCTGTTCCTGCGCGCTCCCGGGGCGGCGGAGGTCGTCCTGCCGGCGGCCGGCTCGCGTCTCATGGCGCCGGAACGCCCCGCCGGCCGCGACCGCCGGACCGGTGACGCCCTCCGGCTGGTCCGCAGGAATCTGATCCCCGGCACCTCGATCGTGCTGACACCCGTGTTGGATTCGAGCCCGCGCCGACTGCGGGTCACCCGGGATACGCCGGGTTTCGGACCACGGCTGGCACGCGCCCTCCGGGTCCTGATGGTGGCCTGGCCCGAGGCGCACCGGGAGATCCTGCGGCGCACCTACATGGTGGTGCCGGTTCGCGAGCCGGGGACCGTCAGCTGGTCGCTGGCCTCGCGACCGGGGGTCTCGTTCATCAACCTGTCCGGCAAGTCGATCATCGATCTCGCGGACGATCTGCTCCACGAGACCGCCCACCACCGTCTGCACGATCTGCAGGAGGTCGCGACTTTCCTGGTCCGCGGCCCGGACACCGAGGAGGTGCAGGCGTTCGACTCCCCGTGGCGCGGCGCCCGCCGGCCGCTGCACGGGCTGCTGCACGGCGCGTTCACTTTTTTGTTCCGGGCCGAGCTGTTGCGGCTCGTCCTGCGGGTCGCGCGCGCGCACCCGCGCCTGCTGGCGCGCGATCTCGGGCGTTCGGAGCCTGCGATCCTGCGGCGCGAGCTTGGGCGGGAGACCCGGATGATCGCCTCCGCCCTGAGGGACCTGGAGGGCGCGGCCCACTCCGGTCTTCTGGCCCCGTCCGGGCGGAGACTCCTCCGTTCGATGCGTTCCTGGTCCGCCCGGCTGCGGCGGCGCCCCTGAGCCTGTCCTTCCGGGGGGCGTGCTCGTTCCGTCTCAGGGATTCGGGCGGGGCTCTTCGATCGTGTGGGTCCGGCCGGCCTCGAGACCGGTCAGCGACTGCTTCGAGCCGTCGGGCCAGGTGATCTGGACGTCCGCGGCCGCGACCCGGCCGTCGCGCGCGGGGCCGAGACCGAACGTGAGGACCATCTCGCTCTGCGAGGCGTACGAGGCGGCGGAACGGACCGTGCGCGCGCCCGCGACGTCGCCCGCGCGCAGGTGCACCACGGCGCCCACCGCGTCGCGGTTCGAGCCGTTCCCCACGAGACGGAGCCGCAGCCAGCGGTTGGCGTTGCCGCCGTCGTTGCGCAGGAGAATCGCCGGTCCGTTGTTCGTGCTCACGGCGACGTCGAGGTCGCCATCCCCGTCGATATCGGCGTAGGCCGCGCCGCGCCCGACGATCGGGCGCAGCAGGTCCGGTCCCGCCTCGTCCCCGACCAGCTCGAAGCGGCCGCCGCCGATGCCGCGGAACAGGTGGGACGGCTCCGCATAGGTCACCGAGGGCTGCACGCGGTTGATTTCGTTCTCCACGTGGCCGTTCGCCACGAAGATGTCCGGCAGCCCGTCGAGATCGAAATCGAAGAAGAAGCAGCCGAAGGCCAGCGTCAGCAGGCTCGGCTGGCCGATCCCGGAGGTGGCCGCGTCGTCGATGAACAGACCGCGCCCCTCGTTGTGGTACAGGGCGAGCATCTCGTTGGAGAAGTTGCCGATCACCAGGCTCTCGCGGCCCGAGCCGTCGTAGTCGGCCGCGTCGATCCCCATGGCGCCGCGCGCCTTGCCCTCCTCGCTGAAGGCAATCCCGGCGCTCTTGCCGACCTCCTCGAACGTGCCGTCGCGCCGGTTGTGATACAGGAAATTCGGCTGGGTATCGTTGGCGACCGCGAGGTCGACCCAGCCGTCGTCGTCGTAGTCCAGCGCCACCACGCCGAGCGACTTCCCGGTCGGCTCGTACACGTGGGCGGCGCGCGTCACGTCTTCGAACGTGCCGTCACCCTTGTTGCGGAACAGGCGATCGGTCGCGCCGCGGTACGACTCGGGGGTGCAGTACGACTTGCTGACGCCGTCCAGGGTGCAGAAGATATCGTCCTTCGTCGACCACTGCACGTAGTTGCAGACGAACAGATCGAGCCGCCCGTCGCGGTCGTAATCGATCCAGGTGGCGCTCGAGCCGAAGGCCGGATCGGAGACGCCCGCCTTCTGCGTCACGTCCTCGAACGTGCCGTCGCCGCGGTTGTGATACAGCCGATCCGCGCCGAGACCGTTGACGAACAGATCGATGTGGCCGTCGTTGTCGTAATCGGCCGCGGCGGCGCCGATGGCGTACATCTCGACGGCCAGACCGGAGCGCGCCGTCACATCCTCGAAGGTGCCGTCGCCCCGGTTGCGATACAGGGCCTGGGTCACCTTCTTGCGGTGCTTCTCGGGCCAGTCCGCGCTGTTGACGAAGAACAGGTCCGGCCGGCCGTCGCCGTCGAAGTCGAAAAAGACGACCCCCGAACCCATCGTCTCGGGCAGGTACTTCTTGCCGAAGGCGCCGCTGTTCTGGTTGAAGGTGATCCCGGCGGCCTTGGTGACGTCGGTGAACCGGACCGGGTTCCGCGTCACCGGCGCGGCGGCCGGCGTCTCGTGCGGGGCATCGGTCTTGCGTGAGCAGGCCGTGACCAGGAGGACGCAGCCGGTCACCGCCAGAGAGCCAGCCAGAATGGCCCCCGTGGCCCTGCGTTTCGCTGGACCCGAGAACCAGAGGGCGGCGCTCATTCGCCGGCTGCCTTCCCGCTGTCCGGACCCTTGCCCGTCGCCGTCCCGCTCCCGCCGTGCGTTCCTGACGCGGCGCGCGTTCCGGGACTCCGGAGCGGCGGCCCGTAGCGGTTGGCGTGCTCGTGGATCGCCTGACGCTCCAGGTTCTGCTCCGCATTGAGCCGCCGGTACGGGCCCGTGATCGACTGGGCCGACTCGTCGGCCTTGAAGCGCGTGTACAGGGTCTCCTCGCGCTTCTCCTCGCTCTCCCGACCCAGCGCACGGTAGCACAGCATCAGGTTGTAGTGCGCCGTCAGATCCTCCGGGTCGATGCTCAGAGTGCGCTGGAACTCGGCCACCGCCTCCAGGTAGTGGCGCTGCAGGAACAGGATCCGCCCGATCTGGTCGCGCACCACGCGGTCGCGTGGAAAGCGGGTGGCGGCGGTTCGCAGATGGGAGAGGGCGTCGTCGTAGCGGCCGCGCGCCTTCAGCGCGAGCGCCAGGAAGTAATGGGCGGACGCCAGATCGGGGTCCAGACGCAGGGCGCGCTGCAGGATCGGGCGCGCCGCCTCCTGGTCCCCCTCCTGCACCAGGACGCGACCGATGTTGACGACTCCCCCCGCGTACTTCGGGTCGATCGCCACCACTCGATCGAACGCCCGTCTCGCCGCCACCAGGTCCCCCTGGAGGAACATGCCGATCCCGTAGTCGTTCCAGCGGTCGCGGTCGACCGGCAGCGGCTGCGGCGCCGAGGGCGGCCTCTTCGCCGCCGGCTCGAGGAGGGGCAGCGTGACCTTGTCCTCCGCCACGATGGTGACCGGCAGATCCGGGATCTCCTTGATCGCCCCCGACACGTGGGACGTGTCGCCGGTGAACGTGACGACGCGGTCGTCGAAGTCGGGCGTCACGGCGCCGGGCTCGCTCGCACCGGCATAGGAGAACTGCGTGTTGTACCAATGGAACTTCCGATAGTTCATGCGCGCCGTCAGCGTGATCGGCCCACGCGCGTTCTTCGGGACCGCGACCCGGAAGCGCGCGACGTCGGCGGCGCCGGGCGGTATGAGGCGGGCGTAGACCAGGGCGCGGCTGGACCACGCGTTGCGTTTGTTGATCTCGTTCCCGTGCGCGTCGATCTGCAGCGAGCGGTACCGGTGCGCTCCCGCCTCGACCGGGCCCCGGCCGTCGTCCTCGATGAACCCGCTCCAATAGATGATGCGGCCGGCCGCGTCCTCCGCCTTCAGCTCCAGCCAGACATCGAACGCGTCGACCGTGCCGCCCGGGAAGAAGTGCCCGACGGTGCGCGTGCGCGCGACGACATCGAACCGGTACGTCTTTCCGGCCCGCAGGAACGGCGCGGCCCGGTCGAGCGGCGCGATCAGGACCGCCTGCGAAGCGCCCCGGGCGGCCGCCGGCGGGATCGGCCCGCCGCTGCCGACCTCCGGAAGCTCGGGGAAGAGGGTGGCGGGCTGCGGCTCGGCGCTCTCGCGCGCCGCGGCGGCCTCCCGACGCGCGCTCGCGCCCGGCGCCGCTCCCGCCGCGAGCGGCGCCGCCTCCGAGGCGGCGAAGACATCGACCGTGACGATACCGGCGGTCAGGAAATTCTGGACCGTCTGCAGCTGGACCTCGTCGTGGTTGGCGAACGGCACCGCGGTATTCGCCGCCGGGAACCGGTGCGAATGGACGAAGCCGTTGCGGTTGCCCTGGTCGTGCGAGCGCACCAGCGGCATGTGACAGTCGCCGCAATCCTTCGACTTGTCCGGGTAGTAGAAGGCGCGCGCGCCCTGCCCCGACACGCCGCTGCCCTGCCAGGCGTCGTATTCGTTGAAGCCGCGGAACCAGCGGTAGTGATTGACCGGCACGTCGAGGTGCACCTTGTGGCAAGCGGAGCAGAACTCGGCGCGGTTCTGCCTGTGGAACGGCTTCAGAAGGGTCGCCTTGTGGGGTCCGGGGTCGAGACGGACCATGTAGTCGTGCAGGGAGCGTAGAAGCGGATTGCTGCTCGCCACCAGGCGGTGCATCTCGGGATACTCGAGGACATAGCCGCCCTGGCCCATGGTGTCCTTCACGGAGACGATCGAGTGACAGACCAGACAGCCGATTCCGGCCTGCGCCTGCGGCGTATCGATCTGCTGCACGATCGGCGTGTCCATCCGGCCGGTCAGGAGCACCGCCTGATCATGACAGCCGCCGCACCACTTGGACGACTTGGTGCCCACGACCTCCTGCATGTACTCGATCGACTTGCGGTACCACTGGTTGTTGAACGACGAGAAGTGGTGCATGGAGGACGTCCACTGCGCCGTGATGTCGGGGTGGCACCCCTTGTTGCCGCACGCCTTCGACTCGAGGAAGAAATCGTGCGGCATGAGGCGGTCTCCCACGGTCGTCGCCGACGAGGGGAAGAACGGCCCCGTCTCGCCGCCCCCTTCCGCGAACGGCGTGAGGGGAGGAGTGGTCGGATTCGTGATCGTCGCGGCGGGGGGCGGGAAGAGCCAGGCGCGAGCGTGCACCCCGAGCGGCAGGACGAGCGCCACCGCCAGCGCCGCCGCGACCCGTCGCGCGCCGACCCGACGGCCGCGCGCCGCCTGCCAGGCGACCCCGGCCACGAGCGCGCCCAGCGCCGCGATGACGTGGGTGGCGAGGATCATCCGGTACGGCGTGGCCGTCCCCGTGACGGCGAGGACCAGGCTGCTCGCGATGGCGACGACGGAGGCCGCCGCGACGACCCACAGCCAGGCGCGAGCCGCGGCGTTTCCGCTTCTCGACCAGAGGCGCACCAGGGCCTGGCGTCCGCGGGCGATCAGGAGAAGGACGAGAAGAAGCCCGAGCACGACGTGCAGCACGACCTGCACGTGATAGAAGATGGTCGCCGAGTCGAAGGCCGCCAGATACGAGGCGTTCGCCAGAAGGAAGACCAGAAGAGCCCGCAGGAGCGTCGTGCTCCTGCGCGGGGTCCCTCCGCGAACGTTCCCTGACTGCTCGTGCACCGGCATGCCGTGACCCTCCTGGACTCTCAGGATTCTCCCGCCTCGTCCGGATCAACTCCGTGTTTGCGAAGGTAGTACGCCAGGTTGCGCTGATCGATCCCCAGGAGCCTCGCCGCCTCCTTGCGCACTCCCCGGGCGCGGCGCAACGCCTCGACGAGGGCCTCTTTCTCGCGACGCGCGAGAGCCGCCCGTAGGGTCAGATCACCGGCCGGCTCCGTGACGGGGGCCGTGTCGCCGGCGAGACCGGCGACCGGCGGCAGGTCCAGCGATGTCAGGGACGTCCCGGGGTTCAGGATCAGCGCCCGCTCCAGCACGTTGCGCAGCTCCCTCACGTTGCCCGGCCACGAGTAGGCCACGAGATCGGACATGACGTCGTTCGCGATCTCCGGGACGCTCCGCCCGAGGCGGGCGGCGATATCCCGCACGAACCGCCCCGCCAGCAGCGGGACGTCCTCTTTGCGTTCGCGCAACGGCGGGAGCTCGATACGCACGACATCGAGCCGGTAGAGCAGATCCTGACGGAAGCGCTTTTCCGCGACGGCGGCATCGATGTCCGTGTTGGTGGCCGCCACGATTCGGACGTCCACGCGCGTCGGCTGCTCGTCACCGAGCCGATCGAACTCGCCGTCCTGCACCACACGGAGGATCTTGGCCTGCGCCGCCAGCGGCATGTCGGCGATTTCGTCCATGAACAGCGTCCCCTGGTGCGCCAGACGGAAACGACCCTCGCGATCGCCCGCGGCGCCCGTGAAGGAGCCCTTGCGGTGGCCGAAGAACTCGCTCTCCCACATCTCCAGCGGGATCGCCGCGCAGTTGACCCGTACGTAGGGACCCCGCGACCGGCGGCTCAGCCGGTGGATGTGACGCCCCACCAGCTCCTTCCCCGTACCCGACTCCCCCAGCAGCAGAACGGTCGCGTCGCTGCCGGCGACAGTGCGCGCGGTCTCCATCACCGCCGTCCACGCGGGTGAAACCCCGATCGGCAGTTCGTCGCCGGGCCCTTCGCCGCGGCGCAGGTAATCCACCTCGCGCTGCAGGGCGCGGTTGGCGAGCGCCCGTTCCAGGGCCATCTCGAGGGCCTCGGGGTCGGCCGGCTTCAGGATGTAATCGCTCGCCCCGGCCTTGATGCAGGCCACCGCCGAGGCGATGGTCCCCTGACCCGTGAGCACGACGACCGGCACATGAGGGAAGGCGGTCTGCACCCGCTTGACCAGGTCCTGCCCGTCCGCGTCCGGCAACCTCAGATCGGTCAGGACGACGTCGACCGGCGACCGGGCCAGCGAGGCGAACGCGCCCGCGACGTCCTCCACCAGGTCCACGTCGAAGCCGCGCTCCTCCAGGAGCTCGCCCAGCGAGGCGCGCACGTAGGCCTCGTCCTCGACGATCAGAACCCGCCCCCGGATCGGCTTCTTCTCGGGCATCCGACGGGCTTCTCTCACGCCACGCCCCCGCTCGCCACCGGGAAACTCATCCGGAAGACCGCCCCCCCTCCGGGCCGATGCGACACGGCCAGGTCACCGCCGTGCTGCCTCACGATGGAATAACAGATCGACAAGCCGAGACCGGTCGACTGCTTGGTCGAATAGAACGGCTCGAAGATGCGGGCGGTGTCGTCAGGAGGCACGCCCGGTCCGCGGTCGGCGATCTCGGCGATCACCCGCTCGCCGTCGCGCCGCGAGCTGACCCGCACCTCGCCGCCCGAGGGCTGGGCCTCGCAGGCGTTGAGCAGGAGGTTCAGGACGACCTGAGCGAGGAGCGCCTGGCTCCCCTGGACGCCGACCGGCTGGGGAGACAGTTCTTCATCGAAGCGGACCGTGCCGAACTCCGGCCGTGAGCGGACGAACTCGACCGTCTGGCGCAGCACCGTGTTCAGATCGAGAACGCTGCGTGGCGCCGTCGCCGGGTCCGCGTGCTGCAGGACCTGGCGCACGATGTCACCCGCCCGTCGCAGTCCCTCCTGCGCGCCGTCCAGGCGCCGCAGCGCCGAGGCGGTGTCGCCGCGCGTCAGGTCGCCGCGCGCCAGGCTGAGGTAATTGGACATCCCCTCGAGGGGATTGTTGATCTCGTGCGCCATGCCGGCGGCCAGGCGCCCGACCGTGCTCAACCGCTCGGTGTGAAAGAGCTGACGCTCCAGGTCGCGGACCCGGGCTTCCTCCCGGGCCGCCGCCTCCAGCACCTGCCGGCGACGCGCCTGCTGGACCGCGAAGGTCCCCAGCAACAGGGCGAGGCTCATGACGGCGAGATTCAGGATGAGCGTCATGCGGTAGCGCGTTGCGAGCGGCTCCACCAGGGTCACCGCCGGGCCCCTTCTCTGCGCGCACGCCAGTCGCCAGGGCGAGGGGGCGGACCAGCTCTCGGTCCGGACCGGCGACTCGGCGCGCATCGACCCCATGTCCCGATCCTCCCCGGTCGCAGCCGAATCCTCCGGATGCTGCGCGTCCTGCGGCGTCACCCGCGTCCCTGGATCCGACGCCAGCGCCGCGCCACCCGCGTCGAGCAGGAGACAGGCGCGCGACGGGTCCTCGGCCGCCCGGCTCTGCGCCAGGAGACGCTCCGGATCCAGAGTCGCCTCCAGGGTCACCGCGCCCGAGACTTTCCGCGTGCCCGTGGAGAACTCGAAGCGGCCGGTGATGGCCCGGCCGGCCGGCGGAACCGCGCCAGCGGCTTCCCCGAGCGGCGCCCCGGTTCCGCCCTCCTTCTCCACGTCGGCCGGCTTCCAGAGGACCGGCACGCCTCCACGGCGACCGGCGGCCACGAGCACCTGTCCGCTATCGGAGCGGGCCGCCAGACGGGCCGCCTCGGTGTGGCCACGCAGAAAGAGAAGCAGCGCCCCCTCCGCTTCCAGGCGCCGCCAGCGGACCTCGCGCGGGTCGCGCGACCGCAGCGCCGACTCCAGTCCGAAAAAGATGGGCGAGCCCGTCAAGAAAGCCAGGTCGGCACGCGTCGAGGCGAGCGTGCTCTCGAGCGCTCCGGCGCGCGCCCCGGTTTCCAGGCGCAGCAGACGCCTCGCCTCTTCGGCGACGCCGCGCTGCGCCACTGTGATCGCCCCCAGTCCCGCCAGGTTGATCGCGATCGCCGCGGCGGCGGCGACTCCCGTCAGCCACCCGACCCCCGGGCTCCATCCCGTTCCCGGCGCCCGCTTGATCACGCCGCCAACTATAGCGCACGCCGGCGGCGTCGCACCCGACAGGGACAAGAGCCCCGAGCGGGGCGGGCGGCGGGAGCGATGTCGCCCCGGAAAACGAAAGGGGCCGCGTTGCCGCGGCCCCCGGCTCCCGCCTGGATCAACTGTGATCGATCAACCCTGCTTCACGGCCTCGATCGAAGCGACCTTGATCGTGCCTGTTCCCTCGTCGAGCGTCCCGGTGACTTTCACGGGCACTCCGAGCTGGCCGTCCGCGATGCTCGTCCTGTCGAGCGTGTACAGCTTCTCGTTGGCGTAGAGCTGCACCTTCGCGCCTTTCTTCATGCAGTGAAGCGCGCAACCCTTGCCGTTCGCGTTGGCGTTGGCCGCTCCGCAGTACGAGTCGGTCAGATAACCGGTCAGCGCGACCTCGCGCGACCCGGCCGACGGGTCGGACACGGCGGCCTGGGTATTGGCGTTCCTGTCCTTGTCGCACGCGGCGGCGGCCGACAGCGCGACCAGCACCATGATGGCGAGAAGGGCGGCCATTTTCTTCATGCTGGGAACCTCCCTGTAACCCCGGGGTGCGCCCCCGTGGCGTCCGGCGCGTGCCGGGAAGCGCGCGGCGGCGGTGGATTCGATGCACTCGAGACCTTTTATCTTAGGGCGTTCCCTGAGATGAGTCAAACGTCGGTTCGGCGCACGCAGCCGCCGCGCTGGTCGCAGGTGTCGCCGCCGGGCCGGCGGGCCCCTCCGTCTGCGGCACCGTCCCCGCGGTCGGGGAGAAACGGTGCGTGTACGAGATCAGATAGATGTGATTCGGGAAGGTCGCATCGCCGAGATTGCCGGTGTACGGATCGGGGCGGCGATTGCGCTTCAGCGCGAACGGAACGTTGAGCGACCAGGTGTCGGCGCCGCGCGAATAGTAGACGCCGGGCTCCGCGAACGTCTCGTAACCGGGGCGGCGGAACCCGTGGCTCGCGCCGCTCAAATCGTAGCGCGGCACCCCTTCCATCCGGAATCCCAGCGCCGCGGCGAACGGGCTCTTGCCCAGACCGAACGCCATGCCGGTGCGCAGGACGTACTGGTCGGGGACGGAATTCTCGGCGCGCGGTACCTGCGCCGGCGTCACGACTCCTCCGGGAGAGAGCCCCACGCTCAGCGAGGGCGTCCCGTTCGTGTCACGTGGGTTGATCAGATAGGTGCCGCTGCCATAGTACGAGAAGTGTCCGATCCGCTTGAAGCCGTTGACCTCGACCACCGCTCCCCAGCCACCGTCCCCGGGCTGGACCGACTGGTCGACCGCCTTGTTCCGGGGATCCGTGCCGGTGCGGTCGGGATAGGTGTCGGTCGCGTCGTATTTCCCCGTCGGCGCCTTGAGACCAAGCCCCAAGGAGAGATTCCCTCGCGTGTGCGCCTCCGGATTGAACATCCAGTAACGGCCGGTCACGGTCACGTCGCCGATGCCCCGCGCATTCTGCTCGCTGCGCTGGCCCGTGGCGTTGACCGGGAGGGGAATCGACCAGGAGGCCTCCACGATCGGCACCGCCAGCGACAGGCTGAAGCGGCGGGTGACCGCGTAGGTGCCGGAGAGGTCGAGGGAGTACTGCTTGTTGATGACATAGGTGTGGAGGTCCTGTCTCTGCACCTGCTCGACCGTGCCGTTGTAATGGTCGTGCGAGCGCAGACCGCGGGCGGCGGTCCCGAAAAGCCACTCCCCCTTTTGCAGGTAAGGATCGGCGGACGCGCCGAACACGGGCGCGTTTTGGCGGATCAGCACTCAGCCCTGCGCCCAGGCGACACTTCGCCAGGGCAGCACCGCCAGCAGGAATCCCAGCAGGATGACGGCGCGACGCTTCACGATGTCACTCCTCTTCGGTAACCGTTTCGATCGTTTCGGAGATTCGGTCGGCCGGGAGTTGCAAGTGTCGCGCCAGGGGCCGGTCGCAGGACGGTCATCTTCCCTGCGTATCGGGATCGTTGGAACGACAGAGTTTGTCCCGACCGGTCTCCAACGTTCGGTCCGACTGGGACTCGGAGAGACATAGAGGGTATGCGCCGGGCGACCCGCGCGCATAGCACCTATGCGAATGGAGATTGAGAGGAACGCCGATCAGTTGGGGTGCGCGACGGCCAGTCCCGGCGCCTGCTCGAGCACCTGCCGCACGATGCGCGCCAGGGCGTCGATGTCGTACGGCTTCTGGACGTAGGCCAGAGCCCCGTCGCGCATCATCTCGGTGGCGGTGCTCTCGGACGAGAAGCCGCTGCTGACCAGGACCCGGACGCGTGGATCGATCTCCTTCAGGCGTCTGAAACATTCGCGACCGCCCATCACCGGCATCGTCAGGTCGAGCAGCACGAGGTCGATCCCACCCGGATGCTTGCCGAAGACGCGCAGGGCCTCCTCGCCGTTGCGGGCGGTCAGCACTTTGTAGCCGTGCATCTCCAGGATGTCTCGGGCGAGCGCCAGGACGGTCGATTCGTCGTCGACCGCCAGCACCGTGCGCGACGGTCCGGAGCGGCCGGGAAGCGCCGGAGCCGCGGCCGGCCGGCGCGCGGACGGCGTGACGCCCGCGAGACGCTCCAGGAGATCCGACGGCGACTCGGTGGCGACCCGGAGGGCGGCCGCCTCGGGATCCCAGACCGGGAAGTGCACGACGAAGCAGGAGCCGCGCCCTGGCTCGCTGGTCGCCTCGATCCATCCGTCATGTCCCTTCACCGCGCCATGCACGATCGCCAGCCCCATGCCGGCCCCCTGCCCGAGGCCCTTGGTGGTGAAGAACGGCTCGAAGACGCGCGGCAGGATCGCCGGGTCGATGCCCCGTCCATTGTCCCGGACGGTCAGGATCACGAAGCGGCCCGGTCGTGCCTCCAGATTGGCCTGGCAGTCGGCAGCCGTGACCGTCCGGTTCGCCGTCGTGATCAGCAGGCGGCCGCCTTCTGGCATCGCCTCCCGCGCGTTGGCGCAGAGGTGCAGCACCATCTGCTCCACCATCGCGACGTCGGCGGAGGCGGTCCACAGGTCGGGAGCGGTCTGGAGCTCGATCCGGACCGCCGGGGGGATCCTGGCGCGCAGATCCTCGATCACGCGCGTCACGGTGTCGTTCAGTTTGGTGGGCGCCTGCCGGGTGGCCGCGCGCCGGCTGAAGGTCAGGAGCTGCGCGGTGAGCTCGGCGGCGCGCATCGCCGACTTCTCGATCAGATCCAGCTTCTTGCGGTTGGCGTCCTCCGCCGCCAGGCGGTTCTTCACCAGTCGCGTGTATCCCAGGATGCCGGTGAGGAGGTTGTTGAAGTCGTGCGCGATACCGCCCGCGAGCGTCCCGACGCTCTCCAGCTTCTGGACCTGCCGGAGCTGGTCCTCGAGCGCCCGTCGCTCGGTCGTATCGCGCAGGATCCACTCGGTCACCGTGCGGTTTTCGAGGGAAATCGGCCCGCCGCTCGCGTCCACCAGGAATCTCACGCCGTCCTTGCGCACGCACGGAACACCGTGAAATCCGCCGTGGCCCGGCGTCACCGAAGCGGCCCTGTAGGCCTCCATCAGCCGGGCGCGATCTTCTTGAGGATGCAGGTCGCTCAAGGTGAGGTCGCGGATCTCCTCCGGCTGGTATCCGAACAGCCCGCAGAACATGCGGTTCGCCTCCAGGATGCGTCCGGTCTCCGGATCGGCCGTGAGGATGGCGTCGTAGGCTCCCTCCAAGAGTCGGCGGTGGCGCTCGACGGAGGCGGTCAGGGCAGTCTGTTTCTGCTCGAGATCCACCACCATCCGTCCGACATCCTCGGTCAGTTGCGCCACCTCGAGCGGACCGACGATGTGCGGAGGCCGCGCCGTGGCTCCCGCCGCGAAGGCGCGCGCGAACGCCGCGACCCGCAGGATCGGCTGCACCAGGTTCGACCGGGCCCAGGCGAGCAGCAACAGGCTGACCAGGAGGATGCCGAGCGCCGACACGATGCCGCGCTTCACGATGGCGGCATAGATGGCGTAGAGCTGGCGCTCCTGGTCGACCTTCAGGCAGAGAAGACCGCCCAGGTTGTACAGGTTCGGGTTGACCCCCTCGAGGAGAAGGGGCGAGACCAGGATCACCCGCCTGCCGTGGTCGACCACGCGATGCTGCGGCTGCGCGGTGGCCGTGGCGGCCGCCGCAAGGGCCGCGAAGTCCGGGTCCGGGATGGCCGAGGCGGCGCGGCCGATCCAGTCACGCCGGCTGCTGGCCAGCACGGTGCCATCCTTGCCGATGAGCGCGACGAACACCACGGAGCGCTTGCTGCCGGTCTCCTCGATCATTTCCTGGACCGCCGCCTGCGAACCGAGCCGCATGAAGCGCTGCGAGGCGGATAGCAGCTGGTCGGCGAGCATGTCGCCGTAACGGACCCCCTCCTCGGCCAGGAACTGGCGCGCCCCCAGCGAGTGGTAGATGAGCAGAAACCCGGCGATGAGCATCGCCGGAAGCGTGAAGGCGAGACCCATGAGGGTGGACATCGGGAATCGGGCGAGAAGACGACGCACCGTCGGGCCTAAAGGGAATCCACGAATTCGGGACGGATCAGACTGGACGGAGACGCCGTCCTCTTGGTCATGCCGCGCCGCACCAGGAATTCGCCCAGGCGACCGGCCACCTCGTGCAGGCGCCCCGGCAGGTGTCCGCTCCCGAGCAGCTCGCGGTTCTCGGCCAGGTCGGGGACGCGGGCCCCCTGGAGACTCTGCAGGAACTCTCCGACCGTCACATGCTGTCTCGTGGCCATCTCCGCCGCCGCCTCCTGGGGGTGCGCGTTCATGTAAGTGACCGCACGGAACCAGGCCCGGAGCGCCCGGCGCACGTCGTCCGTGCGTCCGTCCAGGAGGGAGGGGCGTATCGCCATGACGTCCACGATCTCTCCCGGGATGTCGCGTGACGAGAACAGGACGCGCGCCCCTTCGCCGCGCACCAGACGTCCCAGCCCGGGCTCGTACGTGATGACACCGTCCACGACCCCCTTGTGGAAATCGCGCTCCGCCTCCTCGGGAAGACGGCTGATCGCCAGGACCTCGTCCCTGTGGAGCCCCCCGATCTCGAGCAACCGCTCCAGCTCGTACGAGCCGAGGGCCGACTCCTCGAAGGCGATCCGCCGGCCACGCAGCGCCTTCAGGTCGCCGATTCCCCGGCGCACCACCAGGGCGTCTCCGCCGTACGAGTAATCGACCACCAGGATCACTTCCGGCTGGTCGTGGAAATTGTCGGCGATTTGAACTTCGTTCAGAGTGGCCAGGAAGCCGTCGATGTTTCCCTGGTGGTAGGCCCTGAGGATGCCCGTATAGGACGAGAAATCGACGAGATCGACGTCCACCTTCTCGGCGGCGAAGAACCCCTTTTCGCGCGCCAGGTAGAGGAGCTCGAAGGGGGGCCAGGCGTTGACCCCCAGGCGCAGCGGCTCCTTCGGCTCGCCGAGACATGCCGCGAGGGACGTCAGGAGCAGGGCGAGACCCAGAACCGCCCCCACCCGCGACCCCGCTGTCGCGATCCGCTCCATCCTCGCCTTTCTGCTTGCTCTGACGCCGGCGTCAACGAACCGACGCCGTTGCAGGGGCCGATCCCGGTACCCGGGCACGTTCCCGGTGCGCATCGGTTCAAAGTTAGGCTCCGGAGCGGGGGAGTCAAGGGTGGGGAGAGGCGCCACCGCCTCCCTTATACTGGGGCCATGGATGCCGTCGATCCGCTCGTGATGGACGTGTGCAGGAGCGTGCGGGACGAGGGTGGCCGGGCCTTCCTCGTGGGCGGCTGGGTGCGCGATGTCGAGACGCTGCGGCTCGGATTGTCGACCGGCGTCCCTGCCGCGGGCGAGTACGACCTGGAGGTGTACCACCTTCCCGCCGACAGGCTGGCGCTCGTTCTCGGCCGCTTCGGCGAGGTGAAGCTGGTCGGGCAGGCGTTCGCCGTCTACAAGCTGGTGCCACGCCCGGCCGCCGGCGGTCCGAACCCGCGGATCGAGATCGACGTCAGCCTGCCGCGCCGCGACACGAAGGTCTCCCCCGGACACCGTGGGTTCCAGGTCCTGGGCGACCCCGGGCTGTCATGGAAGGAGGCGACGCGCCGGCGTGATTTCACGGTCAACGCCATGCTGTTCGACCCGCTCACGGGTGAGACGATCGATCTCTGGGGTGGCCGCGACGACCTGCGCGCCGGTCTCCTGCGTGCCGTCGATCCGGCGACCTTCGTCGAGGACAGTCTGCGGGTGCTGCGCGCCGTGCAGCTCGCCGCGCGACTGCGGTTCACCGTCGAGCCGCACACCGAAGACCTCTGCCGCCGGATCGATCTCGCCGATCTCCCCGCCGAGAGGATCTGGGGCGAGATCGAGAAGCTGCTGCTGCGCGCCGAACGACCCTCGCTCGGCCTGCTGGCCGCCGACCGCCTCGGCGTGATCGCGCGGTTGTTCCCGGAGCTCGAGGCGCTCAAGGGTTGCCCGCAGGAGCCGGAATGGCACCCGGAGGGGGATGTCTGGACCCACACCCTGATGGCGGTCGACGTCGCCAAGAAGGAGGTCGACGATCTCCCCAAGGAGAAGACCCTGGCGGTCCTGCTGGCCGTCCTGTGTCACGATTTCGGGAAGCCCGCCACGACGGCGGTCGTGGACGGTCGCATCAGGTCGTACGAGCACGAGGAAGCCGGCATCGCCCCCACGCGCTCCTTCCTCGACCGGCTGAATGTCCACACCCTGCACGGCTATGATCTGCGCGAGCAGGTGATCCGGCTCGTGGCGCACCACCTGACGCCGAGCCACTATTTCAAGAACCGCGACCAGGTCGGTGAGGGCGCCTTCCGCCGCCTGGCGCGCAGGCTCGAGCCGGATCTGCTGTATCGGGTGTCGCGCGCCGATTGTCTCGGCCGCACCGGCGATTTCTCGACCGAGGCGCAGGAATGGTTCATGACGCAGGCGCGCGCGCTGAGCGTCGAGAGCCGGCCGCCCGCGCCTCTTCTTCTCGGACGGCACCTCCTGGAGATGGGGTTGCGACCGGGTCCGGTCATCGGTCGCATCACGAAATCGATCTACGAGCTGCAGCTCGACGGGAAGGTGACCGACCTGGACCAGGCGAGACGCGAGGCGCTCCGGTTCATCGAGGCGGAGAAGGCTGCCGGGAGGCTTTCCTAGCGCCCGCGCCGCGCGCCGCCCGCCGCGGCGATTGCAGCTCCTCGATCGTCTCGTCGATGCGGGCGAGACCGCGCAGCATGTAATCGGTGTCGGAGCCGAAGCCGATCCTCATGTGGCGGGCCATGCCGAAATGGTCGCCGGCGCACACCAGCACCGACTTGTCCGCACGCAGCCTGTCGACCAGCGGGATCGATCCGATCGGCAGCGCGTAGCGCAGGAACGCGATGGCGCCCGCCTTCGGGGGAACGTACCCGAAGATGTCGTCGTGGCTGTGGATCCAGCGCTCGAGAACCGGGAGGTTCCTGCGGATGATGGCGCGCGTGCGGGCGAAGATCGCCTCGCGACGCGGCGGATCCATCGCGATGCGCCCCAGGTAGTCCGACAGCATGCCGGGGGCGATCGTCGTGTAATCACGATACGACCACAGCCGCCGCACGACCGCGGGCGGCCCCACCACCCAGCCGATCCGCAGACCGGGCAGACCGAACGCCTTCGACAGACCGGAGGTGATCAGCACGCGCTCGTGACGACCCCAGAAGGTCGGCGTGGTCGTCCCCGAGACCTCCGCTCCCCGGTAGATCTCGTCGGCGACGATCCAGGCGCCGGTGCGGCGGGCCGCGCGCACCACCTCGTCCATCTCCGCCTCCTCGAGGACCCCCCCGGTCGGATTGTTCGGGTTGGTGATCAGGATGAGACGCGTGCGCTTCGTCACGGCCCGGCGCAGGGCCTCGACGTCGAGCGCCCAGCGGGTCCGATCCGCGTCCTGCCGCGGCACGAGGCGGAACGGATCGGTCCGACCCGCGAAGACGCGCGACAGCCCCCAGGTCTGGAGATAGTTGGGAATCATGAAGGCCACGCGGTCGCCGCGCTCGAGGAGCGACCAGAGCGAGGCGTAGTTCGCCTCGCTGCCGCCGTTGGTCACCAGGACGGCGTCGCGCGTCGCGCCGTCATAGAACGAGGCAATCCGGTCGCGCAGCTGCTCGGTGCCGTTCGACTGGCAGTACCCCAGCTCGACGTCCAGGAACCGGTCGGCGCCGCCCGCCGCTTCCAGGAGATCGCTGGCGCGCATCGGGTGCACGCCGCTCTCGGACAGGTTGTACTCGACGTAGTTCTCGTAGGTGGATTGCATCCTCTCCATGCGGAACGGCTCGATACGCATCGGCTCCTCCCTGCCCGGTCGCGCGCAGGATAGCAGCGTGCCGCGAACCCTGTAAAGCGCCCGTCCGGACCGGCTTCCCGCATCATGGCATGGTTTCAGGGCGCGGTCCGATGGCGTCCCCGCGGCGCGCGATGGTACCCTTGTGCCGTCGATGGGCCGAACGCTCCTGATCCTGCGCGAGCCGGAGATCCGCCGGCTGCTCGACCCGGCCTCCTGCACCCAGGCGGTCGAGGAGGCGTTCACCGCCTACGCCACGGGCGGCGCCGAGCTCCCCGCGGTCATCGGTCTCGACGTCCCCGAGGGCCGGGGAGAGATCCACGTCAAGGCGGGACACCTGCGCGGCGGCTCCCATTACGCCATCAAGATCGCCTCCGGCTTCTACGACAACCCGGCGAAGGGACTGCCCCAGAACGACGGCATGGTGCTTGTCTTCGATGCGCGCACCGGTGCGCCCGCCGCCCTCCTGCTGGACAACGGATTCATCACCGAGCAGCGGACGGGCGCGGCGGGCGCCGTGGCTGCCCGTCACCTGTCGCGGCGCGACGCGGCGGTCGTGGGGGTCGTCGGCTGCGGCGCGCAGGCGCGCTACCAGCTCGTCTCGCTGGCGCAGGTGCGGCCTTTCCACGAGGTGCGTATCTACGGCCGTCGACCCGAGCGGGCCCGCGCATGCGTCGAGGAGCTGGAGGGCCACGCCGGGATGCCGCGCGGCTGCCGGCTGACCGTGGCCGGGTCGGTGCGCGAGGCGGTCGAGGGGGCCGACATCGTCGTCACCGTCACCGCCAGCCGGGAGCCGCTCGTGCGCGCCGCGTGGCTCGCACCCGGAGCGCATGTGACGGCGGTCGGCTCGGACGGCCCCGACAAGCAGGAGCTGCACACCGACGTCCTCGCGCGCGCCGACCTCATCGTCGCGGACAGCAGGAACCAGTGCCTCCGCCTGGGTGAAATTCATCACGCCGTCGCCTCCGGCGTCATCGCCGAGAGCAGGATCGCCTGCGAGCTCGGCGCGATCACCGCGGGGCTCCATCCGGGGCGCCGCACGGACAGCGAGATCACCGTGTGCGACCTGACCGGCGTGGGGGTGCAGGACGTCGCCGCCGCCGCCGTCGTGCTGGCGCGCGCGCGTGCCGCGGGGCTCGGCGAGACGCTGTCGATTTAGAAGATGCCCGACGAGCGTGCGGGTGAGGCGGGGCGGCACTCCCGCTCGACGCGCGCCCTCCGGGGACGGCCTCTCCCGGAGTGTATAATGCTTGCGCCATGGCGCAGGAGACCGCCTTCGAGTACACCGTGCGGACCCGGCAGAAGACCGACGAAACCTATTTGATCCTGGTCGAGAAGGCGCCGGGGCACTGGATCGCCCAGATACGCCTGCCGGACGGTTCGTTCTGGACGATGAACCGGTTCGACCCCAAATCGCCGGCCCTCCCCAAGCAATGGGTGGGGGCGACCGCGGCCGCCGCGGCCGACTACGCCGCCCGCATCCTCACCAACTACTTCGCGAACGAGGGGATGGAGGTCATACGCCGCCGTTTTCTCCTGGAGGGCGGGCCCTGAGACGGCGCGTCACCCGCGCCCGCCACGTCCCTCGGCGACAGCGGGAACGACCGTGAGAAAGCCCGCCAGCCTGACGCTTCACGAGCGCGCCACCCTGGGATGGGGCAAGGTGCGCCGCTTCTATCTCGCCCACTTCCGCCGCGCCTACGTGCGCGAGAGCCTCGCGCGGCGCGTCGGGAACTGCGACCGCACCGGCGCCTGCTGCAATCTCATGTTCACCTGCCCGCTGCTCGACCGTCGCTCGACCCCGGTCCGTTGCAGCATCCACGAGATCAAGCCCAAGGTCTGCCGCCTCTTCCCGATCGACGAGCGGGACCTGCGCGACCGCGACATCCTGTCGCCCGACGTTCCGTGCGGATTCTCGTTCATCCCGCGCGAGGAGTTTCTCGGGCGCGGGGACGCGGAGGCGCGCGCCGCGGCCGGGCGGATTCACGTGGAATCGATTGATCTCCCCCGAGACTAGAATCGAACCCGCGCGGGGCCACGAACCCGGGGGGCCGTTGATCTTTGTGGGCGACTGCCCCATATTGACACGCGCCGGTCTCCGTCTGTCATCGGGCTGACGCTCCGGCACGGCAGGGGGAGCCGAGGATCCGCTGCATGCCTGGTACGGACCTGGTCCTTCACGAAGAAGAATTCACCAAGATCCGCGACGTGATCTCGCGTCTGCGCACGGAGTGCAACGCCAAGGTTGTCTTCCTGGTCGACAAGAACGGCCAGCAGATCGCCGCGAACGGCGAGCTGAACGCCATCGACACGACGGCCCTCGCCTCGCTGGCCGCGGGGAACGTCGCCGCGACCGACTCGCTGGCGCGTCTGATCGGCGAGAAGGAGTTCTCCGTCCTGTTCCACGAGGGCGAGCGGGACAACCTGCACATTTCGGTGGTCGGCGGGCGGGTGATCCTGGTGGTGATCTTCGACGAGCGGTCATCGCTCGGGCTGGTCCGGCTCCGGGTCAAGAAAGGCTCGTCGGAGCTGGCCGGGATCCTGGACGTGATGCTGAAGAAGTCGGCCTCGCCGCGCAAGGCCGCGGCGGGAGGGTCTCCGTTCGCGGAGATCACCGACGAGGACATCGACAAGCTGTTCAGCGACTGAGGACTGAAGGGGCGGCCGGCTCATCCGATGACCTTCATCAACTACGCGGCGCGCGAAATCAACTGCAAGATCGTCTACTACGGCCCGGGTCTCGGCGGCAAGACGACCAACATCAAGTACGTCTACGAGAAGACCAATCCGAACTCGAAGGGCAAGCTGATCTCCCTCGCCACCGAGACCGACCGCACGCTGTTCTTCGATTTCCTGCCGCTTGATCTGGGCGAGATCCGCGGTTTCCGCACGCGGTTCCACCTGTACACCGTCCCCGGCCAGGTATTCTACGACGCCTCGCGCAAGCTGATCCTGAAGGGGGTCGACGGCATCGTGTTCGTCGCCGATTCGCAGGCCGCCCGGATGGAGGCGAACCTCGAGAGCCTGCGCAATCTCGACCTCAATCTCAAGGAGCAGGGCTACGACCTGCGCTCCATCCCCTACGTCCTGCAGCTCAACAAGCGCGATCTCCCCTCGGCCCTGCCGGTCGAGGAGATGAAGCGGCAGCTCGTCCGCAAAGGGGAGCCGGTGTTCGACGCGGTGGCCGCCAAGGGGACCGGTGTCTTCGAGACGCTGAAGACCATCGCCAAGATGGTCCTCCTGGAGCTGCGCAAGGGGCGGTAGGCCCGCCGCTAGGAGTGTGTCACCGTCCGCGCCGAGACCCCGACGGCGGAGGGTTCCTGCCCGCGCGCCGCGGTGCGGGCCCGGGCGGGCGAGCGGCCGAGCCACTCCTGGAACCTCTCCAGATAGACGTAGACCACCGGCGTGGCATACAGCGTCAGCATCTGCGAGAACAGCAGACCACCGACCACGGCGAGACCCAGCGGCCGGCGCGCCTCGGCGCCGGCGCCGAATCCGCAGGCGATCGGCAGCGTGCCCATCAGCGCGGCCATGGTGGTCATCATGATCGGCCGGAAGCGCACGACGCACGCCTCCAGGATCGCCTCCTCCGGCGTCTTCGTTCCCTGGCGCTGCGCCTCGATCGCGAAATCGATCATCATGATGCCGTTCTTCTTCACCAGACCGACGAGCATGATCACCCCGACGTACGCGTACAGCGACAGCTCGGTCCCCGTGAAGTACAGCGTCAGCAGCGCCCCGAGCCCGGCGAACGGCAGGGCCGAGAGGATCGTGATCGGGTGGATGAAGCTCTCGTACAGGATCCCGAGGACCAGGTAGATGACCAGGATCGCCATGATCAGGAGGAGACCGAGACCGGCCGTCGAGGCCTCGAAGGCCTGCGCGGTGCCCTGGAACCTCGTCGTGACGCCCTGGGGCAGGATTCCCCGGGCGACCGTGCTCACGGCCTTCACCGCGTCGCCGAGCGAGACGCCGGGCTTGAGGTTGAACGAGATGGTGACCGCGGGAAGCTGTCCGAGATGGTTGACGCTCAAAGGACCGAGGGACGGCTTCAGGCTGGCCACGGCGTTGAGTGGCACGAGCGACCCGCTCGACGATCGGACGTACAGCAGCGACAGCGCGACCGGGTCGGCCTGGTACTGGGGCAGGAGCTGCAGGATCACCTGGTACTCGTTGTTGGGCGCGTAGATCGTCGAGATCTGCCTCGAGCCGTAGGCGTCGTACAGGGCGTCCTCGATCTGGGCCGCGGTGACGCCGAGCGTCGCGGCCTTGTCGCGATGGATATCGATGTCGATCTCGGGGTTCTTGATCTGGAGATCGCTGTTGACGTCCAGGAACCCGGGGAGCGAACGCATTTTCGTCTCCAGGAGGGGCGCCACGCGGTACAGCTCGTCGGTGTTCGGGCTCTGCAGCGTGTACTGGTAGAGACCCTTGGTGAGACTGCCGCCGATGCGAATAGTCGGCGGGATCTGGGGATAGGCTCGCATTCCCGGCTCCTGCGACAGCTTCGGTCGGAGGAGCTGGACCATCTGCTCGGCCGAGGGCCGCTCCTTGCGCGGCTTGAGGTGCATGAAGATGAGCCCCTGATTGCTGCTGGTGAAGCCGCGCGCGCCGGCGCTGGCGATGAAGGCCTCGACGGCCGGCTCCTTCTGGACGACCGCGGCGAGCCTCTTCTGGTGCTCGACCAGCGCGTCGAACGCGATCCCCTCGGCCGCCTCGGTGAAGGCCAGGACCTGGGCGTTGTCCTCGCTCGGCAGAAAACCCTTGGGAATCAGGTAGCCGAAGACGACCGTCAGGACGAGCACCACGGCCAGCGCCGCCAGGTTCACCCACTTGTGCCGCAGGGACCACGCGAGACTCGATCGATAGACGCGGAGCGAGCCCTCGAAGACGCGCTCGGTCGCGTTGTAGAGCAGGCCGTGCCTCTCGTCCTTCGTGTGCCGGAGGAAACGGCTGCCGAGCATCGGGGTCAGGGTCAACGACACGAACCCGGAGACCAGGATCGCCGTCCCGATCGTCACGGCGAACTCGTGCAGCAGCCGGCCGACCAGACCGGCCATGAACAGAATCGGGATGAAGACGGCGGCGAGCGACAGGGTCATCGAGAGGATGGTGAAGCCGATCTCCTTCGACCCGTTCAGGGCCGCCTGGAGGGGCGCCTCCCCCATCTCCAGGTGGCGGACGATGTTCTCGAGCATGACGATGGCGTCGTCGACCACGAAGCCGACGGAGAGGGTCAGCGCCATCAGCGAGAGGTTGTCGAGGCTGTACCCGAAGAAATACATGACGGCGAACGTCCCGACGATCGAGAAGGGCAGGGCCAGGCTCGGGATCACCGTCGCGGACAGGTTGCGCAGGAACAGGAAGATCACCAGGACCACCAGGACCAGCGTCAGCAGGAGGGTGAACTTGACGTCCCTGACCGAGGCCTCGATCGAGACCGATCGGTCGTAGAGAACGTGCAGGGATGCCGCGGCCGGAAGCTCGGTGCGGAACGTCGGCAGCAGGGCGCGCACGGCCGCCGCCACCTCGACGGTGTTCGTCCCCGGCTGGCGCTGGATCGCCAGGATGATGGAACGATCCAGCGACTGCGCGGTGCCGAACCAGGCCGCGGTCTTGTCGTTCTCGACGCTGTCGATCACGCGGCCGAGCTCCTGAAGACGCACGGGGGAGCCGTTGCGGTAGGCGACGATCAGCGGGCGGTAGTCCGCGGCCTCCGTCAGCTGGCCGTTCGCCTGGACCGTGAACGCCTTGTGCGCGCCGTACAGCGTGCCCGTCGGCAGGTTCACGTTCTGGCTCTGGATCGCCTTCGAGACTTCGTCGATCCCGATCCCCCGAGTGGCGAGCGCCCGCGGATCGACCTGGACGCGGACCGCGTACTTCTGCGCGCCGATGACCTGCACCTGCGCCACACCGCTCACCGTCGAGATCCTCTGCGCCATGTTGGTCTCGCCGAACTCGTCGAGGGTGTACAGCGGCAGCGTCGGCGACGTGAGCGCCAGGTAGAGGATCGGCTGGTCGGCCGGGTTCACCTTCTGATAAGTCGGCGGGCTCGGCATGTCCCGGGGAAGCTGCGAGGCGACCTTGGCGATCGCCGATTGCACGTCCTGGGCGGCGGCGTCCAGAGGGCGGCTCAGGTTGAACTGCAGCGTGATCTGGGTCGTCCCGAGACCGCTCGTCGACACCATCGAGTCGAGACCGGCGATGGTCGTGAACTGGCGCTCGAGCGGCGTCGCCACCGCCGAGGCCATGGTCTCCGGGTTGGCGCCGGGCAGGCTGGCGGTGACGGCGATGGTCGGGAAGTCGACGTTCGGCAGGTCGCTGACCGGCAGCTGCCGGTACGCCATGACGCCGAACATGAGGATGGCCAGCATGACGAGGGTCGTCATGACCGGGCGGCGGATGAAGGTTTCGGCGATGTTCATGAGCGTGCGTCCGTGGACGCCGGCGAAGGCGCCGGCGCGGCGGGCGACCCGGCCGGCGATTCCCTCGCGCCCGCCGCGCCCTCCCGGATGGTGACCCGGGCGCCCGGAACGAGGCGAAGCTGGCCGTCGGTCACGACCTGCTCGCCCTCCTGCACACCGTTCTCCACGACCGTGTCCTGACCGACCGCGGGCCCCGACGTGACGGCGCGTGATTCGACGCTCCGGTCGGGCTTGACGACATAGACGAAGGACCCCTGCTGCCCGGTCTGGATCGCCTGGGTCGGCACCAGCAGCGCGTTCGCCCGGATCGACATCTGAAGACTGGCGGTGACGAACTGTCCCGGCCAGAGCAGGCGGTCATGGTTCGCGAAGGTCGCCTTGAGCAGGACCGTGCCGGTCGTGTCGTTCACGGCGTTGTCCACGAAGCTGAGCCAGCCGGCGAGCGACGCGGCGTCGCTGTCCGGCACGCGGACCCGGACCTCCAGCCGGCCCGCCGAACGGCGCGTCTTGATCTCCGTGAGGTTCTGCGAGGGCACGAAGAACGACACATAGATCGGATCGACCTGGTTGATCACGAGCATCGGTGTGTCGGCGTTCGCCTTGACGAGGTTTCCCTTGTGGACCATCAGCTGGCCCGTGCGCCCGTCGATCGGCGAGCGGATGGTGCAATACTCGAGCTGCACTGCGGCGTTGTCGACGGCGGCCTTGTCGGCGGCCACGGCCGCCTCGAGCGCCGCGGCGTTCGTGCTGATCCGATCGAACTCTTCCCGGGTGACGTAGTCCTTCTTGACCAGGTCCTGGTAGCGCTCCACGTCGGCCCGGGCGGTCTTCAGCTGCACCTGGTCCTTGTCGTGCTGGGCCTGCGCCGCCTTGAGCGCCGCATCGTACGGGCGCGGGTCGATCCGGAACAGGAGATCACCGTGTCGCACGTCCTGGCCCTCGCGAAAGCCGACATCGATCAGCTCGCCGCCGATCTGAGCCTTCACGGCCACGGTGGAGTACGGCTCGACCGTGCCGATCTCCTGAATCTGGATCGGCACGTCCTTCCGGCTCACGGCGCCGACCGTCACGGGCACCGGATCGCCCTGTCCCGACGGTGCCAGCGGCTTCCTGGAGCAGCTTGCGGCCAGGAAGGCCAGACCGATCCAGAGCACGACGAGAGCGCCGGAACGTCGGTTCATGGCGTGTCGCCCCCCGTGCTTCCCTTCGACCCCCACAGGGTCCCGGTATCATGCGCCAGCTGCGCCACCGACAGGAACCAGTCGGTGCGCGCCTGGGCCTCCTGGGCGCGCGCCACCTCGAGGGCGCTCTCGGCCGTCAGCAGATCGAGGATGCTGCCGGCGCCGGCGCGGTACCGTGCGGAGACCGCCTCGTAGGATTTTTGCGCGCTTTCCAGGAGGTCGCGTGACGTCGCCACCCGCTGCGTCGCCGTCTTCTGGGTGTAATAGCTGTTCCACACCTGGAGGACGATCCGCTGCTGCAGGCTGTCGAGACGCGCCCGCTCGGTCTCGGCGTCCGCTTCGGCCCTGAACACGTTGTACTGGTAAGTCCCGCCGTTGAAGACCGGAATGGTGAGCGTGAGCGACGCCCCGTAGATGTCCTGATAGTTGTAGTCCGGAACGTAGTAGATCCGCCCGCCGTTCAGACTGACGCCGAGGAAGGGGCGATCCAGAGACTTCATCTGTCGGACGTGCGCCTCCGATTTGAGGACGAGCGAACGTGCCGCGGCCAGGTCCGGTCTGTGGGCCTGGGCCTCCGCGATGAGGCGCTCGATCTCCTCGCTGCCCTGCTGCAACGGGATCTCCTTCTCCGGGATCTCGACCTCGAACGCGGTGTTGGCCGGCAGCCCGAGGGTGGTCGCCAGGACACCGTGGATCGTCTGGATCTGTCCCTGCACCGTCTCGTAGGAGAGCTGCGCCTGTGACAGAGCCGTCTTCGCCTGCAGGATATCGACCACCGTGCTCAGTCCCGAGTCGTGACGCAGCGTGGCGGCGTCCAGGCTGGCCTGGGCCTCCTTGACCGCGGCGGCCTCCGACCTTTCCAGGATGCGCGCGTTCATGTACTGGTAGTAGGCCTGCTCGACCCGCAGCACCGCGTCCTGGATCGCCGCGTTGTGGGCCCAGTCGGCGGCGATCAGAGACTGTCGCGCCTCTTCCACCGCCGACCTCCTGGTCCCGAAGTCGAGGAGGAGCTCATTGAGCACGATGGACGGCTCGGTGTTGGTCGTCAGGAAGGTGAACTGCCCGCCGACGGCCGAGCCCTTCGTCCGATTGGTCACTTCCTGGCCGAACACCGTCGGGTAGTACGCGCCGCGCTGCGCTCCGAGGGCGGCCGCCGCGGAGCGGGCCGCGCTCCAGGTGACGCGTGTCTCGGGGGTGTTGCGCAGGGCCATGTCGATCAGATCGTTCAGGCCCCAGTTCTGCGCCTCCTTCAGGAGGTCGGCGGGGATCGACGCCGCCGGAACCGTGGTCGGCGACGCCGGGTGGGCGTCGTCCGGCGGTGTCCACTGCGCGCCGGGCCCGGAAGACGTCCCCGGGGCGGTGCGCATTTCCGACATCTGGTGGAGACACCCCGACGCCCCCAGGCACCCGGCCAGACCGGCGAGCAGGACCGCCGCCGGGCGCGCGAACGACGGCCGTCGCGACCCCGGGATTCCGGGCGCTGTGCTGTCGTTCACGAGACCCTCCCGTGGATATCCCGGCGGGCGTGGGCCCGGAACCCCGCCGCCGAGAAACGGACGATGTGATCCACGACCGCCCCGAGAGCGAGATCGTCGGGGTGACCGCCCCGGATCGCGCCGGGGGCGTGATGCATCTGCACGACGTGCACGAGCTGAGCCACAAGCGAGTGGAAGCACCGGCGGGCCGCCCGCGCGTCGAGACCGCGACAGACCGGGCGGACCGCCTCGGTCAGGGCCTTCTGCACCGGCTCGACCATCTCCCGCTGGAAGGTGCCCGGCGCGAGGTGCGGATCGAGAAGCTCGCGCGAGGTCAGCTTCATCCAGCGCCGCCCGCGGCTCTCGTCGAGGTGGGGCTCGAGAAAAGAGGTGGTGAAGGCGCGGAGCGGCAGCTCCAGGCTCGCGCCGTTCCCCGCCCGGATCATCGCCCGGCGGATGCTCGAGATCCTCTGCTCCCGCAGCTCCCCCAGGCGGCGGTGGAACATCTCGCGGTACAGACCGGTCTTGCCGCCGAAGTGATAGTTGACCGACGCGACGTTGGAACCGGCCTCGGCGGTGATGGATCGGACCGAGGTCGCGCGGAAGCCCCGGGCCGCGAACAGTTTTTCGGCCGCGTCGAGCAGACGTTCCCGCGTACCGTTGCGGTTGTGGGGACCGGTGCGACGAACCGGATGGGCCGCTCTCACGCGCTCTCCACGCCTGGACAAAACACCCGTTTCAAACAGACGTATGAATCTAGCATCAGAGCGCCGCCCGGCGCAAGACGCGGCGTTCGTCAGGGCCCCGTGCCCCCCAGGTCACGCTCATCGCGGCGGCGCATCCGGTCGAGGATCACGCTGACCCGCTTCCCGCCGGGGCTGTCGGGCGGAAAGAGACGGGCCGCCGCCGCGAACTCGGCGCGGGCGCGCTCGCGCTGACGCGAGGCGCGCGCGACCAGACCCATGACGAAGTGCGGCTCGGGCAGATCGGGGCGGGCCCGCACCGCGCGCTCGCAGAACGGCTCCGCCAGCGCGACCGCGCTCTCGTTGTAGAACGACAGGCACAGGTCGGCGAGCGCCAGACCCTGACCCGGAGCGAGACGGATCGCGGTCTGCCACTCGCGCCGCGCGTCGTCGACGCGGCCAAGAGACAGGTACGCCTCGCCCAGGGTGCGATGGACGTCGGCGAAGCCGGGGTCGATCCGCAGCAGCTCCTCGAGACGCCGGGCCTCCTCGCCCCAGTCGTCCCGCTCCGCCGCCATGGCCGCGAGGGCGTTGTACGGATCGATCCGGCGTGGATTCAGGGCCATCGCCTGCAGATACGCGTCGCGCGCTTCCCCGACGCGCCCCTTCGTCCGCAGCGCATACGCGCGGTTGAGCGCCTCCTCCTCCGGGTACGACTCGCCCGCGCGCAGGGCGTCCAGGTTGAACACGATCAGACCGAGCCCCAGGGCGGCCAGGACGCGCGGGCGGCGAAGACACTCCCAGAGCCCCGCCAGGAAGCGGCCCGCGAACAGCGCGGCGACGGGAACGAGCGGGAGGCGATAGCGGTCGGTCGGGAAGAACAGCAGAACGGAGACCGCGTACGAGGCGGCGTAGATCAGGAGCAGGGCGCGTCCGCCCCGGTCACGGTCCGGCGCCGGAACCGTCTGCGCGCCGCGCGGCCGCACGAACGCGCCCGCCAGGGCGAAGGGCGCCACGACCCCGAACGGAAACGACACCCCGAAGCGCCACAGGAGAAGAGCCAGCAGCGACGACACGTTCCGATAGCCGTACTGATCCTGATTACGGGGGATCTCGCGGCCGGCGACGAGGTCCCGGGTCTTGCGCGCGTACAGCCGCAACGCCTGTCCCGGATTCTCCCGCAGGAAATCGAGGGCCCGGCCCGCGAAATAGCGCGAGCGCGCCGCCGCCGGGACGATCCCGAGGTTTTCCGGCTCCTGCGCCAGACGCTCGAATTCCCCTCCAGGCCGCAGCCGGATCGTCTTTTCGTAGTCGGGATTGTTGCCGATATAGAAGTTGATCCCCCCGTTGCTCGAGATCAGCACCGCCTCGCGGGCCACCAGGAGATTGCGGGCCGTGACGGCGGCGACCGGCAGCGCGACACCGATCAGGAATCCCGCGACGCATCGTCCCGCCCGCCCGCTCCGGGCCCAGACCCAGACGGCGGCCGGGGGCACCGCCAGCAGGATGTTCGGGGTGGCGATACCCGACAGGCCCCACAGGAGACCCGCGCCCGCGTGGTCCCGGACCACCGGGGCGGCGCGCAGGAGCATCAGCAGACCGGCCAGCGCCAGGACGATGTGGAGCACCGGGATCAGCGGCTGCGCGTCGAAATGAATGAGCGGACCGTAGAGGGCCATGACGATCGCCGCGCCGCACCCCGCCCTCTCCTCGAACACGCGCCGGCCGATCAGGTAGGTCAGCACGCACGAGAGGGAACCGACGGCCGCCTGCGCCGCGTAGATCGCCGTCATCCCCGTGCCCACGGTCACGAACAGGAGGGCCAGGAAATAGGGGTAGAGAGGAGGCTGCCAGAAGACCTGGTGGCCTCCGGCCAGCGATCCCCCGGCGATCACCGCCGCCATGCGGAAGTAGTTGGGGCCGTCGATCAGCGGAACGTCGAAGTACGGCGAACGGCGGATCTGCCAGATGTACAGAAGCCGCACGGCGAAGGCGAGGGTAAAGACAAGACCGACCCGGAGGCTCCCCCGCGCTCTCCTCGGATCGATCGTTGACAGGTCCACGGGGCGGTCAGTATAATCGCCGGTCCGTCCAGGGAAAAGACGCGCACCGCGCAGGGAGCACTCATGAGTTACGCTGTCATCAGCGCCGGAGGCAAGCAGCACAAGGTGGCCGTCGGCGATCAGATCCGGGTCGAGACGATCGCCGCCGGCGTCGGAGACAAGATCACCTTCGACCAGGTGCTGGCGCTGCAGACGGACGGAGGGCTCCAGGTCGGGCGGCCCGTCCTGAAGGGCGCCCGGGTCGTCGGCCGGGTGGTCGCCCAGGACAAGGCGAAAAAGGTCCTGATTTTCAAGAAGAAGCGCCGCAAACAGTACCGGCGCACCCGGGGTCACCGGCAGCCGTTCACCGCGGTGATCGTCGAGGAGATCCACGCGGGCTAGGCCGCCCACGAACGAGGTGACGTCATGGCTCACAAGAAAGCCGGAGGCAGCTCGCGCAACGGCCGCGACAGCAACTCCCAGCGGCTGGGGGTCAAGCGGTACGGTGGCCAGTTCGTCACCGGAGGCTCGATCCTCGTCCGCCAGCGCGGGACGCGCTTCAAACCGGGAGACAATGTCGGGCTGGGACGGGACGACTCGCTGTTCGCCAAGATCGACGGGGTCGTGCGGTTTCAGGATCGCGGGAGGATGGGAAAGTTCATCAGCATTCTCCCCGCGCCGGCCGGCCCCAGGGCCTAGGAGTCTGCGCCCCTGCGGCGGACGCCCTCCGGGAGACCACGCACGCGTCGTTCCCTCCACTCGATCCTCCGCGCAGCGTCGACAGTCGTCCGTCCGGGTCTCGCGGGAACGGGTGCTCCATGCTGATTGATCAGGCCGAGATCGTGGTCGCCGGGGGTCATGGAGGCAACGGCTGCGTCAGCTTCCGGCGCGAGAAGTTCGTTCCGCGCGGCGGACCGAACGGAGGACCGGGAGGAGACGGCGGCTCGGTCCACCTGGTGGCGGACGCGTCGCTGAGGGGGCTCAACGCGTTTCGCTTCCAGCACCGATTCGAGGCCGATCGGGGCCGGCACGGGGAGGGCAGCGACCGCGCCGGGCGCGACGGGACCGACCGGGAGATCAAGGTGCCGCCGGGCACGGTGGTGCGTGACGAGAGCGGGGCCGTGATCGCCGATCTGGCGACGCCCGGCGCGCGCGTGCTCGTCGCCAGGGGCGGGCGCGGCGGCCGCGGCAACGCGGCCTTCGCCACCTCCACCCATCAGGCCCCGCGCGAGGCGGAGCCCGGGTTGCCGGGCGAAGAGCACCGGCTGCTCCTCGAGCTGAAGCTGATTGCCGACGTCGGGATCGTCGGTTTTCCGAATGCCGGCAAATCCACGCTGATCGCGCGGATTTCCTCGGCCCGGCCGAAGATCGCGGCGTATCCTTTCACGACGCTGGAGCCGAACCTCGGCGTGGTCGATCTCGGCGACTACCGGACCTTCGTGGTCGCCGACATCCCGGGTTTGATCGAGGGCGCCCACAGCGGGCACGGGTTGGGGGTGAAGTTCCTGAAACACATCGAGCGCACCCGCGTCCTCATCCATCTCGTGGACGCATCCGATCTGTCGGGACGCGACCCGGTGCACGACCTCGAGGTCGTGAACTGCGAGCTGCTCGCCTTCGGCGCGGACCTGGCGGCCAAGCCGCAGATCGTGGCGGGCAGCAAGATCGACGCCCTCACGGATCACAAGCGGCTCGACGCCCTGCGGACACGCTGCGCCGCCGCGGGCGTCCCGTTCCACGCCGTCTCCGCCGTCAGCGGCGAAGGGATCCGCGAGCTGCTGGAGGAGGCCTGGGTCATCCTGGCCGCCCACGACCAGGCCGGGACCGCCCCGGCCCACGTTCATCGGGAAGGAGGGGTCTATACAACTTAAGAGAAAGGTCGCGCTCGTGCTCGAGGCCGCCGCCGACAAGAAGGCGGAGGAACCGGTCGCCCTGAATCTGAAGGGAATCGCATCGTTCACCGACGCCTTCGTGATTCTGGGCGGCAATCAGAGGAGACAGACCCAGGCGATCTGCGACGCCGTCATCGAGCGGCTGGGGCAGAAGGGAGAGCGCCCGGGACACGTGGAGGGCTACACGCTCGGCGACTGGATCCTGATCGATTTCGCCGATCTGGTCGTGCACGTGTTCACGCGGGAGACGCGCGACTTCTACAAGCTGGAGATGCTCTGGGGGGACGCGCCGCGGATGGACGCCGAGAGCGCGGGAAGCCGCAGGAACAAAGGCACTTCGGCGGCGCGCAAGGGTTGACTTTCCGCGGGGTGATCCATACATTACCCGCCTCATTGGCGGAAGGATCCCCGCGTGAACGCAGTCGCACCGGACGTCACGTCGGCCCCCCTGCTGCACCGGTCGGCGTTGATGGGGCGGGTGCTCGATTTGGCGCGGCGGGTGGCGCGGAGCGAAGCTAACCTCCTGCTGATCGGCGAGAGCGGCACCGGCAAGGGCGTCCTGGCGCGTCTGATCCACGAGGCGAGCCCGAGACGCGCCGGACCCTTCGTGACGATCGCCTGCGCCAACATCGCGGTCGACCTTCTCGAGAGCGAGTTGTTCGGTCACGAGAAGGGGGCGTTCACCGGGGCGACCGAGCAGCGCAAGGGTCGCTTCGAGCAGGCCGACGGCGGGACGATCCTGATCGACGGAGTCAGCGAGCTGGCCCCGTCGCTGCAGGGCAAGATCCTGCGCGTCGTGCAGGAGCGTTCGTTCGAGCGGCTTTCGGGCACGCGGACGCTGAGCGTCGACGTGCGGATCCTGGCCTCGACCCAGGTCGACCTCGAGGCGCTGGTCGCGGCGGGAGGCTTTCGGAAGGATCTCTACTATCGGCTGAACGTCATCCGCGTGGAGATTCCGCCGCTGCGCGATCGGATGGAGGACGTGCCGCTCTTGGCAGAGCAGATGTTGCGTGAGGCGGCGCAGCGCTCCGGCGGCGCCGCGAAGCGGCTGTCGCGGGGCGCGCTGGATCGGCTGATGCGCCATGCCTGGCCGGGCAACGTGAGGGAGCTCCAGAACGTGATCGAAAGCGCCGCCATCCTGGAGACCGGCCCCGAGATCGCCACCGAGGCGATCGCGATCGGCCAGACGCAGTCGCACGACCCGATCGCGGAAGCGATCGGCAGGCGCTATTCCCTGGCACAGCTCGAGGAGAGGTACATCCGGGAGGTCCTGCGGCTCACCGGCGGCAACCGGAGCGAGGCCGCCCGGATCCTCGGCATCAACCGCAAGACGCTCCTCGAGAAACGCAAGCGTTACGAAATCCCCTGAGGCTGGCGCTCTGCCTGCGGGACGGAAAGGGAGCCGCACGATGGCCATGTCGAAGAAACTGCTCGAAGGGTACAGGAAGCGCCTCCTCGACAAGAAGAAGGGCGTCACGGAGGCCTACAACAAGAACAAGAACTACGGCCGGCTGACCGAGGACGAAGGGACCCAGGACCTGGCGGACAAGGCCTCGAGCGCCTACACCAAGGAGTTCCTGTACTCCCTCTCCAACACCGACCGCGAGGTCCTCCAGAAAGTGGACGAGGCGCTGCAGCGGATCACCAAGGCGACCTACGGCACCTGCGTCGAGTGCGGCGACGAGATCGAGAAGAAGCGGCTCGAGGCGGTGCCGTGGGCGAGCCACTGCGTCACCTGCCAGGAGAAGCTCGAGAAGGGCTTGATCTAGCGAGGGGCCCCGGGGCCCGTCAGGATCGCGATGAAGATACGGACCGTCCTGTACCTGATGTTCGGAGCGGTCGTCGTCGCCGTCCTGGTCATCCTCTACGTCACCAACCAGCAGACTCTCGAGGGCAAGATCGAGCTGGGCCACAACCTGTCCATCCCGGTGTGGTTCGCCATCCTCCTGACGAGCGCCGTGTCGATGCTCGTGCCGCTCATGCTGGGGGTGCTGCGCGATCTGCGCCGCATGCTCGGCGATCTGACCGCCCGCCGTCAGGCGCGCTCGCTGCAGGAGGCCGAGGAGCTCTACCTGAAGGGCATCGAGTCGATGCTGAACGGGCGCGAGGAGAAGGCGCTCGAGCATTTCGACGCCGTCCTGGCGATCGAGCCCAACCACTTCGAGGCCCTCTTGAAGGGCGGCGAGGTGCTGCGCGCCCTGCGCCGCCACGGCGAGGCGATCGAGTACCACCGCCGCGCGGCGCGTGTGAAGGAGGGCGACCTGCATCCCCTCTATTCGCTGGTCTCCGACTACGAAGAGTCCGGCGCCCTCGACAGCGCCAAGGGGGTCCTCAACCGCATCATCGAGCTCGACCCCAGGCGCTCCCTCGCCGCCTGCCGCAAGTACCGGGCCATCTGCGTCCGGGAGGGCGATTGGGAGAAGGCCTGGGAAATCCAGCAACGTCTCGAGAAGCAGCTCTCCGAGATGGGCCGGGCGCCCAAGTCGGAGAAGAAGCATCACCTGGGGATCCGCTACATGCTGGCCAGCCGGGTTCTCGAGCAGGGCAAGCCGCGCGACGCCATCGGCATCCTGCGGCGGCTGGTGACCATGGAGCCGGCGTTCGTCCCGGCCCACCTCACGCTCGGCAAGGCGCTCAACGCGCTGCGGCAGCCGGAGGAGGCGGTGGAGGTCTGGGAGAGAGGGTACGAGGCGACCGGCCACCCCGTCTTCCTGTCGACCATCGAAGATCATTATCTCGGCCAGGAGCAGCCGCGCCGCGCGATCGAGGCGCTCAAATCGGCGATCTGGAAGAGCAAGAAGGACATCATCCCGCGGTTCTTCCTGGGAAAGCTGTACTACCGCCTCGAGATGATCGACGAGGCGCTGCAGCAGTTCTCTCAGATGAAGGGCCGGGTCACCTACTTCCCCGCCCTGCATTACTACCTCGGCAAGATCCTCGAGCGCCAGGGCGAACTGCGCGAGGCGCTGAAGGAGCTCGAGCTGGTCCTGCTGCAGTCCGAGGTCCTCAAGGTCGAGTACGCCTGCGGCACCTGCGGCCGCAAATACTCCGCCTGGGTCGACTACTGCGATCGGTGCGGCGAGTGGAACAGCGTGGTGGTCGACTTCAAGGAAGAGCGTCCCATCGAGGAGCTGGGGATCAGCACCGCGCCGGTCTATACCGCCGAAGCGGGCGAGCCTTAGGAGACGCGGTCATCGGATGGCCATCCCCCTTCCCGCGGTCCTCATCGTCCTGGACGGCTGGGGCCACGGCGAGCCGACCGAAGGCAACGCCATCGTCAGGAGCCGGCCGCGCTTCATGCAGCATCTCGGGCGCACCTATCCGACGACCTACCTGCAGGCCTCGGGCGAGTCGGTCGGGCTGCCGCCGGGGGTGATCGGCAACTCCGAAGTCGGCCACCTGTGTCTGGGCGCCGGCCGCGTCGTTCTCCAGGATCTGTCGCGCATCAACCGGGCGATCCGGAGCGGCGAGTTCGAGACGAACGTCGTCCTGCGCCGCGCCTTCGAGCAGGCCGCGCGTCCCGGGGCCGCCCTGCACGTGATGGGATTGCTGAGCGACGGCGGCGTGCACAGCCACATCGATCACCTGGCAGCGACGGTCCGCTCGGCGCGCGCTCACGGAGTGAGCCATCTCTTCGTGCACGCCTTCATGGACGGCCGCGACACGTCTCCCATGAGCGGCCTGGCGTACGTCCACCGCGCCGAAGATCTCCTGAAGACCGCCGGGCTCGGCCGGATCGCCACCGTGTCGGGCCGCTACTACGCCATGGATCGCGATACGCGCTGGGACCGGACGGCGACGACCTGCCGCGCCATGATCCTCCGCGAGGGGTCCGCCTATCCCACCGCTTCCGCCGCCGTCGAGGCGGGGTACGCGGCCGGCACGACCGACGAGTTCCTCGTGCCCTCGGTGATCGACCCCGTCGGCCTGGCGCCGGGCGACCGGCGCGATCCCCGCGTGCGCGACGGGGACACCCTGCTGTTTCTCAACTTCCGCGCCGACAGGGCACGACAGATCACCCGCGCCTTCGCCGGAAACGAGGTCGCGGAATCGAGCCTGCCGGCGCGCCCCGTCCTGGCCTCGTTCGTCTGCTTCACGACCTATGATCGGTCCTGGACACTGCCGGTGGTCTTTCCGCCGCAGCACCTGACCGGCGTCTTCGGAGAGGTCGTCAGCGCCGTGGGGTTGCCGCAGCTGCGCATCGCCGAGACCGAGAAGTACGCGCACGTGACCTACTTCTTCAATGGCGGCGAGGAGCGCGTCTTTCCGGGAGAGGAGCGCTGTCTCGTCCCCTCCGTGCGCGATGTCCCCACCTACGATTTGAGGCCCGAGATGAGCGCCCGGGAGGTCACCACCGAGGTCCTGAAGAGACTGTCCTCGAGGCCGCGACAGGTGGTCATCCTGAACTACGCCAACGCCGACATGGTCGGGCACACGGGACGGTTCGAGCCGACCGTCGCGGCCTGTCAGGTCGTCGACCGCTGCGTCGAGGCCGTGGTGAGCGAGACGCTCCGCCTCGGCGGGTTCGCCGTGGTGACCGCGGATCACGGCAACGCCGAGCAGATGATCGACCCGGCCGGCGGATCGCCGCTGACGGCCCACACCATGAACCCGGTCCCCGTTCACGTCGTCCGGGCGGGACTCGAGGGAAAGACAGCCGCGAGCGGCGGCCTGCTGTCGGATGTGGCGCCGACGATGCTCGGACTGCTCGGGCTGCCGGCGCCGGGAGAGATGGAGGGCCGGTCCCTTCTGTAGGAGCGTCGGGCAGGCAGGCTCGCGCTCCGCCGACTGGTCCGGTTGCTGAACGCTCGTCGCGCCGCCGGGCGTCTCCTCGAGACGCTTCTCGCGGCCATCGTCCCCGCCGATTGCCTTCTGTGCGCCCGGGAGCTGCCGTGGCGGCAGGAGGGTGGGGTCTGTCTCCCGTGCTGGCGGACCCTCCCCTGGACGCCCGGCTACCGCCCCGGCGGTGGTCCCCTGCAGGCCGTCGTCTGGGCGGCCGATTACGAGGGAGCCGTCCGTCGTCTCGTCCATGGACTGAAGTTCGAGGACATGGATTACCTCGCGCCGCCGCTCGGTCGCGAGGTCGCCACGCGTCTCGCCCCTGTTCTGCGCGTTCTGCAACCGGACCTCGTCGTGGCCGTCCCGCTGCACTGGTGGAGGAGGTACCGCCGCGGCTTCAACCAGGCGGGCCTGCTCGCATCATCGATCGCACGACACCGGGGCCTGCCTGTAGGACGCGGTATCTTGAAGCGACCCCGCGCCGGCCGCCGCCAGCTCGGCCTGTCCCGGCGCGAGCGGCTCCGGTCCCTCGCCGGCTGTTATGCCGCCCGGGGAGGGCGGCTCCAGGGCAGGACGGTCCTGCTCGTGGATGACGTGACGACCACCGGCGCCACCCTCGAGGCCTGCGCCCGCGAGCTGCTCCGGGCTGGCGCGGCGCGGGTGGTCGGATGCGCGCTGGCGCGTACTCCCAAGAATCGCTGAGGAGCCCGGGAGCGGCCCGGCCGGGACGGACGGGCACACCCCGTCGTCACAACGTCAGTTTTCGCAGGAAGCGCTTCCGCTCGATCTGGGCCAGGTGGGTGTAGTACGGTCCATGCTCCCGCAGGAGCCGGTCCCAGGTGTCGATGAACAGGACCAGGCGGTCGATGCCGTCCTTCGGCACCCAGACTCCGTGGTCATTGATGCATTTGTAGATCGCCACGCCGGAATTCGCCGAATAATTGACGGGGCGCATGATGCCGATGCAGTAAGGGCACTTGACGATGCGGCTCGTCTCGTCGTCCCCCAGGCGGTACGACGGCGAGACGGAGCGGCTGTAGGTGGTGAGCTGCTTGACGCGATCGGCGGGCAGCGACTTCGGCCCGATCTCGATGATCCACTTGAGGCGGCCCTCTTCGAGCCAGGTCCCTCCGCAGCCGTCGCACACATCCACCGGAATGGTGAAGTACCGGCCCGGGGACGTGGCCCCGCCGCAACCCGAGCAGAACATGCCTCCCCTTCGCGAATCGTTCTCCATATACGACCAAACACAGCGCCCCGCAAGCCTTTTAAAGGAATGCTGCCCCAGCAACGCAGCGAGCCGGCCGCGCGCGCCACCGGGCCCGCGCCGTCGGGCCGTTTGACAGTCCCCGGAACCTGACGTAGCATGATGGGGCCGCGCGGCACCGTCGCCGCGCGTCGTTCGTTTGGGGGCCGTGTCCGGGCCCCCCGGAAACTCCGAGTGACCGCGTCGGTCGGTGTCCAAGAGGTGCGAGAGATGACTGACCGTTCCCATGCGAAGTACGCGGGGCCCGCCGCGCGGAGCGCCCGCCTTCTCGTTCCGCTGTCGATCGCGCTCGCGGCGACCCTTTCGAGCGCCCCCTCCACGGTGCTGGGGGCCGAAGGTCCGAAGCTGTACGTGGAGCTCGACGCCCGCAGCCGCTTCTCCTACTCGGGGGACCCGACCCAGGTCTCGATCCTGTTCAAGAACGAGGGGACCGCGGCGTGGACCAACCCGGGCATGGACATCGAGGGCGGGTTCCAGGTGTACGACAGCGAGGGGAAGAAGCTGGAACGGGCGAAGACCCCCACCCTCTCGAAGGAAGGCCAGCCGAAGTTCCTCGAGCCGAACGGCTTCTTCGGGAAGGTCGTCAACCTCGACACGTACTTTCCGAAGATCAACGGGATCGGCACCTATCGCGTCGCCTGGTCCGGCGGCGGCGTCCCCGAGCAGACCCTGGCGATGCGCATCATCAAGAAGTACGACCCGACCCGCGACTACCAGGCGGTCATCGATACCGATTTCGGCAGGATCGTCATCGAGTTCTATCGCGAGCTGGCGCCCTTTCACACCAAGAACTTCATCGATCTCGCCAACCTGAATTTCTACGACGGGCTGCTGTTTCACCGGATCGTCAAGGGCGAGATGATCCTCGGCGGCTCGCCGACGGGAGACGAGCGCGGCTCGCCGGGATACAACATTCCGGGCGAGCCGACCGGGCTGAAGGTCCTGCCGGGGGTGGTGGCGCAGGTGCGCAACTCCCAGACCGGCGCGGACGAGTCGGGGAGCATCTTCATGATCACGGCCACCGCCCAGCCCGATCTCGACAGCCGCGTGACGGTGTTCGCGCGCGTGGTCGAGGGTCTCGATACGGTGAAGGCGATCTCCAACGTGCCGACCGTGGGCGGGGCGCCACGCGCCGCCAGCCGCCCGATCAAGGACGTCGTGATCAAGAAAGTCGAGATCCGGGAGAAGAAGCCGGCGAAGAGCTCGTAGGCCCCTCCCCCCAGCAGCCGCGGCGGCGTGGATTCGACGCCGTCGCCCTCCCGTCCACAACCTTGAACGTCGGGCGCGGACCGATCTAACATAGCCCGCACCTGACATCGTGCGGAGAGGATCATGCGAGGCCCCCTTCCCAGCGTTCTGGCGGGGATCCTGCTCGCCGTCGCCGGCGGCCTCTTCGGCGGTCCGCCGCGTGCCGGTGATCGGCCGGCCCCGCAGACCGTCCCTCCGGAGCGGCGGCCCGCGGGTCGCGCGGCCCACAAATCGATCGATTATGACGCCCCCGACGCCCGCTGGCGCGAAGGCCCGGTGCGCTACCTCATCACCAGTGACGAGGACGTCGCGTTCCGCGCGCTCAAGACCGACGAGGAGCGCGCCGAGTTCATCCGCACGTTCTGGGCGAGCCGCGATCCGGACGCCACGACTCCCGAGAACGAGTACCGCGACACCTTCTACGCGCGCGTGGCCCAGGCCAACCGGGTGTTCACCGACTCGACCAAGCCGGGCTGGAAGACCGACCGCGGCAAGATCTTCATCCTGCTCGGGCCGCCGGATGAATTCGAGCAGATGCAGGACGGCAACGAGGTCGGCACCGAGACGGTCGTGTGGACCTACCGCAATCATCCGGCGGGCATCGGGATCGACGCGACCCCGGTGATCCGCTTCGATCGGGACGGCACGGGTGAGTACCACCTCTCGAACCGGGTCCTGCTCCCGGGCTTCGAGACGTCGCTCGGCATCGCCTTTCAGACCCAGGCGATGCAGATGAAGAGCCTGCCGCAGCAGAAGAAGGTCCTGGACACCATCGTCACCTCGCGCGCGCTGTTCGACTCCGGCCCGTTCCGCACCCACCGTGATTTCTACCGCTCGGGGGACGGCAACACGTTCACCGTGCTGACGCTCGGGGCCAAGACCGATCTGCTGACCGCCGGCGCCCCCGCGGGCCCGGGCGAGACGTCGTCCGAGGCGTCCGGGGAGAAGCAGGGCGCCCCGCGCGAGCGGTTCGAGGTCGTGGCGCGGCTGGTCGGAGGACGCCCCGACATGGCGTCCTACGATTTCGCGGGCACGACCAGCCTGCGGGCCGGCGAGGGAGGACCGGTGCGCGACACCGCGGGCTACCTCCTGTTCCAGGGCGGGATGGCGGTCCGGCCGGGTCCCTACACCGCCTATTACGGCGTCTCGGACCACTCCGTCAACCAGGTGTACTCGTTCAAGGAGAGCATGGAGGTGCCCGACTTCCACGAGGCGCGCTTCACGCTCAGCAGCATCACGCTCGCGAGCAAGCTGGAGCGTGTCGACGGGACGAGCGCCGGCTATTCGCGGCCGTTCATCCTGGGCAATCTCCGCGTCCTGCCGCGTCCGGACGACGTCTTCCACAACGGCGAGGACTTCGCCTTCTACTACCAGATCTACGGCCCGGCCACCGATCCGATCGACGGACGGCCCGACCTCGACGTCCTGTACCAGTTCTACGTCGCGAGCGACACGGGGCCGAGCGGATTCGTCTTTGCCCCGCTCGGCAAGCCGATCCGGCTCACGCGCCAGCGGACCCAGGTGCAGGGCTATACCTTCCCCCTCAAGGACTGGCCGCGCGCCACCTACCGCCTGCGCGTGCAGGTGACCGACAACCTCAGCGAGCAGAGCTCCACCGAGGAAGTCTCCTTCCGCGTTCTCTGACACGGCGGCCGGAACCGATGAAGCTGAACCTGAGCGACGAACCGATCACCGCCGAGCTCCTGGCCGAGTCCCTGGCCCGCGCCGGCTCCGCCGTCCTTTCGGTGAACGGCACGAGCATGCACCCGACGCTGCAGATGGGCTGGCGCGTCTATCTGCGGCCCGCCACGGGAGCGGATCTGAGGATCGGCGAGATCGCCGTCTTCCGCGGCGGGACCTACCTGACCATCCACCGGCTGGTGTGGCGGGAGGGACCGGACGGGGCGCAGCGCCTCGTGTTCCGCGGCGACTACAACCGATTGCGCGAGCGGGTCGATCCGTCCGCGGTGATCGGCAGGGTCGTGGCGGTCGAGATCCCCGGCAGGAAGAAAGGCATGGAACGCGTCGTGTCCCTCGAGGTCGACATCCTGGCCCGCTTCTATCAGGTCACGTACGGTGTCTTCCGCCTGCTGCGGCCGCTCCTCCCGGCGGAGCGCGTCGCGCCCGACCCCATGGGTCGCGTCGGCCGCGCCAGCCGCGCGGTGTTCGCGGGCGTCGAGCGCTTCCTCTCGCTGTTTCTCCCCGAGCGTCGCTGACTTCGGGCCGTCGGCGCCCGGGCAGGCGCCGAAGTGCGTGTGCACGCGCCTGTTCGGTCCGCGTCAATGTGCTGACGAGCCGTCGGGCGCGCGATCGACGCGAAAGCCAAATCGTCGCGAAAAATGCACGCGCTTCCCTTGACTCTCGATCGTCGAAATTTATATTAACCCACTGTATTGAGGGTGTTTTCCAGCATGATCCTCGCGGAGGAGCCGGAGGAATGAAGAATATCCTGGTGGTCGAGGACGACAGGTCTTTGCGCGACGGCCTCGTCCAGTCGATGAGCCGCAGCGGATACAAAGTCCAGGTCGCCCAGTCCGGCCGGGACGCCCTCGAGAAGATCGAGAAGCAGGTGTTCGATCTGGTCATCGCCGGCCAGCGCACGGGGGGCTCCGATGGGATGGAGATCCTGCGCAAGGCGCGCTCGACCAACGCCGGGACGCTGGTGATCGTCACCGGGGAGAACGGCTCGGGCGCCGTGGAGGCGATGAAGTCGGGCGCCTTCGATTATCTCCAGAAGCCGCTGTCGCTCGAGGCGTTCGAAATGAAGGTCCAGCGGGCGATGGAGCACCAGAGGCTGGTCGTGCGCATGGCCTCGATGACCGAGCCGCATGCCGACCCGTCCGATCGCTATGGCCTGGTCGGCGCCTCGCCGGCGATGCGGGAGATCTTCAAGGTCATCGACAAGGTCGCCGCCTCGAACGCCACCGTCCTGATCCAGGGCGAGACCGGCACGGGAAAGGAGCGGGTCGCCGAGGCGATCCACCGCAACTCCCCGCGCCACGACGCCGCCTTCGTGTGCATGAACTGCGCCTCCTTGCCCGACAACCTGCTCGAGAGCGAGTTGTTCGGCCACGAGAAGGGGGCGTTCACCGGCGCCGACCAGATGCGTATCGGCCGCTTCGAGATGGCCAACGACGGCACCCTGTTCCTGGACGAGGTCGGGAACATGAGCGCCAACACGCAGGCGAAGGTGCTGCGCGCCATCCAGAACCAGGAATTCGAACGTCTGGGCGGCAGCCGCACGATCAAGGTCGATGTCCGCATCGTCGCCGCGACCAACATCAATCTCGAAACCGCCATCAAGGACGGACGCTTCCGCGAGGACCTGTACTACCGGCTGAACGTCGTGACCCTCGTGGTGCCGTCGCTCCGCGAGCGCGTCGATGACATCCAGCCGCTGTCCGAGCACTTCCTGAAGCGCTTCGCCCGCGAGCTGCGCCGCCGCGTCACCGGCTTCTCGGCCGAGGCGGTCCGGCGCCTGCAGGAGTACCGCTGGCCCGGCAACGTGCGCGAGCTCGAGAACACCATCGAGCGCGCCGTGCTCATGTGCGAGGGGGACACCATTCGCCCGGCCGACCTGACGCTCCTCGACCGCGAGCACACGGTCGGCATGACGCCCGCGCTGGCGGTCGATCTGCTGAACCTCGAGCAACTGGAGAAGACCGCGCTTCTCGAGGCCCTCAAGCGCAGCAACTGGATTCAGAAGGAAGCGGCGAAAATCCTGGGGATCAGCAGCCGGGTGATGAACTACAAGGTGCACAAGCACGGTATCACCCACGACCGCTGGAGCAAGAACCGCAACTAGAAGGCCCTGGTCTCCCCCGGCTTCATGACCTGGAGCCGTTTGTCCTCCTTGAACGCCGCCCGCACATCCGCTTCCGTCGCCAGGCCCGGGAAGGTGCCGAAGTGCATCGGCACGATCGCCTCCGGATTGAAGTACCTGCGGATCGCCAGCGCCGCCGTCCTGGGGTCCTCCGTGTAGGGACCGCCGCCCACGTTGAGCAGGACGACGCTCGGATGGTAGACCTCCTGGATGAGCGCCATGTCCCCGAAGATCCAGGTGTCCCCGGTGTGGTACAGGGCCCGGCCGTCCGCGAACGTCACGACGAAGCCGAGGGGCCGACCGCCCGGCTCGCTCGAATGCATCGCCGGGACCAGGTGCACCTTCACGTCGCCGACCGCGAACGTGCCGCCGACATTGCCGCCCATCACCTGTTTGTCCGGCAACCCCAGGCTGGAGACGTATTCGAACGTCCCGATCACCGGGGCCCCGCTCGCCTTCGCGATATCCAGCACATCCCCGGAGTGATCGGAGTGCGCGTGGCTCACCAGGATCGCGTCCGGCTTGTAGCGCGCCAGATCCTTGAACGCCTCGGGGGTCGCGGGGTTCTTGCTCACGAACGGATCGATGAGCAGCCGCGTCCCGCCCGACGACACCACCTCGAAAGCGGCGTGACCGAGCCAGGTGACTTTGAACTCCTTCCTGACCGCGGCCGGCTCGCGCTTCGTCTGCGACTCCGCGCCCGTGGTCGCCGCCAGGACCAGGACCAGCCCGATGCCCATGCACTTCCCGAGTACGCTCATCGACACCCCCTCCGTCAGATGCCCACCGTGGCGCTTCGCCGCTCGAGCAGGATCACGTCCCGCCAGACGCCGCCCAGACGACCGAGCCGCTCGCGTCGCCCGACCTCGCGGAAGCCGCACTTGAGGTGAAGCTCCAGGCTCGCCCGGTTCTCGGGGAAGACGCCGGCCTGCAGCGACCAGATCCCCCGGCGCTCCGACTCGGCGATGAGCGCCTCGAGGAGCGCCCGTCCGACCCCGCGACCGCGCGCGGCCGCCGCGACATAGACGCTGACCTCGGCGACGCCCGCGTACACGCAGCGACTCGACACCCCGCTCAGCGCGGCCCACCCGAGGACCGCGTCGTCGTCCCGCGCGACCAGCCGCGCCTCCTTCAGGTGCGCCGCGTCCCACGTCTCGCGCGGCGGCGGCTCCGTTTCGAAGGTGGCGTGCCCCGTGGCGATGCCCTCCTGGTAGATCGAGGCCACCCGCTTCCAGTCCCCGGGTCGCATGGCGTCGATCGTGATCATCACCCGTCTCCGGCCTCCTTCGCCCGTCGATCATATCCCACGGCGGGACGGGTCTCAGGACAGCAGCCGCTCGACGATCTGCTCGACATGGATCCGGGTCGTGTCCAGGAAGGGAATCCCCGCGCCCTCGACGTCGCGCAGGATCAGAGGCAGCTCGGTGCCGCCGAGGATCACCGCCTCGATGCCGTGCCGGGTCTCCAGGCGCCCCGCGATCGCAAGGAGACCCTGACGCGTCTCCGGCAGGAAGATGCCGTTCACCAGCTCGCTCATGTATTTTTCGTGGATGTAGTCCTGGTCGGCGGGTTCGGGTGTCACGAGCGTGATACCGGTCCGCGCGAACACGTCCGGATAGAAGCGTCCCTGCATGGTGAATCGGGTGCCGAACAGCCCCACGCGTTTCAAGCCCAGCGCCACCGCCGCGTCCGAGGTCGCCTCGACGATGCTGATCAGCGGGATCGGAGAGTGCCGGCGAAGATCATCGAACACCTTGTGCGGCGTGTTGGCGGACAGCGCGCCGAAATCCGCGCCCGCGCGCGCCAGGCGGGCCAATTCGTCCAGGAGGTACCGGGTCACGTCCGGCCATCGATCCGCCTCGATCAGAACGAGCAGCGCCTTCAGATCGACGCTGTTGATGATCACGGAAGGATAGTGCCCGTCCCCTGTCCGTTCGCGAAACCGGGCGATGATCGCGCGATAGTATTCGAGGGTCGACTCGGGGCCGATCCCGCCGATGATCCCCGCTGTCTTCAACCGCTTCTCCCTGCGTGCGTGTCCCGGAACTATACCGCAGCTCCCCGCTCGCCCGCAGGCGGACCGGCGCGAACGGCGCGACCTGCGCTAACATCGGTCGCATGGCGCTCTATCTGGCCGAACGGGACGTCGAGAGGCTCCTCGGCATGGAGAGGTGCGTCGAGGTGGTGGAGCAGGCGTTCCGCCAATGGGCGGAGGGCCGGGCGGACAACCGGCCGCGGGAGCGGGCGACCGTCCGGGGCGCCGTCCTGCACGCGTTGGCGGCGGGCTCGGAGGTGTGGGGGCGGCTGGCCGCCAAGGTGTACGCGACGACAAAGGGAGGCGCGCGTTTCGTGGTGCTGCTGTTCGACGCCCGGAGCTCCGATCTTCTGGCGATCATCGAGGCGGACCGCCTGGGTCAGATGCGCACGGGCGCGGCCTCGGGGGTGGCGACGCGGCGTCTGGCGCGCTCCGACGCGTGCTCGTTGGCGATCATCGGCACGGGCTGGCAGGCGCGCAGCCAGGCGAAGGCGGTCTCGATCGTGCGTCGCCTGGAGAGGGTCGCCGTCTTCGGCAGGGACCGCCAGCGGCTGTTCGAGTTCTGCCGGGAGACGGAAGCGGCGTGCGGGGTGCCGGTGTCCGGTTGCGCCTCGGCGGAGGAGGCGGTGCGCGGAGCCGATATCGTCGTGACCGCGACCTCGTCGATGGAGCCGGTCCTGCGCGGCGCCTGGCTCGGTCCCGGCGCGCATGTCAACGCCATCGGCGTCAACCGGGCCGACCGCCGCGAGCTGGACAGTGACGCCGTGGATCGGGCCGGACTGATCGTGGTCGACTCGATCGAGCAGGCGCGCAGGGAGGCGGGTGACCTGATCGCGGCGGGCGGCGACGGCGCGCGGCGGCCGGCCCCGCTCGACCGCGCCGTCGAGCTGAAGGACGTCGTCGGAGGGGCGCATCCGGGGCGCAGGGACGCCGCCGAGATCACCCTCTACAAATCGCTCGGGGTGGCCCTCGAGGATCTCGCCGCGGCCTCGCTGGTCTACGACCGGGCCATCGAGAGCGGCGTCGGGCGGGAGATCCCCCCGGGCGCGCGCGGGGCGACTGAGGCGCCGGCGGAATGACCGACACGCGGACCCTCCTCGAGACCATCCTGCGCGAGCGGTTCCAGCCTGCGCATCTCGAGATCGACGACGACAGCGCGCGGCACGCCGGCCATGCGGGGGCACGATCGGGCGGCGGGCACTTCGAGGTCCTGATCGTTTCGGCGGAGTTCGAGGGACGAGCCCTGCTCGATCGGCACCGGATGGTGCACGAGGCGCTGGGCGATCTCATCGGCGGGAGTGTCCACGCCCTGGGGCTCAAGACGGTCGCGCCCTCCGAGTGGAGACCGGCCGGCCCGGGCCGCCCCTGAATCGGAACCGGCCCCTCAATCTCCGAAAGCGCCCAGGACGCGCAGGTGCGCCTCCGCCGAGGCGCCCAGCGCCGCCAGGTCGTAGCCGCCCTCGAGCAGCGAGATGATCCGCCCCCCGCAGTGCTTGTCCGCGCTCTCCGCCAGGATCGAGGTCATCTCGGCGTAGCCGCGCTCGGTCAGCGACATGCCGGCGAGGGGATCGGCGCGGTGCGCGTCGAAGCCGGCGGATATCAGGATCGCCTCCGGCTGCACGCGGTCGATCTCGGGACGGAGGACATCCCGGAAGACGCGTACATACGCCTCGTCGCCGGCCCCCGCCGGCATCGGACAGTTCAGCGTGTAGCCCGCCCCGCGACCGGTCCCGGTCTCGCGGGCGGAGCCGGTGCCCGGGTAGAACGGGTACTGGTGGACGCTGAAATAGAACACGGTGTCGTCGTCCTCGAACAGGTGCTGCGTGCCCCCGTGATGCACGTCCCAGTCGACGATCAGCACGCGTCCGAGACCATGCCGATCCTGGAGGTGGCGCGCCGCCACGGCGATGTTGTTGAACAGGCAGAAGCCCATGGCGCGGCCGGCCTCGGCGTGGTGGCCCGGCGGGCGGGTGCAGACGAACGCGGCGCGCGCCGCCCCGGAGACGACGGCGTCGCAGGCGGCCACCGCGCCGCCGGCCGACACGAGCGCCGCCTGCCAGGAGCCCTGAGAGACCCCGGTGTCCGGATCGAGCTGCACGGGGGCGCGCTCGCAGGCGCGGCGGATCGACTCGATGTACCCGCGCTCGTGCACGCGCGCGATCAGGTCGAGGGGGCATGGGTCGGGACGGATGACGAGGAGGCGATCGAGCAGCCCGCCGCGCGCCAGGTGATCGCGTATCGCGGCGACCCGCTCCGGCCGCTCGGGATGCCCGGGACCGTTGCGGTGATTCAGACAATCGTCATGGAAGACGAAGGCGACCGGCGCGTTCTCGGTCACGCCTATTTCTCGAACAGATCCTGCGCCTTGACGATGCACACCCGCTCGCGGTTGACGGGGAGGGGGAACGACTCGATCTCCTTGTCCTCCTTGAGCAGGTCCTCGCGCGTCGTCGGGGTCTGGTAGGTGATTGGCGTCGGCTTGCCGGACAGCAGGGCGTCCCTCATGGCGGCGGCGTCCTCCGTGACGATCGCCACGGCCAGGTTGGCGGCCTGAAGGTGCCGCTTCACGGCGGCATTCACCTCGTCGACCTTCAGGCGCGACAGCTCCTCCTGGACCCTGTCGATGAAGAACTTGGTGCCGTAGAACTCCGAGTCGATCTGATATCCGAGACGCCGGCTGAGGTCCTGCGTCCAAAGCCGCGAATAGTTCAGAAGATACTTGCGCGTCGCCTCGAAATCCTGCGGGCTCAGACCCACGTCCACCAGTCTCTTCAGCTCGCGCGCCGCCTGGCGCAGGGCGAACAGGGCGTTGGCGTGCGCCACGGGACGGATCCAGATGCTGAAGAACTGCTGTCGCTGCGGCGTGTTCGGGAGCGGGAAGGTACTGCCGCCGTCCTGGATGAAGTTCTCGATGTACGAGTAGTCGCCGTAGTTCAGCCCGCGATCGCCGCGCATGGCGTTCATCAGGCGGCCGTTGAACGTGCGGTGCTCGCCGAGATACGAGTTCGCGACCAGGAGCGGGTAGAAGTCCTTGTCCGAGCGGGTCACGTCGATCGCGGCGCCGATCGAGAGGGCGGTCGACGACGTGGGCTTCTCCACGAACAGGATCTCCATCCCCTGGAGGCGCCGCGGCGACGGCAGCTTCACGACGGCCGGCGCGCCGGCGGGGAGCGTGGCGACGTCCTTCTTCAGCGACTCGATCATCGCGTCCGGGTAGCCGCCCGCGGCGCCGATGACCACGTTGCCCCGCGTGTAGTACTTGCGATAGTAGGCCTTCACGTCGTCGAGCGTGATCGATTTCAGGCCCCCCACGGTGCCGATGTCCAGCTGCCGGTACGGGTGCCCGTCGTACATCAGGAGATTGAGAGCCGCCTTGCCCAGATTCTCGTCGTCGTTGCCGCGCAGGTTCGATTCGATCGCGGCCACCAGGTCGTCGCGGTTGCGCTTGAGATCGCTCTCGTCGAAGCGCGGGTGCAGCAGGACACCGGTGAGCAGGCCGTAGTAGGCCTTCAGGTGATCCCGGTGGACCGTGCCGATGAAGGTCGTCACCTCGCGGTCGGGTTGCGCCGCGATTCTCGCGGCCATCGGATAGAGACGATCGGTCAGCTCGCGGAAGGTCAGCCCGGTCGTGCCGCCCTGGCCGATCGTCATGGCGGTCAGCGCGTTCAGCCCTTCCTTGCCCGGCGGATCGTTGATCGCGCCGGCGCGGACCTGGATGCGGAACGCGACGAGAGGCGAGGAGGGGCTCGGCAGGAGGCTGGTGCGCACCGACCCGGCGGCCGGTTTCGCAGTCGACGTCATCGGCTTGTTCTCCTTCGGACCCGCGGCCTCCGCGGGGCCGGCGATGGCCGCGCCCAGGAGCGCCGCGGCGGCGCAGGCCGGAAGAACCCGAGTGATTCCGCCCTGTCGTCCCGGGCGGCTCACCGCCCGGACCCGGTCTCGGCGGACCTCCCGCCACCCGCGGTCGCGCCCGTCGTCCCGTCCCGGTCGGCGTGGCTGAGTCGCACGACGGTCCGGCCGGCGGGCACGAAGTACTTGCGGGCGACGGCGCGCACGTCGTCGGGCGTGATCCGGTCGTACACGGCGTAGAGACGATTGACCGCCTCGCTGTCGTCCGCCACGGCCAGGTAGTGGGCCAGGTTGCGGGCCACCGAGCCGGCCGTATCCAGACCCATCGCGAAGGAGTACTTCAGGTGCGACTTGACCCGGTCGAGACGCTCGGCCGCGATCGGCGTCGTCTTCAGGTCCTCGAGAGCGGCGCCGATCGCCGATTCGACATAGGCGACGCGCTCCGGCTTCTTGACGCGCGCCGCGATTTCGAACAGATACGGATCAACGTGGTCGGCCGCGGCCCCGAAGAACAGGTCGACTTCCTGCTCGTCGACCACCAGCTTCTGGTACAGGGGCGCCGCCTCCGAGAACAGGAGCTGCGACACCAGGTCGAGGGCCGGCATGTCGACCTGGGTGTCCGAGAAGGCCGGTCCGTGGTAGCCGATGTACAGGTAGGGTTGCGTCGGATTCGGCCACGCCACCTCGACGTTCTTCTCCCCCTGCTGCGGCGGCTCGGCCGGGACCGCCGCCTTGTACGAGCCGCGCTTCCAGGCACCGTAGTATTTCCGCGCCAGCGCGGCGAGCTTCTTCGGGTCGACGTCCCCGACCACGAGGAGGGTGCAGTTCTCCGGGCGGTAGAACCGATCGAAGAACTGCAGGCTGTACTCATACTGGTCCGGCATCGCCTGCACGTCACGCAGGAATCCGATGGTCGTGTGCTTGTAGGTATGGACCGAGAACGCGGCGTCGCGTATCTTCTCGTTCAGCGTCTGGAACGGATTCGAGGCGTTCTTGTTGTATTCGCCGAGGACCGCCCCCGCCTCCTTCTTGAAATCGTCGGCGGAGTACTTGAGGTTCATGAACCGGTCGGATTCGAGCGTCATGATGGTCTCGAGACCCGACGCCGGCGCCAGGATGTGATAGGCGGTGAAATCGTCGGTGGTGAACGCGTTGTGATCGGCGCCGAGCTCCTTCAGGACCGCGTTGTAGCGCTCGCGCGAATAGGTCTCCGTGCCGCGGAACATCATGTGCTCGAAGAAGTGCGCGAAGCCGGATTTGCCCGGCTCGATCTCGTTGCGTGAGCCGGCCCGCACCACCGTCCAGTAGGCCACGAGACCGGGGCTGTCGAACGGCACCGCCACGACCTTGAGTCCGTTGTCCAGGACGGTGAGATCGGTGCGGTAAGGGAAGACCTTCGAGCCGGTCTTCGGTGCCTCGTCTCCCCAGGAGGTCAGACGCGTCCCGAGCACCACGACCGCCAGGACGACCACGAGCTTGAGGGGATCCGACATCGGGAATCTCCTGCGTTGCGCGTTTGGGGCGCGGTATCTTAGCACACGCGTCAGCGCGACCCGCGGCGGGCGATCGCGACGACGTTCGGGATCGGCCAGGCGACCTGGTTGTCGTCCTTCTCGTTGAGCCGGGCCTCGTACCCGCCCACCCACTCGTGCTCCTCGCCGCCGCTGGTCACGTACAGCTGCGCCTCCGGGCCGCCCTCCACGTACATCGCCCGGGCGAGCCCCAGCGGCAGGGCGAGCAGGCCGTCGATCAGATCGTGCGTGGAGTACGGCGAGCGCACGTGCAGGAACAGGATGCGCCCCTGCGCGTCGAACCCGATCGCGGCGGTGCTCCATCGTCTCTCCTGACGGCTCCAGACGTTCTCTCCCTTGCAGGAGATCATCCGGATGCTCTGCACCAGGGTCCCGTACTGCCCCTGCAACGCCTCGAAATCGTCGCACTCGCGGTCGATGATCATCGCCGCCGGGACTCCGGCTCGGCGCGGCTCGAACGCCAGCACGGCGCGATCCTTCGAGAGTCTGCGGTTGTTCGTGTGGGTCGACGTCCGCATGAGCGACACGCTGGTGCGATGGTCGGCCTGGAACATGCTGGCGTTGATCGCCGCCACGAGCCCCGCACGCGCGCACCACTGGCGGGCCGTCAGGGAGCGGCCGCGGGTCTCCGCCGACGCGTTCAGGAGACGCAGCTCGAAGCGGGAGGGCTCGATGCGCAGCGCCCGGATGATCGAATCGCCGCGATCCGACCGGAGCGGAGCGGCGAACTCCCCCAGCTCGAGCCCCGCCTCGAGACGCCGCCAGGCGCTGTCGGGCGCCGCGCCGGCCGGTTTCTTCGGCGCGGGCGCCACGGCCGCGACGAGGACCGCCGCCGCGCCGACACAGGCGCCGGCCGCGATCCAGTGGGACGCCTTCATGACCGCGGGGCCCTGCCGACCCCGGGGACGTACGCCTCGGCCTCGATCTCTACCAGCATCTCCGGGGCGATCAGACGCTTCACCTCGACCATGCTGGTCGCCGGGCGGATCGCCCCGAAGAACTCGCCGTGCGCCCTGCCCACGTCCTCCCAGCGATCGATGTCGACGACGTAGATCCGGGTGCGCACCACGTGCTCGAGCGCGGCCCCGGCCCGTCGCAGCGCCGACTCGATGTTCCTGAGGGTCTGCATGGTCTGGGCGTACGGGTCGCCGACGCCGACGATGGCGCCCGCGGCATCGGTGGCGGTCGTGCCCGAGACGTGCACGAACGGACCGACGCGCACCGCCCGCGAGTAGCCGACGATCGGCTCCCAGCGCGTTCCCGTCGCCACGTTGATCCGGGCCTGGGGCTTCCCGCGTCTCACCGGGTGTCCGCGCGTCCGCCTCACTTCGCGTAGGCGTCGGCGCCGAGAAAGTGGAGCGACACGTACGGCTCGTCTCCGACCACCCAGGAGTCGTGCCCCGGAGCGATCGAGAACAGGTCGCCGGGACGGAGGACGATTTCCGACCCGTCGTCCATCACGACCATCGCCCGCCCCGCCTCGACCAGACCGACGTGCTCGACCTGGCAGGAGACGGTCCCCGCGATCGGCCCGACGTGCTCGGACCACTTCCAGCCCGGCTCGTAGCGCGCCCGCCCGATGGTGAGACCGCCGATCCGGATGACCTCGAACCGTCCCTTCACGAACACCCGAGTCTCGTCGGCCTGCTGGAACCTCCTGATCGTGATCCCCTTCATCGCCCCGTCGTCTTCTCGAACACATACTGGGTCTTGACGACCCGGTATCCCATCCGCTCGTAGAACGGCTTCGCCTCGACGCGCTTCATGTTCGAGCGCACGCGCACCCTGATGCAGCCGCGCTCGCGGGTCCACGCCTCTGCGGCGCCGATGAGCGCCCGGCCCACCCCGCTCCGGCGGGCGCCGGCGTCGACCACAAGACCGGCGATCTCCGTGTGGTGATCGGTCTCGAGGAAGCGCTGCGCCACGACATGGATCCAGCCGGCGAGCCGTCCGTCGTCCCTTTCGGCGACGAAGATCGAAGAATCGGGGTCTCGCGCCAGGACCCGGAAGCGCTCGCGCACCACGTCCGCCGTCGCCGGGTACCCGAGCTGCCCGGACAGGAGGGCCACCCCCTCGGCGTCGCGGTCGGTCATGAGGCGTATGCGCAAGGCGCCCTTCGTCGCTTCGCCCATCGGCTCACCCGGTCCGCGGGTCGGCCGGACGCCGAAGCGCCCAGGCCGTCCACAGGGCGCCCGCCGCCTCGATCACACCGAACAGGATCAGGACCGGCGGCGCGAGCCCCAGCAGCACGAGGATGACGAAGACCGCGAATACGACAGGACGACCCCACGTGGTCCAGCGGAAGAACCCGGTCGCCTCGGCGCGCGCCGCCGCCAGGTAATAGAGCCCGAGGACGAGGACCACGACGCCGAGCACGCGAATGTACGGCTCGCCGGTCGGCGGCCGCCCGACCGCGGCTAGCAGGAGATTCGGCGCCGCGATGAGGACGAGACCGACCGCCACGCAGTAGACGCCGAAGGCGACGACGCTCCTGGCGGCGCGGCTCACGTCTTCGTCGTCCAGCCATGCCAGAGCCGGCCGATCATGCCTGTCCTCCCTCCGACCAACGCCTCAACAGCGTCCTCTGCTCCGGCTCGATGACTTTCAGATAATAGACGACCACGCCGGCGACGTTGAGCAGAACGATCACCCAGAGCCAGATGGCCGGCGGTTTGGGCCCGACGTGTCCGCGCACGAAATGGTGCAGGCTCATGCCGAGCAGGAGGAAGAAGGCCAGGAGCGTCGTGGCGACCGCCAGACCGAGGCCGACCCGGACGGCCAGGTGCAGGTTGCCCGCGCGCCACACTGCGTCTGCCAGGGGCCGATAATTCATCGCGAACAGCAGCAGGACCGTGGCGCCGTAGATCGCGATCAGGAAGCGCAGCGCGAGCATCTGCGGCGCCGTCAGGAACGGTCGTGGGCCGTCTTCGCCGGACACGGCGCCGGCCGGCGTCTCCGGATCGAACAGGCTGCTCATCGCCATGCGGTCCGCAGTATAGGACGGATGCACGACCCGGCGGTAGGCGCCGGGCGCGACGACCGCGTTCACGGTCTCGCGTGCATCGCGCGTGTGAGCTCGAAGCAGACGACGCCCGGCTCCGAGCCGCCATCGATCTGCCGGAACCCGCACTTGCGCAGGACGCCGATCGAGGGGGTGAGCTCGGGAAGCGTCTCCGCGATCACGCGCCGGACGGAGGACAGGGAGAAGGCGCGGACGACGAGGGCGCGCACCGTCTCGGTGGCGAAACCCCGGCGTCTGTGATCCGTCACGATCGAGTACCCGACCTCGACGCTCCCATCCGGCGTCGGCGGCCCCTTGTACCCGCCGCTCCCGATCAGGACGCGGCCGCCGGGGCCGCTCCTGAGCACGACGAAATGAAGCCACCAGCCTTCCTGGGCCGGGCCCTCCGACAGCCGATCGAGAGTGAACTGCAGGGAGGTCGCATCGAGGTACTCCGGCGGCCAGGTGGGCGGGACCGATGCCCCCAGGCCCGCCGCGAGCGGGCGCGGTCCGTCCAGCGCCGCACGCACCAGATCGGGTGTGGCCGGCACGATCTCGAGACGCTCCGTGATCAGCGCGCCGGCGTGTGGACCCGAACGCTTCATCAAGTCTCCCCCTCCCAGTAGTCCACGCCGTCGCGAAGCCGCGTGAAATGCCGGATCGAGTTCTCCGCCGCTGGGCGCCCGGGGGACGTCCCGGCGATCACGCCGATCTTGCCCGAATCGGGGTATTCGACCACCTCGGGAGTCTCCATCGTGCTCACCGCCAGGTAACGCAGCGGCGCCTTCGAGTCGTTGATGATCTGGTGGGCCGAATCGCGTCCGGGTGGAAGACAGATGAAGTCTCCCTTGCGGATCCTGTGGACCGCTCCGGCGATCCGGGCCGAGCCCTCGCCCTCGAGGACGAAGAACATCTCCTCGTTCCCCCGGTGCGCGTGGTAGGGAAAGGCCCGCTTGCCCGGAGGAACCACCGTGACGTTGAAACCCAGCTTCTTCGAGTCGAGCTGCACGCCCACGGGGGCGATCTGGCATTCGAACGTCTCTCCGTGCGATCGATTCTGGAAGGACAGCGTCTCGAGGTTCACGATCCTCGCGCTCATGGTCGTCTCCTGATTGAACGATTCATCGGGCGGCTCCTTTTGGACTGATCGCACGGAATGCATGGGCGCAGGCGAGGAGACTCATGGGAACCGTGACGACGAGCCCGAGCCCCAGCAGGGCGGCACCGAGAAGATTGAACAGAAGAAGAAACAGGCACAGCAGCATCAGACGGCCGCGTCTCCCGGCGGTCGCCCGGTTGCCGAGCGCCAGAGCCGTCCACGGTCCGGCCGGGCCGTCGGCGACGAAGAAGACGGCCGGACCCAGCCGGGCCATGCAATAGATCCCCGGAGCGACCAGAAAGACCATGCCGAGGATCACGAGCGGCAACAGCAGCAGCTTCAGGACCAGGAACCTCAGAACGGCGACGTGATCCAGGAGCGCGCCGCGTCCGGATGGCGCCGTCCCGTCGAAGGCGCCGAGCGCGCCGCGAAGCATCGCCACCTCCCAGTACGCCGTTCCCCAGAAGTAACCCAGATGAAGGACCGTCCAGACCGGACGACCCGGCCGGCTGCCGCTGCCCACGACCAGGAGCTCGACGAGCACCCAGACGCCCGCCCATCCGAGCAGGAGCGCCAGGAGCCGTGGAGCGTGGGAGCGATAGCCGACCCGCGCCCAATGCAGCGCGGCCCCCACGAGGTGGCTTTCGCTCAAATCCAACGCCGCACTCGGGCCTTGTAGTCGACATACCGGGAGCCGAACGTCTGCTCGAGCATCGCCTCCTCCGCCCGGATGAATCTCCGGTCGATCAGATACGCGAAGGCCGGTACGACGAGGAACGGCGTGAGCGAGCCCGCCAGCACGGCGACACCGAACAGGGCGCATACCATGCCGAGGTAGATCGGGTTCCGCGTGACCCGATAGGGGCCCCGGACGAGCAGAGTCGAGGATGTCTCGAAAGGCCTGATCGTCGTGCCGGCGCGCCGGATGATCCCCGCCACCGAGAGCACGGCCACCACACCGGCCGCCAATGGAATGAACCCCAGGTACCGGTAGGGCGTCGGGATGATCCGGCGGACCGGCATGAGGACGTGCAGACACGCCATGAGGATCACCGCCAGCAGCAGGTAGGTCGGTGGATAGACCCGGCTCGGTCTCTCCCCGTCGTCCGTCGGGGGCGGGCCCGGGAGCGGTTGCGACCGGGGACCGATCGGAGCATCGGCTGCCGCACCGGCGCTTTCACCCGTCGGTTCCGGCGACGGGACAGGACGGTCCTGCGCGGAGCGGATGCTGAGCACCTTCTCGCAGCTGGCGTGCACTTCCCCGGCGGCGTTCTTGAGCTCGACGATGAATCTCCACTCGGTCTTGCCCTTGTCGGCGACGGCCGCGCGGATGGCGCGTACGTCGGCGTCGTCCAGGCGGAAGGTGGCGTAGAGCGTCTCGCGCCCGGGCCGGAGGAAGCGGATGCTCGCCGCCTTGTCCCAGACGACATAGCCTCGACCCAGCGTCTTGATCAGCATGATCATGTACACGGGGTCGAGGGCGCCGTACATGCTGCCTCCGAACAGGGTGCCCACATAGTTGCGCGTGCGCCAGTTGAGCGGGAGTCGCACCCGCACCTCGCTCCAGTCGTCCGCGACATGCGTCAGCCGGGCGCCCGTGGCCCGGAAGGCGGGGAAGAGATTGAATCCCCACCGGGTCAGGTGTCTCCGCCATGACTCGTCCGGGACGGTCGGACCTTCAGGGTCGTGAGTTGCCATTGTCCATGTCGGACATGATCAGCCAGCGGTCTCCGGCGCCCCGCACCAGCGTCAGCGTGAACTTGCCGACGTCGGGCTCGCCCTCGCGCCTCGAGAAGCCTCCGATGATGTAGCCGATCTCATCTCCCTAGACGACTCGACGAAGGTACAGGGCGGCGACAGCATAGACGAGCCCGGCGTAGACGACCGGACTGAACACAAGGACTCGATGACCCGACGCGGGCACGCCAAGACGGGCGAATACCAGGCCGACCGTGGCGCAGAGGGCCCAGAGCGTGAACGCCAGGAAGCCGTATGAGCGAAGCATCCACAGCGCTTCCACCGCGATCAGCGCCAGGATCGACAGGAGCACCGAGACCACGAGAGTCCTCTGTCCCATGCGCGCCACCGGGAACCTCAGCAACCGGGTCAGGATCAGGGCCGAGGAGACGACGATCAGGATCACGATCGCCAGGACACCGACCGGTCGCTTCATCCCGCTCTTCCTCTCACCTCATCCTGGCCGCCCCGCACGCGTGCCGGCGCCACCCGTCTCCAGGCGTGCCGGAGGACCTCGCGGAGCCTCGCCGGGCGCACGGGTTGCGCGAGATAGGCGACGCTCTCCCACAGGATCAGCTCGAAGAGGTCGGCGGTCGGCGGGGGCGAGGGGGGTCCGTAGTGCCTGCGGAGCGCATCGATCGCCTCGCGCAGGCGCAGCGATCGCCCGGTCGACGGGCGCGTCGCGCGCCCCCCGGGTCTCCGCGGCCGCTTCGCCAGGTCCGTCATGCCGCTTCCCGGCTACTTGAAGATCAGGTGGGCCACGTCGGATTCGACATCGCCGTATATGATCGCGAGCGCGGTGAGATCGAACGCGGCATGCGCGCACATCACCAGCCAGATCCGCCCCGTCACCGCGAAAATCGCGCCGAACACGAGCCCCGTGAAGGCGGCCTGCTCGACTCCCGGGAGCCCCTGGCCAGGATAGTGGGCCAGGGCGAAGAGAACGCTGGTGAGCAGCACGATCGCGGTCTTCGCGCCGGCGCCGGTTCCAAAGAGCTTGCCGAGCCGCTCGAACAGGTATCCCCGGAACACCGTCTCTTCACCGAAACCCGCGACGAGCATGGCCCACGCGGCCGCCGGCAGCATGGTCCGGTTCCCCGCCAGGTCATGGTACGCCCGATTGATCGGGTCGGCGCCCAGCAATGGCATGACGACTGCTTTCATCACGAGTTTGAACGCAATACCAAGGACGAGCCCGGCGGACAGGCTCACGAGCCAGTTTCTGGGCCGCGCGAAGCCGATGTCGCTCAACGGCGTCCGCGACCATCGCGCCCACGTCAGCGCCAGGATCGCGCCGACCGGCACGGCGACGTTCCCCGGGAAGAAGTTGCCGGAGAGGAGGATGACCAGGATGGCGACGATCCCGGCGGGCCCGAATCCACGCAGACGCGCGGCCAGTCGATCGTCCGGGGCGAGCCCGACGGCGCCTCCTGACCGGTTCGAAGCGTCGTGTGTCATGCTTTCGGCCCGCCCTACCGCAGGACCCCTTCGCGGCGAAGATGCCAGACATACGCGCAAATCGCGGCGCTGATGGCCAGACCGATCACGACGCTACAGAGCGTCACCGCCATCATGATCGGACCCATCTCGAACATCTTGTGGAGCGAACCACCCGGGAAAGCCTGCCAGATCTGGCTCGCGATCCCAAGCACGAAGGCCGTGATGAAGAGATTGAACGCCACCTTCCGCAGCATCCAGAGAAGCACGGCGGCCGCCAGGTTGAGCAGCGTGATGCCGACACCGAGGATGCGGGACGACGTCGACAGGCTGTTGACGAGCGCCTGTTGCTCGGGTGAACCGGGCTTCAGGCCGAACACGAACAGCAATTGCGCGAGCAGGCCCCACATCGAGGTCAACACGTAAAAGATGGAGATGACCCAGACCCAGCCGGGTCGATTCGACGGCAGAGGTGGAGGCAGCGGGTGCTCGGACATTCGTCATTCCTCCTGTGCATGCCTGGGGCAGCCCCTGGTTCGGCTGCCTAGCCTGTACGGTCGGTGTTGTGCAACGCGACGATCTCCCACCCGTCTCGTGCGCTCCACATCACGATCGTCAGAAGGCCGGCCCGCGCGCCGGGGCCCCCGGACGGCTGGCTTTCCTGTGCGGCCGTCCGCCAGCTGCAGAGAGCCACCACGACGTCCGGTCCAAGACGCTTCACTGCGTCGGTGACGAGTCTGACCCGATCGGACTCGTGGGATGACGCCTCCCGCGAGGACAGGTCGTCGAGAATCCGGGCGCGTCCCGCCAAACGGACCCCTGCGCCCGTGACATAGTACGCGTCTTCGGTGAACAATCGACCGAAAGACGGCCAGTCGTGACGATTCCAGGCGTCGACCAGCCGTTCGATGACATCCTGAATGGCGCGCTCGACACTCATGCGTTCGTCCTCACACACCATCGAAGAAACATGCGAGCCCTGTTTCCAGTGAATACTCGGCACCGACCACCAGGAGTCCATCGTTCGCGATCAGCCGCTCCAGGATTTCCGATCCGTGT
>Ga0070697_100000135_pt1 | contig 59315 bp, 39 predicted proteins | sample KBSK1501metaG_FD_65475 | JGI IMG/M metagenome (GOLD analysis project Ga0070697, IMG submission 65475) | Corn, switchgrass and miscanthus rhizosphere microbial communities from Kellogg Biological Station, Michigan, USA - KBS K1-50-1 metaG | ecosystem: Host-associated > Plants > Roots >... | reverse complement strand
ATGGTTCAAGTCCTGCCTAATTCTGAGGTTTAGGCGACAGAAGGTTGGACTTGAAGTATCCACCAACTGCCGTTGGTGGGATTACAAAACAACAGCAGAACTCAGTCTTGTAGGTTGGACCTGAACCATCCACCAACTGCCGTTGGTGGGATTCGAACTTTTGAGGCAAAGCCGTAAACGTTGGTGTTGAGTGAGTGCACTTGTGCGCCCGTGGCCGGAGGCACTCATCTTTGAGAACTCCTTTCCTCCCAGGGGCGCACAAGTGCGCTCTCTAAACGGAGGGAAGGAATACCAACCAGTTTTTCAGTGATCTAGTTTTTCAGTCACTCTTAGAATCCGAAAACTCGGACTGAAGCCTGACTTGGAATCCGTAATTGGGCGCCCAAAGTTACTAACTAAAACTCTGGCTTTTCACCGGCGACAGGAATAAACTACGTTTCCTACCACTGTCGAAGGCAAGTGCGTATTGGGTTGCCACATGGACCATGAAAGGCACAGGCAGCAGATGCTTCAATACCAACCCGAAGGATGGCGAAATGACGACTGCAGCCTCACTCCGGAAGAGCGCGCGTTTAGAAGACGTCACCGGTCAAATCCTGACGTGCGAGATCAAAGCCTGGTTCTGGAATTGTTGGGTCGAATAAACTACAAAATCATAAAAGGGGACAGAGTTTACGTCGAAGTCGGCGGGGTAGTTTACAAGACTCTCTATGGTGGCTATTGGCGCAGCGTTTTTACAGGTATAGAACACTACCTGCTCAAATGTGAAGAAGTGTCAGGCTCAATATGGACGGAAGGAAACGCGGCGGCCGCGGTTGTTAATCTACCTATCGTCTATTCGAAAGAGGGGTGGACCGCCAGCGGCCATTCTCTGTCCTTCATGCTCTCCCGCGATTAAAGAAACTCAGCCGAAGACTATTTGGACAGGATCCTGTCCATTTGTTCTGACTTACTTCACTGCCCGAACATGTAAGCTGAGCACCACTTCGTCGCGAATCAGATTGTCGGCCGCGCCGGCATAGTTGATTCCGAAATCTTTGCGGTTGATGGCAAATGTGCTCTCAACTGTGATTGCGCCCGGGCTTACTGCTATCGTCGCCGGAAAAGATATGGACTTCGTCACGCCGTGAAGCTGTAGGTTACCGGTAACGGTGTGAGTCGCGCCTTTGTCACCGCCCGCTTTTATCATCGTTGATTCAAAAGTAGCTTGCGGATATTTGGCTACGTCAAAAAAATCCGGCGTCTTCAGATGTTTGGTCAAGTCGGGCGTATCCGTCGTCACCGAACCCGTGTCGATCGTAATCGTCACGTGGCTCTTTTCGGGTTGGCCGGCGTGGTCGATAACCCCCGAAAACTTTTCGAAGGAGCCGTGATGACTTCCCGTTACCTTGGAGGCGTCAAACTCGATTTTCGAAGTGTCGGGTCTAATAAAATACTTCTCAACCGAAGCGGCCGGCGAGGAAGAGGAAACTGGAGCCGCCTCGCTCGTTACAGCTTTTGGTTTATCCGTTGCCGGATTTGCACAGGAGCAGACGAGTAAGAGGCCCGATAAAATTGTCAGAACCAAGCTAGAGCGAACCATAGAAATCTCCTTCCAAACCGACGGTCGTATTGCTGAGTGGGAATAGTAAACAACACCGCGAGTTCTATGACAAATTACGGGCGGCCGACGGCAAACAATTACTCACCGCCTTTAATGCCTTCGAGTTCCTCAATGCTTCTCGGCCAGTCTGAACGCAGCAGCCGAGAGAGTGCGCGATCGGCGAGCAGTTTTCCACCAGTCTGGCAGTTGGGGCAGTAATTGGTTTCGTTGGATGCGTACCGAATGCGCTGCACACGCGTGCCGCATCGCACGCAAGGCTGTTGGTATTTGCCGTGGACGGCCATCTCCGGCCGGAAGGCTGTGACTTTTTCGGGAAAGCTGCCAATCGCTTCGGCTGGAACAACACCGGGCCCCTCGTTGTCCGACGAGTTTCGCCCCTTAGCCGTAGATTTCGGCCGCGGGACTTTGGAAGCGTCAGCACGCAGGAGTTCGATCCACTTGGTCAACGTGGCCCGAGTTGAATTGAACAACTGTTCGATCTGCTCAGAGGTGAGTTTTTGAGTTAAGGCAATTGGAGAGAGCCGGGCGTCGAACAGGATCTCATCGGAGTACGCATTGCCGATGCCACTAAACAAACGCGGGTCTGTGAGCGCACGTTTCAGGGTGTGGTTGGCTGAGGTAAGAACTCTCGCAAAGTTCTCGAGATCGGTTTCAAAAATCTCAAGCCCGCCCGGATCGAGACGCTTAAGGTTCTCCCCGCTCAACAGGTGGAGGGAAGCCCTTCGTTGAGTACCAGCTTCACTTAACGAAAGTGTGCCCTTGGTGAACTCGAACGTGGCCAGGCCGCCCGGCTTGTTCCGAGAAACTCGCCCCTTGGCGGAAGCTGTAGTGGCCTTAGCTCGCTCGCGCCAGTGAAGACGTCCCGCGATCATCAAATGCAGCACAAGCCAGAGATCACCCTCGAGACCGATGCAAATCCGTTTTCCCAACCGGAGCAAGTCAATAACCTTGCAACCTTCCACGCTTGTTATTGGTGGTGCGGCAGTGCGCAACAGGAACGGCGATGTAATCTGCACGCGCTCGAGCGTGTCACCGAGAATGCGCTGCTCGAGAGCCTCGATGTAAACAACGATGTCCGGTAGTTCAGGCATTGGTAAACGAAGGGTAGCGGGTTGGAGGACGGGGTTACAAGTTGCGTTTCAATGTATTGCAGTTATAGTCACTCGCGGTAAACTTGTCTTATCACACTCGCTCCGGCATTGTTTTTCAATTTCGCGCCGAAGGGCTGGGCTGAACTCACAGGTCGCAGCGCGACCACAGAGAGGAGAGTCAGATGAAAAAGACCGTTACCGGGATTTGTCTTGCACTTCTTTTGGCCCCCGTATCGTGGATCTACGCTCAGGTTCCGAATCAGGCCTACTGGCCGCAGTGGCGCGGGCCCTTCTTTAACGGGATGGCAGTGGGCGACGCTCCAACTATCTGGAGCGACACCAGCAACATTAAGTGGAAGGCTGACATCCCCGGGCGTGGTCATTCGACGCCGGTCATCTGGGGAGACAAGATCTTTCTCACGACCGCGATCCCGACGGGCAAACCCGCCCCGGTCCCGGCGGCGAACGAAGGCGCTCCGTCAGCGTCAAGTAATCAGCCGGCCGACCAACCGGCTACGAACGTTTCACAACAACGGCGTGGCCGGGGAGCAGGCGGCGATACCGCACCCCAGGCCGAGCATCGCTTCGAGGTCCTTTGTCTGGATCGCAAGACCGGGAAACTGCTATGGCAGAAGACCGCCAGAGTCGCGGCGCCCCACGAAGGCTACCATCGCGCTTACGGCAGCTTCGCTTCCAATTCGCCGGTAACCGATGGCAAGTACGTCTACGTCTCTTTCGGCTCGCGCGGCACTTACTGCTACGACTTCAACGGAAAACTGATCTGGGAGAAGGATCTCGGCGTTCAGATGCGAATGAAGCTGGGGTTCGGCGAGGGAACCGCGCCAGTGCTGGTTGGGGATCGGCTAATTCTTGTTTTCGATCACGAAGCTGGTTCCTTCATCGTCGCTCTCGACAAACGGACCGGCAAAGAACTCTGGCGAACGCCGAGAGACGAGGGCAGTACGTGGAGCACACCGCTGGCGGTTGACCACGCGAACCGCAATCAGATCGTCGTCACGGGCACCACCAAAGTGCGCAGCTATGATCCGGAAAACGGCAAAGTGCTCTGGGAATCCGCCGGCCTGGGAGCCAACGTCATACCTGTCCCCGTTTATCAAAACGGCCTCGTCTACGTGATGAGTGGGTTTCGCGATCCGCGGCTGATGGCGATCAAACTGGGGAAAGAAGGAGATCTCACGGGCTCGGATTCAATTGTTTGGAGTCAGACGCGTGGACTGGCATACACGACGTCGCCGGTTCTTTACGACAATAAACTCTATGTAGTTACCGACAACGGCATGGTCAGCGCGTTCAACGCCACGACCGGAGAGCCTCATTATGCGCAGGCGCGGTTGCCGAAGGCCGCCAACCTGAAGGCGTCGCCAGTGGGTGCAAACGGCAAACTATATCTGGCAACTGAGGATGGAGACGTGGTCGTGCTCAGAATGGGCGAAAAATTCGAAGTGCTTGCGACGAACACGCTTGAGGATCAGACGTTCATCGCGACGCCGGTAATTGCAGCCGGCGAGTTGTTCCTGCGTGGACAGAACAAGCTGTTTTGTATCAGTCAGTCAAAATAGTTGGGTGAGTCGGAAGGAGGCGATTTATGCCAGGCTTTATTACGGCGTTGATGATCGTATGCGTCTTCACCTTAACGACTGGCCACGCCCAGTCCCAGACCAGGAATCGCGCAACCTTCACCGTCGGAACGGCAACCGCCGCACCAGGCCAGAAAGCTACCGGTGTGATCGATGTGCCGGCCGGAAGCGATGCGGCACTGAGCATTCCGGTTGCTGTGTTTCACGGCGCGAAACCGGGGCCTGTGCTGGCGCTGGTTTCCGGCGCGCACGGAACTGAGTACGCCTCCATAATCGCGCTCGAGAAACTAATGGCTATGCTCGACCCGGCGGACATTGCGGGCACGGTAATCATTGTCCCTCTGGTGAACATTCCATCATTCGAGCAGAAGGTGCCACACATCAATCCGGTTGATCGAAAGAGCATGAACCGCATGTATCCCGGCAGGATGGATGGCACACAGACCGACCGGGCGTCATTCCTGATTACGAAGCAGGTCGTGGAACAGTGTGATCATCTGATTGATTTACACGGTGGTGATCTTGATGAAAGTCTGCGCCCTTATAGCTACTGGACTAAAACAGGCAACGAGAAGCAGGACGCAATCTCGCGCGAGATGGTGCTGGCGTTCGGCTTGGACCACATCATCATTTCGGCTGATCGGCCAAAAGATCCTCAAGCCTCGCGTTATCTGGAGAACACTGCCACCACCCGCGGCAAGCCATCGATAACCGTTGAGGCCGGCCACGCCGGAACAGTCGAAACCGAGGACGTCAGTGCCTTGACGGGCGGCTGCCTCAACGTAATGCGATACCTGAAAATGCTGCCTGGTACCGCAACTTCGATCGAGCATCCCGTTTGGATTGAAAAGATCGCTACGCTCATGAGTGAGCAAACTGGAGTGTTCTATCCATTAGTCAAGCGCGGAACCTACGTTGAACAGGGAATGAAAGTTGGTTACGTCACCGATTATCTGGGCAAAGTTATCTTTGAAGCGCGCGCGCCCGCGACCGGTGTCGTGCTCTATATCTGCGCAGTGCCGTCAATGACGAAGGGCGCAACCATCGCCAACATCGGAGTGGTGGTGCGTTAAAGATCCAGACAACATGAGCCCCCCAGTCGAGGAGATGACTATGAACAAACGTTCCGGTATGTGCTGTTTCCTTTCGGCAGTTTCTCTAGTCGTTTGTTTGGCGGGAGCGGCGGCGGCGCAGTCGCAGTCCCCCTCGATAACAGCAATCAAGGCCGGCCGGCTCATTGATCCCGAGTCGGGGACGGCGGCCACTAACCAGGTAATCCTCATCGAGGGTGAAAAGATCAAGGCGGTCGGTGCAAACTTGGCGATCCCCGCCGGGGCGACGGTCTTAGATCTATCGAAACTCACGGTGCTGCCCGGTCTCGTAGATGCGCATACGCACATGGCGATAACTTACAAGGAGCAGCCGGAGAACAATTACTACTACCTCACCTACGTGATGGATTCGACGGCGTTACGCGCGATTCAGGCCGCTTCCAACGGCATCCAGCTTCTTAACGCGGGTTTCACCGTGATTCGCGACGTAGGCAACAACGGACTCTACGCCGATGTGGCGTTGCGTCAGGCGATTGAGCAAGGCTGGCTGCCGGGCCCGACCGTGATTCCATCGGGAATTATCATTGGCGGCACCGGGGGTCAATTCTGGCCGACGCCGGAGATGTACAAACAGCATAATATTGTCTACCCGGAGTACCTCGACGCCAACACCCCGGAAGAGATCATCCGCGCTGTCCGTGAGAACATGCTCTTCGGCGCACGCACGATCAAGCTCTGCATTGACTGCAAGCCGTGGGGTTACTCGGTCGATGAGATCAAGCTGGCAATCAGCGAGGCTGCCAAGGGCGGCTGCAAGGTCGACGGACATGTACAAACCCCGGAGGGAGCGCAACGGGCTATAGACGCGGGCATCTACATCATCAGCCACGGCAATGCGTTGACGCCCGAACACCACCGCCAGATGGGCGCCAAGGGCATCTTCCTGGCGGGTACCGACACGCCTTTCACCAAATATCGCGGCAACGAAAACGCCTTCAAACAGACGGTCGCTAAGCTTCGCGACGCCTGGGAGAAGAAAGTGCCGCTGACCTTCTCGACCGACCTCGATTACTGGAACGAGCGAATGAAGGACGAGAAGAACGGCGAGTGGTTGAGTCGCGGTGATCTGACAATAGCCTTCCTTGATACCTGGAAGGCGGCGGGCATTCCCCCGGCCGACATCCTGCGCGCGATCACTGTCAACGGCTACAAGGCCGCCGACGTAATCAAAGAGCGTGGACCGATCAAACCCGGATTCTTTGCCGATCTGATCGCAGTTTCCGGCGATCCGCTCACAGACATTGACGCCCTGCGTAACGTACAGTTCGTGATGAAGAATGGCATGGTATTCAAAAAGGACGGAGCGATGATGCCGGAGAAATCTTTCCACCCAGGCCCCGTCAGGATACCCAGCGGCAGATATACGCGGTGATGCGTGGTTGCGGTCTCGCTGCGATACTTTTAACCGCATGGTTTTAGGGTAAGCAGATAAAGTTGAATACATAAATTTCACTCGCGGCTCGCGATCTAAAACAAGAGTCCGGGAACGTTATGCAATCAATACCTAAATGCGCCAGGAATTAGCATAATGACCTTGGTTTCAGGCACTCGTCTTGGACCATACGAAATCATCGCTCCCGTGGGCGCTGGTGGGATGGGCGAAGTCTATCGTGCTCGCGACACGCGGCTGGGCAGAGACGTAGCAATCAAAGTTTTGCCGTCTTCCTACGCTGAGAATAAAGAACGGTTGCAGCGTTTTGAGCAGGAAGCCTGCGCCGCAGGCGCGCTCAATCACCCAAACATTCTCTCCGTCCACGACATCGGCACACACAACGGTTCACCTTACCTGGTTTCAGAACTCCTTGAAGGCGAGACGCTGCGTGATCGGCTCAACGGCGGCGTTCTGTCTTCGCGCAAAGCCCTGGATTACGCCCGGCAGATCGCGCATGGGCTGGCTGCCGCCCACGAAAAAGGGATCCTCCATCGTGATCTGAAGCCGGACAATCTCTTCATCATCAAAGACGAGCGGGTCAAGATTCTGGACTTTGGCCTGGCAAAGCTGACCGGAGCCGCCGATGTCCAGGCGCAAACGGATATTCCCACGCGACGCGTCGACACGGACCCTGGGGTGGTGATGGGAACAGTTGGTTACATGTCGCCTGAGCAGTTGCGCGGAAAAGGTGTGGACCATCGCTCTGACATCTTCTCTTTCGGCGCGATTCTTTACGAGATGCTTTCAGGCCGGCGAGCGTTTCACGGTGAGTCGGCAGTCGAAACAATGAGCGCGATCCTTAAGGAAGATCCTCCGGATCTCTCGGAAACGAATAGGACCATCGCGCCCGCGCTCGAACGCGTGGTGCATCACTGCCTGGAGAAGAATCCTGAGGCGCGCTTCCATTCGGCGAGTGATCTGGCATTTGCTCTTGAGGCATTGTCGAGCGCGACTGGTACTTCCGGTCAAACAGCTACTGCAATCGCTCCAATACTGGACCAACCAAAGAAACGTGAGCGGCTGATCTGGATCGTAGCGACGGCGCTTCTCGCTCTCGCGCTTCTGGCAGCGCTGCCTTTTGTAATTGCCTATTTCCGAAGTACGCCGGCGACTGAAGGCCACGCCACGCGTTTCGTGGTCTTACCACCGGAGAAAGCGACCATTACCGGCGGCGGTCAATATATTTCGCCTGATGGCCAGAGGATGGTGTTTCGCGCCGTCGGTGCTGACGGTAAGGCACTTCTTTGGACGCGCCCGCTAGATTCACTTACCGCGCAACCGCTCCCTGGAACCGAGGACGGCTCCAACCCGTTCTGGTCGCCGGATAGCCGCTTTATTGGGTTTTTCGCCGCTCCTGCGAAACTCAAGAAGGTCGAGATTACAGGCGGTCCCGCGCAGACCGTGACAGATATCCGCGGAGGCGGGGGAGGCACATGGAACCGTGACGGGGTCATTCTCTTTTCCCAACAAGGGGACGGACTTCATCGTGTGTCCGCAACCGGCGGCGCGCATGATTCAGTCACAACTCTCGACGAAGCGCGGAAAGAAACGGGACACTTGTGGCCTTACTTCCTGCCGGATGGACGTCACTTCGTTTACCTCGCTCGCAGCGTCCAAAGAGGGAACAATGGCATTTACGTCGCAAGTTTGGATTCAAAAGAACGAAAGCTGTTGCTTAACGTCGACTCAAGCGTGGTATATGCGCCACCGGGATTTCTGCTTTTCCTGCGCGAGCGGACATTGATGGCCCAGCCCTTCGACGTGAATAAACTGCAACTTTCGGGCGAACCGTTTCCCATTGCCGAACAGGTGGGTTCCAACACAGTGACCGGGCGGTCATTCTTCTCGGTCTCGGAAACGGGTGCACTCGCTTTCCTAACCAGCAGCGGCGCAAACACCCAGCTTGCGTGGTTTGATCGTGGAGGTAAACAGCTTGCCTCAGTAGGAACGCCGGCGGTGGACACTGGCCTGCGGCTCTCACCCGACGAAAAGCGACTTGCAGTTGTCCGCTTCGATCCCCAGGCTGCGTCGTCCGACATTTGGTTAATCGACCTCGCGCGCAATACGCCTTCGCGGTTCACTTTCGATTCGGCGAGCGAAAATGGTCCAGTGTGGTCCCCTGATGGCAGCCGTCTTGTCTTCTCATCAAACCGTGATGGCGTTTCCAACCTGTATCAAAAACTTTCGAGTGGCGCAGGCAACGACGAAGCGCTCCTCAAGTCTGGTGAGCCGAATGGTCCACAAGACTGGTCTCCAGATGGGAAATTTATTCTCTACGGTGTGTTGTCTCCGAAGACTAACCTCGATCTTCGGCTCTTGCCGCTGTTTGGCGATCAAAAGCCCACCCCATTTATCCAGACGGAGTTCGCTGAATTTCAGGGGCGATTCTCTCCCGACGGTCGCTGGGTCGCATACGCTTCAAATGAGTCGGGATCGTACCAGGTCTATGTTCAGAGTTTCCCATCATCCGGCGGTAAGTGGCAGGTTTCCACTAACGGGGGAGCGCAACCACAATGGCGCCGCGATAGTAAAGAGTTGTTCTTCCTGAGTCCCGACAGAAAGCTCATGGCAGTAGAAGTCAACGGTGCCGGCCCGACGTTCGTGCCTGGTGTTCCCACGGCCCTTTTCGACGCGCATGTCAGCGCCATTTTCCCCGGCACTGGCGGCGCAACATATTATGCCGTCCCCGGCGACGGTCAACGCTTTCTCGTTAACACCCTGGTCGGAGACTCCACGCCCGTGCCTTTCACAATTGTGATGAACTGGACGGCGGGCCTGAAACGATAGGTTGAGAGTTCCACCTTCAAGCTTTGTTTTCAAAACAACAAGCTGGCGCTTGAACTTCAAACCGCGAAACCCAACCCGATGACGATTGCTCCCGGCACACGATTTGGCCGCTATGAAATCCGCTCGAAAATCGGCGAGGGAGGAATGGGCGAGGTTTACCTGGCGCACGACACTCAACTCGATCGCAAAGTAGCCCTGAAGATTCTTTCTGCCGACCTCGCTTCCAATCAGGAACGAATGCGGCGCTTCGTCCAGGAAGCAAAGGCCGCGGCCGCGCTGAATCATCCGAACATTGCGCACATCTATGAAATTGGTGAGGGTGATGGCATGCACTTCATAGCCATGGAGTACGTGGAAGGCAACACACTGCGCGAATTGATTCACGGCGGACAGACCGATTTGACGAAGGTCCTGCGGTATTTGCAGCACGTGGCTGAAGGGCTGGCAAAAGCTCATGCTGCGGGAATCGTCCATCGTGATCTTAAGCCCGACAACATAATGATAACGCGCGATGGGCACGCAAAGATTCTCGATTTCGGTTTGGCCAAACTTCTCGAGCAGGCGAGACCAGCAGATCTGAGCGACCAGGAAATCAGCGCCGCCGCCACCGTGGCCATGTCACCTCGATCGAAACCGGGTCTGGTGATCGGCACAGTCGGCTACATGTCGCCGGAACAAGCACAGGGCAAGACAAAAGAGATCGATCACCGATCGGATATCTTCTCTTTCGGCTGCATTTTGTATGAAACGGTAACCGGACACAAAACGTTTGCAGGCAAGGACGCGATTGATACGCTTAATAAGATCATTCGCGAGCCGGTTACTCCAATCAGCGACGTTCGGCCCGATACGCCAAAGCATTTGCAACGAATTGTGCGTCGATGTCTGGCAAAAGACCCCGACGATCGCTATCAAACGATCAAGGACGTGGCTATCGAACTTAGAGAGTTGCGAGGAGAGTTGGCAGGCAGCGCGGGCATTGATTTAACCGTGGCGCCATCGACCGGTTCAGGACAGGACGGGGAGGGTCTTAGCAGTCAAGCGGCAAGCAGCCCGTCGCGCGCCTCCAGCGCTGAATACATCGTCTCAGGAATCCGGGAGCACAAACTGGCCACAGCGATTACTATCATGGCGCTTGTGTTTGGCGCCGTCGTTCTCGGCATTTACCTGCACGCGCGCAGCACCGAAGTCGCCATCGAGTCAATCGCCGTTCTGCCTTTCCAAAATCGAAGCAATGAAACGGACACCGAGTATCTGTCCGATGGCCTGGCTGAGTCGCTCATCTATCGCCTTTCGCAGTTACCCAACTTGAAAGTCAGCCCCACCAGTTCAGTCTTTCACTACAAGGGCAAGGAGATCGACCCCGTCAAAGTTGGTAAGGAACTCGGTGTAAACGCCGTGCTGTCGGGAAGAATAGTGCAACGCGGCGACAACCTGACCATCAGCGCCGAGCTGGTGGACGTGCGTTACAACAAGTTGCTCTGGGGCGAGCAGTATGAGCGGAAGATGTCGGAGCTGCTTCAGACCCAGCGCGAGATTGCGCGAGAGATTGTAGACAAGCTTAAGCTCAAAGTCTCCGGTCAGGAGAAAGGGCTTGCCAAGCATTACACTGACAGCAACGAAGCTTATGATTTCTATCTGAAAGGCAGGTTTTACTGGAATAAGCGAAGCCCGGAGGGACTGCACAAGGCCATCGAATATTTTCAGCAGGCGATTGAACGAGACTCTAACTTCGCCCTTGCTTACAGCGGTCTGGCCGACACTTACGATCTTTTGGGCGGCCCGGAGGCCGGAGGAGACATGCCGCCAAATGAAGTGCTGCCAAAAGCAAAGGCCGCCGCGCTGAAAGCGCTGGAAATCGATGAGACACTTGCCGAACCTCACGTTTCACTGGCGCACGTTAAGTATTTTTACGATCGAGACTTGGCTGGCGCCGAGCGTGAATACAAAAGAGCGATTGAACTCAATCCCAACTATTCCGTGGCCCACCATTGGTACGCCGTATACTTAACGAATGTCGGTCGAACACCCGAGGCATTGGCAGAGATAAGACGAGCGCAGGAACTGGATCCGCTCTCGCTCTCTATTAATGCGTGGCTTGGTGGGATTCTTAACCGTTCAGGGCAGTCCGATCAAGCTATCGAGCAATATCGCAAGACGCTGGAGATGGATCCGAACTTTATTCTTGCTCATTACCGGCTCGGTAATGTCTACGAAGAGAAAGGGAGGTATGACGAGGCCATCTCCGAGTTTAGGCAAGTCCTCAAACTGTCAGCTGGCAACCAGCTGGGAATTGCAGGACTCGCGCACGTGTACGCATCGGTGGGAAAGCGAGAGGAGGCGCTGAGAAATCTCGATCAGCTCCTGCAACTGGCCAGGCAGCGGTACGTTGCGCCAGGTCAAATTGCCGTCATATATATCGCTCTTGGCGACAAGGATAAGGCATTCGCGTGGCTTGACGAGGCAGAAAAAGGGCACGACCTTTTCGTTTCGCGCATCAAGGTGGATCCAAGATACACGAGCCTGCGCTCTGACCCGCGTTTCGCTGATCTCGTGCGCCGCCTCGGCATCCCGCAGTGAAAAGTTTTGAGTGCTACCTTCAGGCGGCCAATTCTAATCAGTTATGGGAGAAAAAGATGAGAAGGTTGTTGAGATCACTCTTTGGCGCAACGCTTCTGTTGTGCTTAGTAATCGCTGCTGCAGCGCAATCCAATCCCTCACCGCGTGGTATTACCGCCGAAGATTACTTTGCATTCGAGTTCCTCAGCGATCCACACGTCTCCCCTGACGGCAAGCTGGTGGCTTATGTGCTGACGAAAGTTGATCGGGCCCAGAATCGCAGAAACGCCAGCGTCTGGATGGCTGCGCTGGATGGTTCGCGGGGGCCGTGGCAATTCACCACCAGTCCGCAGTCGTCCAATTCTCCGCGCTGGAGTCCCGACGGCAAGTGGCTGGCATTTCTCTCTTCCAGACCATCGGGTGAAACAGCTACGGGCTCGCCTACAACAGGCGCCCCATCTCCCTCTGCTTCTCCCACGCCAACGCCGACTCCTTCGACGGACCAGCAACGGGCGCAGCTCTATGTACTTTCGATGGAAGGTGGCGAAGCCCGCCGCGTGACAAATCTTAAAAACGGGATAAGCAATTTTCAATGGTCACCAGACGGCTCGCGTTTCGTCGTCGTCAGTCGTATCGGCCCCAGCGACGCGCGAACGGAAAGCAAAGATCGTAGTGACGTGCGTCATTACAAAAACAGCACTTACAAATTCAACGATACGGGTTGGTTTGACGACCGGCGCACACACCTGTGGATTGTTGATGTCAAAACCGGCAACGCCAAACAGATTACCGAAGGCAACGACTGGAACGATCGCGATCCGCAGTGGTCACCCGACGGCGAGCGCATTACCTTCGTTTCAAATCGAACCGGCAAAGAGTTCGAAACCGACCGTAACACCGACGTTTGGGTTATCAGCGCTGCGGGTGGAGAACTCACGAAGATTTCCGACCATGACGAAGCCGATGCAAACCCTCACTGGTCGCCTGATGGAAAAGTGATCGCGTTCACAGGTGAGGTTCATGAACGCGACCATCCGAAAATCTGGCTGGCTCCCGCCAGCGGTGGCGCCCCGTCGGTGCTGGCCGCGAATGGGCTCGATCTTCTTCCGACGGGCCTGGACTGGTCGGACGATGGGAAATGGATTTACTTCGAGTCTGGAGTTAAGGGCGAGAACCAATTATTTCGCATCGATCTTGCAGCGAAGTCGATCGCGCAAGTTACTCATGGAGCGCGCGCCACGCGCAGCGCCGACTTCAATTGGCGCACGCAAAAGATGGTGTACTCGGCTAACGACTTCAAGCACCTTGATGATCTCTACGTGGCCGATCTTGACGGGCGAAACGAGCGCAGGCTCACGAATCTCAACGAGAGTCTTTGGAAGCAGTTGCAGTTCGCAGATGTCGCACGCTTTTCTTACAAGAGCGCTGACAACTTTGATGTCGACGGCTTTCTGGTAAAACCGATCGATTTCCAGGAGGGCAAGAAATATCCGCTGATACTCAGCGTCCACGGCGGACCCGCGGGAATGTACGGAGTTGATTGGAATCACGAGTTCCAGGTCTATGCGGCCAGGGGCTACGCCGTTCTGTTTACGAATCCGCGCGGCTCGACTGGTTATGGCCAGAAGTTTGAGCGCGCAATAGTTAATGAGTGGGGTGGCAAAGACTACATCGACGTGATGAACGGCGTTGATGAAGCGCTGAAGAGATACCCCTGGCTCGATGCCGATCGAATGGGTGTGACCGGCGGCAGCTATGGCGGCTTCATGACCAACTGGATCGTCGGCCACACCAACCGCTTCAAAGCCGCAGTTACGTTGCGTAGTGTGACCAACTTCATTTCCGATGATGGGACGCGCGACGGTGCTTACGGCCACACGGCTGATTTTGGCGGCGACATCTTTGAAAAATTCGATCTTTACTGGGAGCGTTCTCCGCTAAAGTACGCCCGCAACGTGAAGACGCCTACATTAATTCTGCATTCAGACAACGATTTTCGGGTGCCGATAGAACAGGGTGAACAATGGTTCCGCGCTCTGAAGCACTTCGGCGTGACCACGGAAATTGTGATGTTCCCTCGCGAGAACCACAACCTTACGCGCACCGGTGAACCGAAACATCTGGTTGAGAGTTTGAATTGGCAGCTCTACTGGTTTGATCGCTTTCTCAATAAAAACGAGAACGCAGTTCCGCCAGATATGAAATGATGGCACTTTTGCGGCTCGGCACCGACTGACGGCTAGTGAACGTTTGACGATCGCATAAAGTGTAATAGATTCCGTTGGGGATGATTAGTTCATTTACCCGAACCCACCGAACTCAGGAGGAAACAAACATGTCTCCCAGGAAATTAGTTGCGTTTCTGATATTGATTCTTGTCTCACTGTCTGCACTCGCGCAGTCTTCGAGGCGGCCATTTAAGCTCGACGATCTGTCCCGCTTCAGGGAAGTTCGCGACCCGCAGCTCTCGCCGGATGGGCAATGGCTGGCTTACGTGGTGGCCACTGTCGACGTTAAAGAGGACAAGAGCGTCTCGCATCTCTGGATGGTGGGTTACGACGGCAAGAACGATCGTCAAATTACCTTCAGCACAGATAGCGAGACCTCCCCGCGGTGGAGCCCGGATGGAAAATATCTTGCCTTCACTTCGTCGCGGCCCGGAAAAGCAAAAGGGAGCCAGGTATGGTTGCTGGATCGCGGCGGCGGCGAAGCCTTTCAGCTCACTGAATTAAAGGGACGTTTGCAGGGTTACGAATGGTCGCCGGATTCGAAACGTCTCGCCCTCGTGATTGGTGATCCTGATCCCGACGCTGAACCAAGTCCATCCGTTTCGCCCGAAGGTGGCGATAGCGCCGGCGGTGCCCGGCCTAAAGCGCCAAAACCGATCGTTATCGACCGCTACAAATACAAACAGGACGGGCAGGGCTATCTACTCTCCAGTCGTCATAGCTACATCTACCTGTTCGAGATCGCAACGAAGAAGCTGGATCGGTTGACTAAGAGCAAGTGGGACGAGTCGTCGCCTTCGTGGTCACCCGATGGCAATCGTATCGCCTTCATGAGTAATCATGCAGAAGATCCCGATCGCGATCCTTCCAACCAGATATTTGTGGCCAACGCTCAGGCCGGCGCAAGTGAAATGCAGTTAACTCCGGCTACCAGTCGCGGTGGACGTTCTCGACCCGAATGGAGTCCCGACGGTAAATGGATTGTGTTTCTTGAGGGCGATGAAAAGAAATATGGCGCTTACAGCATGGAGCACCTCACGGTCGTGGAGGCGGCCGGTGGCACGGCGGCGACACGAGTAAAGGCTGCCGAGGATCTCGATCGCGGAGTCTCAAATCCGCGTTTCAGTGCCGATGGCAAGTGGATTACGTTTTTAGTCACCGACGATCGCTCGGTTTATCCGGCTCGGGTCAACCCGTCCGGTGGTAGCGTAGAACGGTTGATGCCTCCGCCAATCGTGGTTTCGGCGTGGACCACGGCGGGAGGACACTCGGTGCTGTTATCAGGTGGCGACACCAAACCTACCGAGGTTCATGCGATGGAAGGGAGCGCATTACGACAGATCACACATCAGGGCGATGCTGTTTATGCAGAGCTGCAGGTTGCTCCTACCGAAGAAGTCAGCTTCAAGAGCAAAGACGGCACGGAAGTACATGGTTTATTGACCTATCCGGTTGGTTACGAAAAGGGAACTCGGGTGCCGCTGTTGTTACGTATTCACGGTGGTCCCAACGGCCAGGATGCGCATTCGTTAAGCGTAGAGCGGCAGTGGTTCGCCGCAAATGGCTACGCCGTTCTGGCGGTGAACTACCGAGGCAGCTCCGGACGTGGGCAGAAATATTCGCGCGCGATCTTTGCTGACTGGGGCCACTACGAAGTCGAGGATCTACAGGCCGGCGTGGACCATGTAATTGGGATGGGAGTTGCGGACCCCAATCGTCTGGGCGTTGGCGGCTGGAGCTACGGCGCGATCCTGACTGACTATATGATTGCCAGCGACACACGTTTCAAGGCAGCCACCAGTGGCGCGGGCACAGCGTTCACGGTGGCCTTCTACGGTACGGACCAATACATCATTCAGTACGACTATGAGATTGGTCCACCCTGGAATCCAAAAGCGTGGGAGACTTATGTAAAGATCTCGTATCCGTTCCTGCACGCTGATCAGATTAAAACCCCAACCCTGTTTCTCGGAGGCGAACGCGATTTCAATGTGCCGGTTCAGGGTGGTCAACAGATGTATCAGGCACTGAGAAGTCTTGGCATCGACACGCAACTGATCATCTATCCGAATGAGAACCATGGTATTCAGCGCCCTAGCTACGTCCGCGATCGGTATGAGCGCTATCTAGCCTGGTATGATAAGTATCTGAAGAAGACGCCGCCAACTCCCAGAAGCACTACGGCAGAGCGCTAGCAACTGGTTCGGCGACATCGCCGTAAGCTCACTTGGATCTAAATCCGTTCGCTCCCGATGAGCACAAATCTGTGCCAGGCCGGCGAAATCAGTAGATGAAATGACTTTAGCAGCAGGCGCCAGACTCGGACGCTACGAAATCCGCTCGAAGCTCGGCAAGGGTGGCATGGGCGAGGTGTACCTGGCCCAGGACACCGAGCTGGACCGCAAGGTCGCGCTGAAGATTTTGCCCACCGAGCTTGCTGTCAATCACGACCGCATGCGTCGTTTTGTCCAGGAAGCGAAGGCGGCGGCAACGCTGAACCATCCGAACGTGGCCCACATCTATGAGATTGGTGAGCGGGAAGGTCTGAATTTTATTGCCATGGAATATGTCGACGGAAAGACGCTCCGGGAGAAAATTCATTACGAGCATACTGAGCTAAGAAAACTAATCAAGTATCTGCAACAGGTCGCCGGCGGCCTGGCCAAAGCCCATGCCGCGGGAATTGTCCACCGCGATCTGAAGCCAGACAACATCATGATAACGCGTGACGGCTATGCCAAGATTCTGGATTTCGGATTGGCGAAACTAGTCGAGATACCGTCATTTGGCGCTGAAGGCGAAACGGTAAGCGATGCAGCGACCGTGGCGCAGGAACACTATTCAATTCCCGGTCGGCTGATGGGTACCGTTGGTTACATGTCGCCGGAACAAGCACAAGGAAAAACCGGCGCAATTGATTATCGTTCTGACGTCTTTTCTTTCGGTTGCATGCTCTTTGAAGCTGCCACCCGACACCGGCCATTTGAAGGTGAGTCAAATGTTCAGGCTTTGTACAAGATCGTGTACGAACCGGCGCCGGCGATTCGAGATCTCAATCCTTCGGCCCCGGCTGATCTTCAACGGATAGTCAGGCGTTGCCTGGCCAAGGATCCCGACGAGAGGTATCAGTCGATCCAGGATGTCGCTCTGGAATTGAAAGAGTTGCGCCGCGAGATGGAAGGCGATACTCAGATCGATCCCACTCTTCCACCGTCATCGTTTCGCAGTGAGGCCGGAACATCTACGATGGGGACGATGGGGAATATGCGGCGATATTCGGTCAGTCCAACCATGGGCAGTCAAACCAGCACGGGCGAAGTTTCAGCGGCGAGCCTCACCGCGAGCTCTGAAATCATCCTGGGCGAAGTCAGGAAACACAAACGAGGAGTAGCTTTGACGTTGGTTGCGTTGGTCCTACTCGCAGGCGCCGCCGCAGTCGTTTGGTGGAAGTTCTGGCGTACTGCCGCAGCACCGTTTCGCACGATGAACATTATGCGGCTGACTACCGGCGGGAAAATTGGAAACGCAGCCATCAGGGGTTACGCCTCGATTTCTCCCGACGGCAAATACGTGGTGTTCCGAACTACCGAATCCGGGAAAGACAGTTTATGGGTTAGACAAGTATTAACGGGTAGCCTGGTGAAGATCGTCCCGGATCTTGGTGGCAAGATCGGCGGTACCACTTTCTCTCACGACGGTGAGTTTATTTATTACTCGTTATTTGACAACCCACTGGGAACGCTTTATCAGGTCCCAGTCCTGGGAGGAGTGCCGCGACGCATTATGTCAGGTGTCACCAGTCCGGTGACGTTCTCGCCTGATGGCAAACAACTCGCTTTCGTCAGGCCTTCGGCATCGGAGTCTGACCTGATCGTGGCTAACACCGACGGGACAGGCGAAAGGAAAATCGCGAACCGCAAACTGCCCGCTTATTTTTCCTTCGGAGGCGGAGCCGCGTGGTCGCCTGACGGAAAGACTATCGTTTGCGGGGCCGGATCATACAGCGGAAACCTATCCGCGACTCTTATCTCGGTGCCTGCTGAAGGCGGCCCGGAAAAACCGGTGACTTCTAAAAACTGGGTGTCAGTTTCGCGAGTCATCTGGCTTGGCAACAGCGCCGGTTTGATTGTCGCCGCAGTTCCGGAATTGAGTTCCACCGGGACCCAGTTGTGGTACGTCGCTTATCCGAGTGGCGAAGTGCGCAGGGTCACAAATGATTTGAACGCTTACGGCACCAGCAGCCTGGGAGTAACGGCCGACTTCAAAACACTGGTAACTGTGCAGGCCGAGAAATCCGCGCAGCTCTGGGTCGTCGGGCCCGGCGAGGATGCCGGCAAAGCCAAACAGGTTACGAATGGCAAATATGATGGAGATAGTCTTGCCTGGACTGCCGACGGAAGGATTCTCTATACCGCGCCGCAAGGCGAACAATCTGACATCTGGAGCATCAGCGCGGACGGAACAACGTCCAGGCAATTGACGACAGACTCATTTATAGAAGGTCTGGGATCTGTTTCTCCGGATGGCCGATACGTCATCTTCAGTTCGAATCGATCAGGCAATTTCAACATCTGGCGAATGGACCTTTCGACAGGCGAACAAAAACAGCTCACCCAGGGTGCTGAGATAGATTCCCAGGCAGGTTGTTCACCCGATGGCCAATGGGTGCTCTTCAGGTCGTTGCGACAAGGTAAGTCGACCTTCTGGAAAGTCCGGATTTCAGGGGGCACGCCAGAACAACTCTCCGATAAGTCTGCCACCTGGGCGGCGATCTCTCCGGACGGCAAGCTGGTAGCGCTGCGATATTTTGATGACCAGGCGAATGCCAACAAGATTGCCGTGATACCGTTTGACGGCGGTGCGGCGATCAAGACGCTGGACGTTTCTCCGAGTGCTCGGGATGTAGGACTTGGATGGGCGCAGGACAGCAAAGCGGTCATTTATGTTTCGGGGCTCAACGACGCTGACAACATTTGGAGTTTTCCGCTGGATAGCGGTCCCGCAAGACAATTGACCTATTTTAATTCTGGGCTAATCTTCGCCTTCCAGGTGTCGCGTGACGGCAAACAGATCGCTTTATCACGTGGCAGCCAAACGGACGATGTGATCCTGCTGCGCGATGCGGAGTAATACTCCGAATTCAGGCGTTTAGAGTACAAGCTTTTTAGCTTGCGCGTTTGGGTAGCAGCAACCTAAAGGTGGGACTCTAAACGCCTGGGTTTCCGGTTCCGATGCCGGACGCGTATAGTCACGACAGATTTGCGACGCTGTCCTATCCTAAGTAAGATCGACGGCCACCGCCCTTGATCTCTCCCCACTCGATGTTTGGTCCGGCTGACTCGGAAGCTTCCATGAGAAAAATTCAATTGTTGCTCCTGGTGTTATTTGCATGCTCACCTGTAAGCGGGTGGCAGGAGCCGTCTACGACGCAGAAGCGTCTGTTAACGCTCACAGGTCGCGTGGTAGATGCGCGCACCGGAGAGCCGATTGCCAAAGTGAGGGTGATCGCAAACGGGGCGGACCAAAGTACGACGACTGACGAGAACGGGGCGTTCATGCTGGAGAACCTCCCGAGTGGTCCATTGGATCTTTACATCACCACGGTAAGCTACGGTCTGGTCAAGAAAACGATCACTCTCAAGGATGGAGCCAACCACGATTTTGTAATTGCCCTTAACGAAGATGCCGCGGCTTTGACTGAAAGCGTTACCGTTACTGTCGATCCATACGAAACCGCGCGGACCGACGTTGCCTCAGAACAAACACTCAACAAGCGTGAACTCCAATCGCTCTCCAGCGTCCTACTCGGCGATCCGATTCGCGCGGCCCAGGCCTTGCCGGGTTCGACAACCAACGACGACTTTCGCAGCGAGTTCGCCGTGCGCGGCGCGGGCTTTGATCGTATCGGTCTCTATTTGGACGGAGTATTGACAGAGAATTTTGTCCACACCGTGCAGGGTGGCTATCCCGACACTGGTTCGCTCTCGGTAATCAACGCTGACAGCGTTAATGCTTTATCGTTAATGAGTGGAGCATTTCCATCGAAGTATGGAGATCGGACTGGCGGAATTCTGGATATTGAGACGCGAGATGGTAATCGCCTGAAGCCGGCAGGTCGGATACAGGCGAGCTTAAGCGGCTTATCAGGAGTGGTAGATGGTCCATTCGCCGAAGGCCGTGGGTCTTATCTATTTGCCGGTCGCAAAAGTTACGTTGGCTATTTGCTAAAACGAATCAACGACGAAAACCATTTCACCAATAATCCGCCGATACTCAACTTCGCAGATTTTCAGGGAAAAGCGCTTTACGATTTGACGACCGGAAGCCAGGTAGGGGTTTCGCTCATCTTCGGAGCGTTTAACTACGACGCGAACCGCGATCGAGACTTTCTGGGAATAAACACTGTCTTTCGCGGGAATTCTCGCAATCTGCTTTTCAATACACACTGGAACTACACCCCAAATTCGCAGATCTTCTGGCAAACCCGCTTCTTCGGGCTACGCACAACCTTCAAGAACACCAATCGTAATGACACTAAATTGCTGGATGGTCGGCGCACCCAATACGGCGTGCGTAGCGATCTTAGCTTTACTTTCAGGCATGGACATCGGCTTGAGACAGGGCTCTACATCCGATCGCTAAGCGTCAACAGCTTTAGCCAGGTTTTTGACTTCTTCTTCGAAGCGCTGCGCGATTTTGGCAGCTTCAATCGACGCGGCACCGAGCAGGCTTACTACGCTCAAGACACCTGGAACAGCGAGCGACTTGGCTTGAGCGTCACTGGCGGCGGGCGCGTCGAACACAGCAGCACTACTGGTGAGACACGGTTTTCTCCACGTGGATCTTTTCTGTGGTCTATAGACAAAGACTGGAAAGTTCGAGCTGCCGCCGGACGTTATTACCAGTTTCCCGACTTTGAACAGATGTTTGGCAGACTCGGCAATCGGCGCCTGCAGTCTGAGAATGCGACTCATTACAATGCCAGCGTTGAGCGGCGCTTCGGTGATAGGACCAGGCTACTGGTTGAAGTCTATGACCGTGAGGATCACAGCCTTTTCTTTAGTCTCTCTGAGCCGAGGCTCGTCAGAAATGTCCTTACCTTTACTGAGTCTTCGTTTCAAAACTCGTTGCAGGGTCACGCTCGCGGGATTGAAGTGACATTGCAGCGCCGCAGCGCCAACAAACTTACAGGTTGGATTTCTTATTCTTATTCGCGCACTAAACTCAATGACTCCCAGGCGGGTCTGTCCTTCATCAGCGACACGGATCAACGACACACCGTAAACGTTTACGGCAGTTATCGCTTCAATGAAACGTGGAACCTGAGTAGCGAATGGCGTTACGGCAGCGGACAACCCGTGCCTGGTTTCTACCGGCAGGTTGGAACGCAAGTTGGCACCGGCTATTTTCTATCGAACGAACGCAACACTACACGATTGCCGCCTTACAGCCGCCTTGATGTCAGGCTTAATAAGGCATTCTTATTCAAGAACTGGAAACTTACGCTCAACGGAGAAGTCATAAATGCGACGAACCGAAATAATCTCCGTTACGCAGGTTTCGATGGCTATGGTTTCGACGGCCGCGTCTTCGGCCAACTAGATCGCGTTTTGCCGTTACTCCCCTCGGCTGGAGTGGTTGTTGAGTTCTAAAATGCAGCATCCCGCGCGTATTACCCATGCTGGTCTACTCGGTGCGCGCTAACGCGGCCTGGGCTTCGGAAATATTCTAAGAACGAGCCGGAGCAGATGAGCAGCGCCCCGATAAGTAGTCGAGCATCAAGCTTCATGCGACCAAACCATGCGCAGCACTCCTAAAGAATTAGTTGACAGATTCTGCGGCTCGGGTTTATAGTCCTAAAACCTTAGGAGACAAACCTCGAATGGCGCGACCAAAAAGTGAGCACCTGACACCGCTCGAGCTCGAAATCATGCACGTTCTCTGGGAAACCGGACCTGCCAATGTCCAGAGCGTGCAGCAGCATCTCAAACGTGAGCTGGCTTACACCACGGTGCAAACGATGCTGAACATCCTTCAGCGCAAAGGGAAAGTTAAGCGAACCTTGAGGGACCGTGCTTATTTTTATAAGCCTGCGGTCAGCCGCAGCCAGGTTGTCGGTCAGCACATGAGCGACATCGTCGAGCGTTTGTTTGGCGGCTCCGCTGAGAGTTTGGTAATGAGCCTGGTTGAGACAAAACATCTGACGCGCAAGAAGCTGGAGCGCCTGCACAAACTTCTGGACGAAGCCGCCGAACAAAAGAAATGAGAAACGTGGCCCAACTGCTGCTGACTTTTCTCTTGAATGCCTCCTGGCAGATTGCGGTTGTTTGTGTATTCGCTGCGTGCTGTAGCTGGCTGCTTCGGGGCACCGCTGCATGGTGTCGTCATTCAGTCTGGGTGGCGGCAATTGTGATTTCGCTTTGCTTGCCGGTCATCAGCAGTCTGAAAGGACTCGAGCTTTCGCCGATCCCAAACCAGAAGACGAGCAGCGTCGAACCGCAAATGCGCATTTACGGGCCGGGCAGATTGGAGGAGATTGATCTCAGTGAGCCGAGAATAGAGACCGCCCGGATGCCTGTGGTTGAACCTGGGAGACGAAGCCGCTTGAGCTCTCCCATTAGTTTGAGCAGGAATTTGGCAACCGTACTGGTCGCGTTCTACGGGTTATTTCTTTTATATCGCGGCTTCAAACTAGTGCGGGCCTGGCGGCGAACAATAGCAATCATGCGCGGCGCTGATTACACGCAGGTTTCGGGACGAGCGTCCGGGATCGTCGCCAGGTGCCAAACGGCAATTGGAGTCAGCCGCGCCCGGGTGGTTTGCTCAACCTCTATTCCGGTTCCGATAACCGCTGGAGTTTTCAATCCACTTGTCATTCTGCCCGCTCAGTTATTGAACGAACCTGATGAAGAGATACTGTTGTCAGCGATCGGCCATGAGTTGGTGCATGTAGCCCGGCGCGACTACATCCTCAACCTCGTTTACGAGCTCATCTATCTCCCCATTTCGTTTCACCCGGCCGCCGCGATGTTACGGCGTCGCATAAAACAGACGCGGGAACTTTGTTGCGACGAGGTAGTCGCTAGAAAACTAATGGCACCGGAAGTCTATGCCCGTTCTCTGGTGCGATTGGTGGGATCGGTTCCGCTCGCCGGGCGTCTCGTTTCGGACACAACCATAGGCATCACGGATGCCGACATATTGGAGGTACGTATCATGACATTGCTCAAAAGTTCAAAGCTCAGCACGCGCCGAAAGACTCTATTGATGATTGCCGCTTGCCTGCTGCTGGCCGCGCCATGCGTAGCCGCCGCTGCGTTGGCGCTGAATTTGGAGATTGAGAACCCTCAGCCTGCCGCCCGTCAACAACAAGAGCCTCGCAACGAGTCTACTCAGAAACTTGAACGCGCCCGTGAAGAACTGCAACGCGCCAGTGAAGAACTGCACCGCAAAGGCCGCGAGCTTGAGGAACAAATGCGAAAGCACCCTAATGCCCAGGGCGCGGAGCTGGAGTCATTCCATCGCATGGAGCGCGAACTAGCGGAAGCAGCAGAAAAACTTAGCCACGAGCAAGCAGTTCAGCAGTGGAAAGAGAGTGAGCGGGGATTCCAGCAGTTGCAGGAAAAATTGGCGCAAATAGTTGCGACCTACCCGGATGAGGGCAGAATGCGCGAGGTGAGGGAAAAGATTGAGCAACTGCAACAGTCGCTTCCGGAGAATCTGGAGCGGTCGCGAGAGTTGCGCGAACAACTGGCAATGATTGAAAAGCAGTATCCAAACGCCGCGCAGATGGCCCAACAACTGGAAGCGGTGCGTCGCGCGCAGGAAGAGGTCATGCAGCAGCAGGAGGGCCTGTCACGTGAGCAGCGAGAGAAGATAGAAGAGAAGATAAAGCGCGAGCAACGCATTGACGAGTCAGAGCAAGAGGGGCGAGAAAGGCTCGAAAAGAGAAAAGCCGAAGAAGACGTGCTTCAGAACAAGATCAACCGCAACGACGTTGATATGCGCGTTCGCAAAGAAGTGGAAGACGAGCTGAGAGAAGGGCGCGTAAAAGAACAAGCAGAACTGGCGCAACAAGCAACCATGTCAATGGATCGGGCGATACAGATTGCAGTCAGCCAGCATCCCGGCAAAGTGTTGTCCTGCAACCTGGGAAGGAAGCCGGACGGTGAAGTCTATTACCGGCTCGTGATAATCAACGGCGACGCCGGGAAAAGCTCTACCACGTACGTCTGGGTCAGCGCCACCGACGGTCGGATCCTCAAGACGGAACAGGAATAAGAAGTAGCCAATTGTTCAGTCGTGTCCTGGTTTGTAGGGGCGTCCCTCCGTGGGCGCCCCTCTTCACGATTTCATTCGACTCCGACGAGCCACTCGCAACGGAGGGGCGCCCACGGAGGGACGCCCCTCTTCACGATTTCATTCGACTCCGACGAGCCACTCGCAACGTAGGGGCGCCCACGGAGGGACGCCCCTCTTCACGATTTCATTCGACTCCGACGAGCCACTCGCAACGTAGGGGCGCCCACGGAGGGACGCCCCTACGATTATCTTTTTGCGCCGGCTCTTATTCCACATCCGCCCCAATCGGGGGCTTTACCCGTTTTAGCAGCGGAACCGCTGCCAGCGAAGGCGCGTCTCTTCTATCAACTGCTATACGCGCCCCGGGCTCAGCAAATCGATAACGTCGCCGTGAGATTGGTCCTTCTACTGTCAAGGCTGTCATCCCTGAGTATTCAAAATAAATAGGTTTCGAGTTAGTCGAAGGAGACTGATGTGGCTGGTTCTCCCTCATATCAGCCTCGCCCTGTTGCTGATACTCCGATAGAAACTGTCGTCTTCTGCCGCCGCAACAACTCATGGTGCCTTTTCCTCGTCCTCAAAGAAGTGAGCGACCGGCAGCTCTGGCTCGCGTCTGCTGAGTCGCTCCAGCAGAATCGCTCCGGCCGATAGCGCGGGCCAGAGTAACAGCCGCTCTCGCCATTGTTTCGCGATTCCGTAGGCTAGCGGTGCGGCAATCCACAAACTCAAGCAATAGAAACAGTCCAGGAGATTTGCCCAGAATCCTGTGCCGGCGCGTTGGCGCAGACGGAGTAGTAGGTCCCACGGTCCGTCTTCCGCGTTGAGCAGATGCGTCACGCGCCAGACACAGAGGATTCCCAACACCAGCAAGTAGAATCGCATAGTCTATAACCCGGCGAAGAACACTTCAGGGCAAGGCTTTCTGCAGTCCCAGCAGATACTCTTCAGGACCATAGCCTGCCTCCGCAGTGTTGTATCCATTGGTGACCCGCGTGCTGCAGCCGAGTTGCACGGCAAATGTGCAGAACGGTTGATCAACCGCCAGCCAGTCACCTGCAGCGGGTACCAGGTTGGCAATCACATACCCCGAGCCATCCACTGTCGGATCGTCGAGCGTGCCTACCAGCTCATTGCACAACAGATCATCCCCGTGGACGTACGTTTGCGAAATTAATCCGGGACCAGTGCCATTGATTGCGAAGCTACCGATGTTACCCTTCCTTACCGACACCTGATAGCTCTTCATGAATCCCTGGAACTGGTTGGCTTTGAACCTTACCGTGAACGGAGCATCGAGGTTGTCCAGCGGCAGTGTGAACAAAGCACAATCACTGCCTGGTTCACCCAACACACTGACCGAATCGATGTGAAAGTCGGGCGTGCTGTTATCGATGAAAAACGTGATCGTGTCTGTGGCTGCGGCAACCCTTGCGCCCGCGGCAGTGTAACCCTCGATGCGAAATCGGACTGAGCCTGGAGTTGGCGCATAAACCCAACTGGAGATTACGGCTTTACGATCGCGATGAGTCAACACCCAGGCTCCGTCGCTTTCGATGTTGTGATATGCAGGCGACAACACGGCCGGTCCGCCATCGATTTGTAGCGCAGGGATCGCCGGGTCAGGTCCGACAAGCGATCCGGTGTAACCCGGAATACCGAGTTTGGCGACTTCCAGATGCTTGTATTTTTCCTGGAAGAATGTCCAGTCAGGATCGCCAAACCTGCGGAAGCGGATCGTGTAATAGACCACTTCCGGGTGATCCACGAAACAGGCAAACATATCGAGACTACCAGCCCAGGCCGCACACCGCGCTTGTGGTGTGGCGGGCAGGGAACTCTTGGCGGTCACCCGGCCGGTGGTGCCGATCTTGTTGTTTGGATCAATTACGAAGATGTTTCCAATTGCCTGAATGGCGCGACCGCCCTGGCAGGCAGTTGGAGGTCGCCCTCCGCAGCCTTGCGGGACGCACAGATCGATTCTCTGCCGCAACAATACGTTCCAGTAAGGAGCGCTTTCGTAGCAGACGCCAGTGGGTGCCATCGGATCGAGCACCTGAATGATAATGTCCGGCAAAGCTTGCACGACTACGTTCTCGCCGGCGGCCACGTCACCGAGGGCCTCGGCAACGATATCGCCGATGGTGCGGCTGAACCGGAAAATGTAGTTGCCATTGCGATCGGTAGCGCAGACGCCCAGCGTCTCGCGGGTCCCGTCGCCAGTGTATGCGCCGCCCAACAGCTCAGCACTGGTGCGGTCATACTCCTGAAATCTCAAGACCACACCCGGCATTGATTCGGTGACGCATCGGAGTTTAATGCCGTCAAGCAGACCCGCCAGTCCCAGGCGGTCGAAGTCAAAATTCAGTTTTTCTGAACGAGAGACTTCGAAGGAGTTCAAAGCAACGACTGATTCGGTTGGCTGGTCAGGCCGTTTCGCTTTCGAGTCCAACGTAGTTGCGGATTGAGAACTTAATACCTTGAATGCTTGCGCGCGTTTCGGAGGTAGCGCAGTTTGATCTCGCAGGGGAATCACCAGCGGACGAAACGGCGGTGGGTCGGGCAAAGGGCCCGGTGGTATTGGCGGAGGAACGCGCAAGCGGTCGGGATAAAGCTTTTCAATTGGTACCCGCAACAGTGGATTCTTCAGCGCTTCCAGAAGGCCAATGGGCGTATCGATGACCAGCCAGTAAAGCCAACATGGATTGAACCGGCAAAAGCCCGAATATGAGCTGACGTTCCCATAGATTAGAAAGTCAGTAGCCGTCTGCGGCGTTGAGCAGGTGAGTATCAAGTCATTGAAATCCAGATCACCGCCGGCATCATTCGACTCGATATCGAATCGGTATTGCCCACCCGAGACCGTAGGAAACTTTATTTGGTCGGCGGAGTTTATAAAGCCCGTGCCGGGGTTGTTTTGGATGGTAATGGCCCAGGCCGCGCCAGCGACGGGGACTGGAGCAGTTGCGACGTCGCCAACGTAGGTCCCATTACCGGAAGTAGCCCCGGAGATGATGAAACGCTGAGGGAATGAGGCGCTCTTGGACTTGACGCTAACAGTCCATGAACCTTGCATATTAATAGGCATGATGATGTTCCTTTCTAAGGGGTGTGCCTTGAGGTTTCGGGTTCAACGAATGCTCTTTCATGAGGAATATTCGTTGCTGTCCAGGCTTAGATCGGCTTCATTCCACAGAGAGGGGTTTAGGCGAGTTCTCAATGGAATCGGCACGTTCACAGCCGGGGCTGGTAATCCAAGCCGAATTCTAGCCGAGAAGAGTTGAGGTAGCGCGAGAGCAAGCCAAAACTTCGGGGCGCAAATGCTCGGGTTGGCTGAGTAGTTGTAAGGATCTGATGAGAATTAGGTCTCTCATCAGGTAAATATGCCTAAATTACGAGGAGCGGCATAATAGTCCTGTGGGCAGAAAAGGTCAATAGAAAGAAGAAGTGTCCTGATTTCGACGCTTTGCGTGATCTTCGCGGTCTTAGCGCTCTTAATCCGGGGGCACGCACCTGTGGATGTTCCCAACAGTTCGATGTTGCCTTGCTACTTTGTGCTAAATAGTGCATAGTGACGCACGGTTAATCCTTCTCTCGCGCATCGACGGTGATGCGCCCCGCGCATAAGACAGTAAGCGCTGGCGTTTTGGATAGTTCGAGAGCAGGCTGATTTCAACTTCAGAAGCCGCTCTTTAGAGCATCCGAAAACCGGCCCTTCGCTCCTACCGTTCGACCGAAGCCAATCCGATTCGCAGCTTCTTTTATCCCCACAAGGGGAAAGGTATACCTTTATGTCTATGAAACTTTACGTAGGAAATCTCGCGTTTGCGACCTCAAGTCAGGATCTGCAGGAGCTGTTTGCAGCGGCAGGAACGGTGGAGTCGGCAAGTGTCGTGGAAGACCGCGACACAGGACGCTCGCGTGGCTTCGGCTTCGTCGAAATGTCCAGCAAGGAAGAGGGCGAGGCTGCCATCGCTCAATTTAATGGCAAGGAAGTCAATGGTCGTGCACTGAACGTCAACGAAGCCAAACCACGCGAAAACCGCGCGGGCGGCGGCGGCGGTGGTCGTGGCGGCTTTGGTGGTGGTGGTGGTCGTGGCGGCGGCGGTGGTTACGGTGGTAATCGCGGCGGTGGCGGCGGCTACGGCGGTGGCGGTGGTGGCGGCAATCGCGAGCCCCGCTGGTAATTACCCGGCTTCCTAACAACTAATTCTCAGTGCGGCCTCTGTGAACTCTGTGCCTCATTGGTGAGCCTCGCTAAGCGAGTTTCACCACGAGTGGACCGGGAACACAGAGGTAGCACGGAGAAACAATGATGAGCATTGCTCACTTCAGTAACAACAAAAAGGCGTTACTCAGAACTAGACTGAGCGCCAGAAACAGATTAGTAGGAGTTTATGAATTTTTCTCAACTGGGACTCGGGCCGGCGCAATTGCGAAGTTGCGAGTCTCTCGGATACACCGAACCAACACCGATCCAGGAACAGGGAATCCCTGTGATCCTGAGCGGCCGCGATATGATCGGCTGTGCTGAAACCGGCACAGGCAAGACGGCTGCATTTCTGCTTCCCATTATTCAAAGAATCACTGAAAAGCCGCGACCCGGCGTTCGCGTTCTCGTCCTGGCTCCCACGCGTGAGCTGGCAACGCAGATTCAAAAGAACTACGGCGAGCTTAATCGCGTGAAGGCCAATCGAGGCGTCACGGTAATCGGGGGCGCGAACATGCGAACCCAAATCTCGGATCTCCGACGTGGAGCAGCGATAGTGATTGCAACTCCTGGTCGTTTGCTCGATCTCGCTGAGCGCGGCGCAGTAGATTTTTCCGGTGTCGAAGTTTTAGTCCTTGACGAAGCTGACCGCATGCTGGACATGGGGTTCCTGCCGGCGATTCGACGCATCCTGGCGATGATGCCGGCCAAGCGGCAGACACTGCTCTTCTCGGCGACAATGTCTTCAGAGATAGAGAAGCTGGCGCGCTCGACAATGAAAGATCCGAAGCTGATTGAGGTCAGCCCCAGGGGCCAAGCCGCGTCAATGGTTGAACAATCTGCCTACCCGGTGGCGCAGGAATCGAAGACGGCCTTGTTACTTGACCTGCTCGAGCGCGAAAAGTTTGAACGCGTGTTGGTGTTTACCCGCACACGTCGCGGGGCCGAACGCCTGTCGCACATTCTTTCAGCACGTGACCACAGCGTTAATCGAATCCATTCGGATCGCACGCAGCCGCAGCGTGAAGCCGCTTTGCGCGGATTCCGCGATGGCAAGACACGTGTGCTGGTGGCTACTGACATTGCCGCCCGTGGTTTGGACGTTGATTCCGTTTCGCACGTCATCAACTACGACGTACCATCGGCGCCGGAAGATTACGTGCACCGCATCGGTCGAACGGGGCGAGCAGGTAACGCGGGACGCGCGATTACCATCGTGACGCCTGTTGACGAGTTGTCGATGCGGGCGATTGAAAAGTTAACTGGACAGTCGGTTAAGCGAGTAATGTTGCCGGGATTTGGAGGGCGCAAGCCTGAAGCGGCTGGCATGCCGTTCGCGCGAGCGACTGCTCCGCGTGCAGTCTTTACCCGTTCATTCCGGCCGCGACGCGCTAGTCGGTAATAAGACGGACGACGGACGACCGCCGACCGAGGACCGCTTTGTATTTTAGCGGTCGTCGGACGTCGGTCATCGGTCTGCTTAAAAAGGAGATACTATTGGCAAGAGACGATTTGATTCCGGCGGAGGGCACAATAATCGACAAACAACCCAACGCATTCTTCAAAGTGCAACTGGACAACACCGAACACGTCGTATTGGCGGCGATCTCAGGGAAGATGCGCAAGAATCGCATTCGCATCCTGGTCGGCGATCGAGTAAGCGTTGAGATGTCGCCTTATGACCTGTCGAGAGGTCGAATCACTTACCGGTATAAGTAAGAGGCCTGACCGCAGACGGCCGACCACCGACCGATAACGGCCGCTGAGCTATTTGCCTCTTTATCGATTGACTAAGACCGTCCGTCAGCGGTCGCCGGTCGTCGGTCGTTTTACAGCCGCTCCATGGTTTCTCCAGGCTCCACGGTAATCGAACGAAAGCTCGACATCCGCACCAGGCCCGCCGCCGCCCCTTTCGGTTTTGTTAGAAACTTGCGTGGCGTGTAGTGAATCGTAACCCTGGAGTCTTTTCCGGCCTGGCTGAATTTGGCCGCCAGTTGTGCCGCTTCGACGATCGTGCGGTGTGGAATTTCAGTTCGGCTCGAGTTGCGAACAATCACATGAGATCCGGGATAGTCTCCGGCGTGTAGCCAAAGGTCGTTGGGACGCGCTACTCGAAAAGTCAGTTGATCGTTGTCGCGCGCGGATCGACCCACCAGCACTTCATACCCATCAGAAGATCGATAGCGTCTCATGCCGGCAACGGCCGGGGACGCTTTTTCTTTTTCGCGGCCGGATGTCCTTTTGTCTTTCCGCTGACCGGGTGTGGATAAAGCAGACAGGTCGCGAGCAGATATAGCCTTTTCCAGATTGGCTCGTTTCTCCTCGACCTCCGCCAGTTCTCGATCAAGTTGAATCAATCTGGTCCCGATTTCCTCCACGGCGCGCTTGGATTTCGAGTAACGCGAGAATGCCTCAGCGGCTGCATCCTGCAAAGACATGTTCTCCTCTATCTCAACTTCAATCGTCGGCGCGCCTTCAGCGTAATAGTCGCTTAGCTTCACTTTGTTGCCATCGCGCTGTGCATTGGCGATATTGGCGAGCAGAAGATCGCCAAGCCGTTTGTGTTCCTCGGCATTACCGTGGGCAACCAGATCTTTTTTGAGATTGGATTTCAGTTTTGCTCGTTTGCTTATTTCCTTTCGCAAGTTTGCCAACAGGTTCGCCGCCAGACGGTCGAATTCCTGCTCAGCCGCAAGTTGAAGGTAGTGCTGGTCGGCTGCAGCGGAGAGGGTAGGGAAGTGTCCCCGCGTGAGGCGTGGCTCCTCAGAAATCTGTTTCGCTTGAGAAATCGGTGGCCGGTATGGCTCGCCAATTTGTTGGCCGTCGCCACGAGGCGCTCGTAACGCCTGCGTAATGCGACCGGAAGAATCTAGTAAGAAGAGATTCGCCGAACGACCCGTAAGTTGAGCCACCAATTCGTGAGTTTCGAAATCACCTAATTCATCAGCCACCATAAATTTGAACCTGACAACCCGCTCATCTGTTTCCTTCGTTACGGATAACAATTTTCCACCACCCAAATTTGCTCGTAAGGCCTGACTAAAATGTGAAAGTGGAACCGACTCTTTTTCTAACTCTCGACCGCTTCGCTTAATTAAATAGAGACGAGGTGAGGAGGGTTCGGTGCTAATGAAAAGATACCCCTCGCTCTTTAAACCGAAGTCGATGGCTAGAGACGAGTCTGATAGCTGGAAGATCTTTCCGAATAGACGTCCCTGTAGCAGCCCGTCCGCCTCTTCGAGAATCTCTTTCAGTGTGTCCTGATGCACCTTGGATTACGGTTCAGTTGAGTACGGGGGTTTGCAAACAAAAAAGGCCCTGCTCTGGCTTCAGAGCAGAGCCGGTTCTATCGGTTAGCGCAGTCTACACTCGCACTACGACGGTACGAGCAAAACGATCGTGAGCGGAGTGCCTGTCAGAATCAAGAAACGCATACATTAACGCGATGCCGGCCGAGGCTAGCGACAACATATAAATAAGCGCGCGTGTCGCTGATTGTCCGCCTGTCGGAATCAGACCCGTGCGCGCATCGACAACACGAAGCGAGAAGGCTTTCATCCCCAGCGTGCGACCCGTGAATGCGGTAGAAATCGTGAAATACAGAAATCCCATTACTATCAAAGTGCCAAAAGCAAACAACAGCGCGCGCGTGTCCCACCATTCGATGTTCGCCAACCTGAGTAGCGCGAGTACAGGCGACGAGAGCAGGCACACAAACGCGAGATCGAGAATGCCGCTAAGGAACCGGAATCCAATGGGCGCCGAACGCCTCTGAGGAATATCTACACAAATAGCGACCGGGATGGAGTCGAGGTAGTTAAGAGCCGGATCGTTTAGATCACCCAGTATCAGTCTTTTTGGTTTTCTGATTGGCTCAGTAACTTCAGAGTTATCCATCGTTGGAATATCCATGGAAGCAGACATGGGGGTACCTCCCTGAGTAGGTATTTGAGGCGGAACAACAGCCAGATTGTGAACCTTTTCTGAGCGGGCGGAAGCGTGGTCTGGCTCTTCGTTTATGAAAACGGGGTCCCCATCTTCGGTCGAAGGCCCTATTTCTAATTCGAATTCGGCTTGCTCGTCGTAGGCGACCAGGGCCACGGCGGCATTACCCGAAAATCGAGGTTGTGTATGTGCCCTTTCGATGCGCTGCAAAGCTGCTGCAACTATGGGATTTACGGGCGGGATCTCCGCTCGGGGAAGGAGTTCCAGCAGAGGCGTTCTGCTTTCATCGTCGCCAGGCGCAGGTTCATCGAGCCCGGACTCGAGCAGAACTTCCCGCGCGCGTCGCTCCTGAACTTCGCGTACGCGCTCACCTAACTCTTTTCTCCACTGAGGTATAACGCTGCGGGTAACGCCGGGAAATTCGATCAAGGAACGAGCCGGTTGCGCTTTCTGAGTGGTGTTAGTTAGGACTGGTTCTTCCACAATGTCTGTTTGAGATGACTGAAATTGTTCGGAAAAGTCCGCCGACTCTTTGTCCTGGATCGCGCCACATTCGGAGCATTGCATTGAATGCTGATGGGCGATCGCTCCGCACGAGGGACATCGCATACTAAGCTGCCTCCGAAGGGACGGTTAAAAACTAGCTAGCTTTGAGGCTGCAATGTAAAAACGGAACAAACTCCTACGTCGTCGGCGCGCATAATATCAGGGACTACTTTAAGTAGTCAACCAGAAAATATAAGAGGCGTTGGAGTTGTCCTTCGGGGGGGATCCCGGGTAGAAGTCACTGCGTGTGGAAGTGGTGCTGTGGAAAACTTCTAAAGAGGTGTGCGGCCGCCAAAACCTGCATCCATGTCGTGCCACCACTCGAGCTGATCGCCTTCGCCCAATTGCCAACAGAGCAGGACAACTCGACCCTCTCGAAGTGAAGGAAAATCCACCAGGCCACGGTCAAAATCCTTCAGCTGGACACCGATATCGTCGAGTTCCGCGATCTCGTCGGTAAATTTTGTGAGGATTGCAGCATAAAGGCCACCACCCTCCATGCCTCCGCCACCCTGGTCGGCGCCCTCGGCAGCTAGTTTTGCGTGGCTTCGATATGCTGACAAGCGCCGGCGAGCGCGCTGAATCTTTCGCAGGATTTGGCGCACCGACGGGAGAAGCGCATTTGCTTCTTCGATAGTAAAGAGTTTCATACCCAACAAAACTCGGAATTCCGACGGTTAATGCTCATCAGTGACACGGATGAACTCTGTCACTGCGTCAAATTGGTCTGCTTCCTCAATCGTCGTTTCAACTACTACGCGCATCGCTGTTTGAAATCCGTCGGATGTGTGCTCTTCAACGGGCATCGGTTCATGAAGATATTGCGTGGGTTGCTGTTCATGCAGCTCGCGCTCATCGTAACGTGGGCCATGAATCTCTTTTCTAACCCGATCTGCAATTTCACCCAGATCGATAAAGTAATCCGCCACATCAATGAGTTTGGGCGCTGTATTCGAGCGAAACCCGGCAATCTCGACTCTGCAACCCTTGTACGCTACCGCGTTGACAGCGTAGACGAAGTCTTCGTCCCCGGAAACCAGCACTGCTGTGTCATAACAGCCGGCAAGGGAGAGCATGTCAACGGCGATCTCCACATCCAGATTGGCTTTTCGGCTGCCGTCGTAAAATGTCTTCAACTCCTTTTGAATCACGCGAAAGCCATTACGTCTCATCCAAAGCAAAAAGCCTTGCTGTCTTTCGGCTCCAATGTCTACACCGGTGTAGAAAAAGGCCCTAAGCAAGCGCCCGTCGCCCAACAGCACACGCAAGAGTTTGTTGTAATCGATGTCGAGATTGTGGAACCGGGCTGCATGAAATAGATTGTTACCGTCAATGAAAACCGCCACTCTGCCACGATGTCCGAGTTGCCACGAAATATTGTTTGTGGGATCAAAATTGTTCATCCGATAGGCTACTCCAAATAAACTCTTGAAATCATTTCTAGAATGCTTTCTTGCGCCCGATTGGTCAAGGAGGCGGCCACCAGGACCCCTATTCAACTGCGATTGTCTCGCCATTGACGGCGTCGACATAAACAGTTTTTATTGGCGCTGGGCCGCCCGTTTCAATCTCCCAGGCCAGATGAAATTCCAGGGCGTCGAGTTGACTCTTTGAAGGGAGCACATAAATCACTAGTCCACGCGCATTCAGCTCGTTTGCCGCCGGTATCTTAAAGTTTGATGCGTTGCCTCTGGGGTCCGTGTACATTATGCCGTTCTCGCGCAGTTGCTTTATTGCTTCTTCAGATTTGACTCGAACATTAAGGGCGGCGAGCGCTGTTTGAATGCGTTCCGATTGGGGGATACACGTGCTGAAGATATTGATGATTCTGCGGTTGGTCGTAAAACGAATCTCTAGTTTGCCGTAGTTGCCGCGGATTGGGTATCGAAATGGACGCTGCTCGTAGATAGCGAGTTTCGACCCATCCGGCTGATCCGCGCGTTCGACGAGAGAAAGTTTCGCCGGATCCGCTCCAATGAGTTCGCGAGAGTCTCTGATAAATCGTCGCAGCGATTCCCTTGTTTCTTCCTCGTTCATGTTTGCGCCGGTCCCAAGTTTCGGGAGTTCCAGAGGACGAGCGGCATTGGAGGGCAAACTGCGGATTGTTGCGGTTATTGGTTGCAGGTGGAGCGCCACCGTTTCCGGGTTTCCAGACGGCTGGATGAGCTGATTTAACGCCAGAATTGATGCTTCTCTTTGCTGACTATCTTCGGTAAACATGATGGGATAGATGGATTCGCTGCCCTTGGGCCCTCTTGCACTTGGCGGTTGCAGTGGAGCACAACCTCCGGCCGCCATGACGAACGCCAGGAAAAGAATAGTTTGGCGGGCCTGGTTTTTGGTCATGAAAATCATAACTTCGAAAACCCTGCGATAGCATCTACGACGTCATTAGAATTATACCCGGCGTATAATCGAAATTCCTGGAGGAGCTATTGCCTAAAGATAACGAAAACGTTCCGCTCTTTCCCGATGAACCTATAGCTCGTCTCGAGCCCCAGTCCTTTTCGCCGGACCAGATGGTCCGTTGCGAGGAATGCCTGCGCGCAAATCCCCCCACGAGGCTTAACTGTCTTTACTGCGCGGCAGTGCTTCCGACTGACGAAATTACCGCCCACTTACAAAAGCCCACATTAAGGCCTCTGGAAAAATGGGAGCAGGGATATAACAACATCCTTTGGACTCCTCCAGCAAATCCCGGCGAGCCTGGCCTTGACGAGGCCGCTGCGCTGCTGCGATTGACAGGAGCGGACCTGGCGCGAATTCTGGAGCTTGGCATGCCATTGCCGGTCGCGCGTGCAGCCACGTTGGAGGAAGCCTTACTAGTCCAACGTCGACTCGAGCCTTTAGGTATTGGTACGCGCATTGTGCCAGATGCAGAGCTCTGCGTGGAAGAAACGGCAAACATAAAGGTGCGCGCAATTGAGATCAACGGCAGCGGAATTCGGGCGTTTCAAGCTCCGGAGGCACCATTCATCCTTACTCCGTGGTCTGATTTCGACTTATTGGTTGCTGGCAGGCTAATCACCAGGCGGGTTGAATTGAAGGAGAAGAAGGGCTCGCGTTCTCAAAATATTATTGTCGACTCAAGTGAGTTTTTTGCTGATGAGGCTGTCTTTGAGTTGTATGTTAAAGGACTGTCGACGTCCTATCGCTTCTCAGCGAATAGTTTTGATTTCACGTGTCTGGAAAAGGCGAAAGGTTTTTTGGCGGCCGAGAACCTGGCGACGCTGCTCAAGCGCTTTCGCGAAAACGCGCCTGGCGTTGAGCTGGACGAGTCGTACAACCTTGTGCGAAAGGCTTTGGACCTGGTCTGGCTTGCGGAACAGCGAAACGAATCGAGCGGTTGGCGTCGCGAGCCACTGGGAAAATACAGTGTGGTAAGTGCAACGGAGACCAGCAGCGAGAAGCAATTCCTGCGTTATTCGCGCCTTCGTTATTACCTCAGGACTGAAGCCAGTGCTAAAAAGAATGAAGACACATAAGCCTTTAAAACCTACAGGCCGTCGCGGCGGAGCGGTCACGTCCGGATCGCGCGTTGACCTGCGAGATGACTCGGACCTGGCCCAGAGTTCGGCTAATCACGATGCGCTCAACACAATCTATGGACTAATTCCTGTGCTCGAAGCTCTTCGCGGGGGTCACAAGCAACTCGAGCAGATAACCATCGTCGAAGGTGCCCGCCATGAACGTCTGCGGGAATTACTCGAGCTCGCGAAGAGAGACAAAGTGCCGGTCCACCGGGCGCCGAGATTCGCTTTAGATCGCGCGTTGCCCGGGGTAACGCATCAGGGAGTCATCGCCAAAACTGCAGCTGCCAGGTACCGCGACGCCAGTGAGCTTCTGGAAGAGCTGGGTTTGCAAGTAGACTCCACTAACAAGCCCCTGGTCCTGGGCCTGGATGCAGTGGAAGATCCACGCAACCTGGGCGCGATCTTACGCACTGCAGAATGTGCTGGTGTCGGTGGCGTCTTTATTCCCGAGCGTCGTGCCGTGGGACTGACCGCCACGGTGGCTAAAGCAGCGGCAGGGGCACTGGAACACATTTCCGTCGCCCGTGTAACAAACCTGGTCCAATTGATAGAGCAACTGAAACAACGTAACATCTGGGTCATCGGAGCTGCGGAAAATGGGACTTCTGACTATACGGAATGGGATTGGACAGTTCCCAGCGCGCTGTTTCTGGGAAGCGAAGGAACCGGATTGCATCGCTTAGTGCGGGAACGTTGCGATGCGCTGGTTCGTATTCCGGTGCGTGGGCGAATACAATCACTAAACGTTTCGGTCGCCGCAGGAATTATTCTCTATGAAGCGCTTCGACAAAGAACTGCAAAAGAGTCGAAGGGCTAACCGGCAATGACCCAGGAGAGTCCTTAACCTCGTTGATTGGACGGGAGGTAAGAATGTTTTGTCCTAAATGTGCAGCCCAGAATCTCGACGGCGCAAAGTTTTGCCGCTCCTGCGGGGCTAATGTCAGTTTGGTTCCACAGGCGCTTTCCGGCCAGTTACCTCAAGCTGAGCAGGATGATATCGACCTCGATTGTCGCCCAGGCAGAAGGCGTGGTCGCCGCCAATTGAGTCTGGACAATGCATTTAAGAATGTTTTTATGGGAATCGCCTTTCTACTTGTGGCGGTTGCGCTTGCGTTTTCCAGAATGGGAACCGGCTGGTGGTTCTGGATGATGATTCCTGCATTCTCGATGATGGGAACAGGCGTCGCACAATATATCCGTTTGAAGGAACGGGAGAAACGCGCTTTTCAACCAGGAAATTTTAGCCAACCTTCAATACAACCTCCTTCGCAGGTGGGAACGTTTCCCGCACGCAATACGGGTGAGCTAGTGGCACCGCCTCCGAGCGTTACCGAAGGGACCACCAGACACCTGGGCGCAGAAGCGCCGACAAGGCACTTTGGCCCGGGTGATGCGGTTAAATAATTTAGGTTGAGGTGTAAAGCAGGTGGTGCTCTCGGTGCTTAACCGAAAACAAGCATCACCTGTTGGTTTGTTCGATGGAATCAAAGTCCCCAGTTATCTGTGTTCCGATTTGTGAACAGAGAATCAGCGCAGCTGAGACCGCAATCATCAGGGCTGGGCCGCTGGCCGATCTGATTGAAATAAGACTCGACTGCCTTGATCCGATTCAGATCAATGGGAACTTTCGACGCCTGGACCACTTGTTTGAGAACTCTCCAAAGCCCACCATCATTACCTATCGTCCGGCCGAGGAAGGCGGAAGATGCGAACTCAAGATGGAAGAGAGACTGGAGTTTTGGCTGTCCGGACGTTCTGCAACGAATGGGTTCCTGGACATTGAGTTTGACCTGGTGCGCAATTCGCTTATTGACAGTGCGAGTCACCCTGATTGGAACCAGGTGATCTGCTCCTACCACGACTTCACCGGTGCGCCGAATGATTTGGACAACCTGTACGACCGGATGGCAAAGACGCCGGCAAGAATTCTTAAGGTTGCAATACAAGCCGATGACGCGATCGATTGCCTTCCAGTTTTCAGTCTGCTTCAGCGGGCCCAGGCAGATGGGCGGGAAATGATAGCGATTGCAATGGGAGCCGCCGGTATTGCCACGCGCATTCTGGGGCCGTCGCGGGGAGCCTTCCTGACTTATGCCGCGCTGGAGCATGAATCGGGAACAGCGCCTGGCCAGCTCTCGGCTCGGGACCTCAAGCAGGTCTATCGAATTGAAAAAATTGATCTCCAAACACAGGTCTTTGGGTTGATAGGCCTGCCAGTTTGTCATTCAGTTTCACCCTTGATGCACAACGCTGCGTTCGAAGCTACCGGAATGAATGCTGTGTACTTACCGTTCGAGGTGCGAGACGTTGGCAGCTTCATGTGGCGTATGGTTCATCCGCGCACGCGCGAACTCGATTGGAACCTTTGCGGTTTGAGTGTGACGGCGCCGCACAAGTCAGCTGTGATGGACCACCTGGATTGGATCGACCCGGCCGCGGAAGGAATTGGCGCCGTGAATACAATCGTGGTCAAGAACGGTCAGCTGCAAGGCTACAACACTGACGCACGAGGTCTGATCAAGCCTTTGTCTCAAAAAATTGGGGATTTGCGAGCCGCTCGTTGCGCAATCGTTGGAGCGGGAGGTGCAGCGCGCGCAGCGTTATGGGGTCTTCGGCAGGAAGGGGCCGAATTGACGGTTTTTGCCCGAGACGCTAAGAAGGCCGAAGTCCTCGCCGAAAAATTTGGTGCGGCGTCCAAAACACTGGCAGAATCCAGCTTCGATGGTTTTGATGTAGTTCTAAATACGACGCCATTGGGAACCGCCGGACCGCTCGAGCTTGAAACGCCTGCTACCGCACCACAACTCGGTGGGGCGCGCCTGGTTTACGACCTGGTTTACAATCCGACTGAGACGTTATTTTTGCGCGAGGCAAGGGAAGCGGGATGTGAAACGCTGGGTGGCCTGTCCATGCTGATTGCCCAGGCGGATGAGCAATTCAGGTTATGGACGGGCGCTGACGCTCCAGAGGGCGTAATGTATGAAGCAGCCGCGCCTGGGCTGAGGGGAATTTGAGATCTCCGACCGGAAATCTGAGATCTGAAATTTGAAATTTGAGATTGGAAGCGATGCACGAACGTTACAGCCGTCAAATCTTATTCAACGGAATCGGCGAGGAAGGCCAGCGCAGGTTGCAACAATCGCGTGTCCTCATCGTTGGTTGCGGCGCACTCGGTTCCGCACAAGCGGAGAGCCTGGCCCGGGCGGGTGTCGGGAGTTTACGAATCGCGGATCGCGATTTTGTTGAAGCTTCAAATTTGCAACGTCAGACTCTATTTACCGAACGGGATGCATTGGATCGCATGCCCAAGGCGATCGCTGCCGCCAATCATATCAGCGAGATCAATCGGGACATTGCAGTCGAGCCGGAGATTGTGGATGTCAACCATTCAAATATCGAACGACTCGTCAAGGACCGCGATATCGTATTGGACGGCACTGATAATTTTGCGACCCGTTATCTAATCAACGATGCCTGCGTGAAGCACGAAATTAATTGGGTTTACGGCGCCGCTGTAGGATCTTACGGCGTAACGATGACCATTCAGCCGCATCGAACACCTTGTTTGCGATGTGTATTTGAAGAGGTTCCCCCGGCAGCCAGCGCTCCGACGTGTGATACGTCGGGGGTCATCATGCCCATCATCAGCGTCGTAGCCGCTGTTCAGGTGGCGGAGGCTTTGAAACTGCTGACTGGTCAGGACGAAAGTCTGCATCATTCATTAATGCAGTTTGACGTCTGGCGAAATGAGTGGCGAAAAATAGATCCTGGGGCGCCGTCGCCAGATTGCCCGACTTGTGGACTGGCGTGTTTCGCCACGCTCGATGCGACTGCCGGAGACTTTGCGGCAGTTTTGTGTGGCCGGGATGCGGTACAGATCTCACCGGCGCAATCAACCAGGATTGATTTTGAGCAACTTGCCGAAAGACTTCGGGTCACCGGCGACGTGAAATTCAATGACTATCTTCTTCGTTTTCGAACCGGAGACTTTGAAGTAACGGTGTTTCAAGATGCGCGATCGATTATTCGCGGTACCAGTGAAATCAAAACTGCGCGATCGCTTTACGCTAAATACATAGGGAACTAAGAGTCGAATTATGCTTCAAGTTAAATCACGAAATCATTTGACGGCCTTTGTGGTTACTCTGCTTTTCATAAGTGTTGCTGTCTCCGCCGCCTATTCTGGACAACCGGTAATCTGGGAGACCAGTAGCCGCGCGGAATTGCTGAAAGGTGACGCGCGCGGGGTTTCAATCAGTGATACCGGAGTGCTGATGTTGGCGCCTAATCTGACCGAGGTATTCAACACCGAACAAGCATTTGTTTGGTCCAGTGCAGTGGATAACCAGGGGAATGTTTACCTTGGCACCGGCCACGATGGAAAAATTTACCGTGTATCTTCCGACGGACGCGGATCCTTGTTTTACGATGCGGCGGAACTTGATGTGACAGCTCTGGCGGTGTCTCGAGATGGCTCGCTCTATGCCGGAACTTCGCCTGATGGAAAAGTCTATCGAATTAGTTCTAACGGCACTGCGGAAGTGTTTTTCGATCCGGCAGACAAATATATCTGGTCCCTGGCGGTGCTTACGGATGGGACGCTCGCAGTCGGCACGGGCGATAACGGCAAGCTATACCGGGTTCGCGCGGCGGGAGCAAAACCAGAGGCCTCGTTATTGATCGCTACTAACCAGACTCACGTTATTTCACTGGCGGTCACTGCGCAGGGTGATTTGATTGCCGGCACTGACCCCGGAGGATTGGTTTTGCGCATTTCGCCCGAGGGCAAGGCTTTCGCCTTGTTTGACGCTCATCTGCGCGAGATTCATGCCCTTGCTCCAGCCGCCGATGGCTCAATCTATGCACTGGCGCTCAGTGATGCTGCTTCGGGGCGCCAGCCCTCGGTGCCGGCGCCCGCGCCACAACCAACTGACGCAAGTAGTTCAACCAGTACTTCCGTAACCATCACGGCGATTGATGAAAGTGGGGTGCCAGTTCAATCCACGGGCCAACCGGCGCGCAGCCGGACAGACGTCTCCAGCGCGCGTAGCGCCGTCTTTCGCATCCTGCCCGATGGTGGCGCCGATGTGGTATGGAGTTCACCTTCAGTTACCGCCTTTGCCATAGTCCCGGCCCTGCAACCCGGAAGCGTCCTAATCGGAACTGCCGAGAAGGGGCGAGTCTATTCTGTTACCAACGACGGGCGAGACACGCTCCTTTTACAGTCGAGCGAAGGGCAGATTTCGTCTTTTGCGATGCAAGGCGGGCAGGTATATGCCGCCTCCAGCAATCAGGGAAAGCTGTTTCGCTTCGGCAAACAGTTGGTGACAGACGGGTCGTATGAATCACCAGTGCGTGACGCAAAGCTTACCGCGACCTGGGGACGAATCTGGTGGCGAGGGAGTGGCAACGTGGAGTTACAAACTCGAACTGGAAACGGCGAGCGACCAGACGCCACCTGGAGCGACTGGAGCCCGGCGTTGCGCGATCCGAATGGGAATCAGATCACAAGTCCACGGGCGCGATTTATTCAGTGGCGGGCTAGTCTTCGAACAGCCGGGGCGGCGAGTCAGACCTGGCTGGAAGACACGAGTGTCGCTTATTTGCCTCGAAACGTCGCGCCGGAAGTGCTGTCAATCACGGCGTTGCCAATCGGCGTGGGTCTGCAACAAATAGCTCAGATCCAGGTCGATCCAAATCTCGAGTCCTCCGGTCTTGACCCAGCGTTGTTCGGGGCAGTTGCACAGGTCGCTCCAAGACGACTTTTTCAACGCGGAGCCCGATCTTTTCAGTGGCAGGCCGAGGATCGAAATGGCGACACGCTGGAATACGCGATCTACTATCGAGCCCTCAACGAAAGTACCTTCCGGTTGCTGAAGGACAAGTTGCGGGATAACTTCTATACCATTGATGGAGCCACGCTCGCCGATGGGCGTTACGTCATCAGAATCGTTGCTTCTGACGCGCCGGACAATCCACATGGTCAAGCGCTATCCGGGGAGCGTTTGAGCGAACCGGTTGACATAGATAACACTCCGCCGGTCTTGCGTGCAGTTACACTTCCGGAATCGACTGGCGGCGGTAATCTAGCCGTTTTTGACGTCAATGATGCAACCGGCAAAATCAAGAGGGCTGACTTTAGCCTTGATGGCGCTCCCTGGACTCCTTTATTTCCCGATGATGGGATTGCCGACAGCGGGCAGGAACGATATTCGGTTGAGGTTCCGGCCCTGCCTCCTGGGGAGCACACGATTAGCCTGCGTGCCTTTGATGGTAGCGGAAACGTAGGGACCCTGAGTGTGACCTTGCGTCGCTAAATGTGCGCACGATACCGTGCGAAATAGGCACCTGGAGTGCGGATATGCGTTGCTAATTGTGATTTTTTGGTGGTGAACGACGATATGGTGAATAGTGCCCCTATGGCATTGTTCTTGCTCGGATGAGGCCGGCGCATCTCTTAACTCTCCCTCCCATGCGCGCTTGATAAAAGCATGAGGAGGATTAGAAACTCGATGTTCGATTTAAAAAGAAAACTTTTGGCGTTGGCGATTGGTTGCTTGCTCCCGGTAGGAGTCTATGCCCAAAAGCAGGGAGATAAGCGTCCACCAAAAGATGACAATAAGGTAGTCGTCCAACCCAAGGGGGACAAGCCCCCACCGAGCAACAACAATCAAGGCGGCGACAAAAGGAACGACAAAAAAGGAAAACCCTGAACCGGCATGTTCAGCTACCCGCGGATCGCCTTTGGCGAACCACAGGGTAACTTCAATAGCCTGAGTAATTTGGAAAACCCGCGCAACCTGAGTTGCGCGGGTTTTCTATTGAGGGTGATCTTCTAATTAACGAGGTCTTCTGATTGATGGTGATTTCTAATTTCCCATCATGCTATTACTTAATCTCGCTGACTAGAATAATGTCGCTGGTTGGGTTGCCACGTACTACTGCTACCTGCTTTACGTCACGCGACCAGGCGTACGTTAGCACCGGGTCCCATTCTTTGAAGTCGAGTAATTGTTGTGGCTCTCCTCCATATGGCGATTGTACCCAGATACTGTTTACCCCGGTTTCGGCAGATAGATACGATAGCAGCTGCCTGCCCGGCACCCACTGATACATCCCTCCGCGTGGCTCGAACGTTTTAATCGGCTGCCCGCCAGCAGATGAAGCAATAACGAGTTCTCCTGAACCGTCATAGGCAAGCAAACTACCGTCGGACGAGACCGCAGGGTTGAATGATAAATCAGTTATCACTTGAACCAGCTCGCCACCCTCGACAGGTACTTTCCAGATAGTTCCTTTTCCGGTCTCCCATCCCTCAAAAAACACCCACTTACTATCGGCAGAAAAAACGGGGGAGCGCTCGACGTGCTTGTTCGTGAGTCGCCTCTGGTTTCCGCCATCAATATCCATCAGCCAGATATTCTCGGCGCCAGCCCGGTTTGACATGAACACGATGTAACGCCCGTCAGGAGAGACATCGGGCGACGTGTCCCAGTGTGGGTCGGTCGTCAGTTGTCTCCGGTCGCTCCCGTCCGCGTTCATTGACCAGATGTCGTCGTTGCCGCTCTCCTCCGACATGTAGACGATTCTTCCATTCGGTGCCCAGGCGAGGCGGATGAAAGCGCCTCCAGCCATGTTACTGGATTCGATTATCCTGGTACTGCCGCTATCAATGGAAAGAGTGCTGCTGGTACCGGGAGTTGATTCCGTGCCGTTAACGGGCATCACTGAGATTGAGAACGGGAATTCCGTTTTTGTCGTCACCAGGGCACTTCCGTCAGCTGTTGTGTCTATGCCGCAATAGCTGACTGTGTCATTGGTGACGCGCCGCTCGTTCCCGCTCGGATAGGCTATGTACCAGATCTGCGGAATGCTCGAAGTCTCTTCGGTCGCCACCGTCAACAAGCCACTCATGTCCGGGAGCCAATCGATTCCTCTCATGTTGGACCATCTCTGTGCAGTGATCGGCGTTTCCGCGCCTGTTTCGACGTTCACCGCGAAGATGTGCGGGAAGCTTTCAGTTCCGTTCTGACCGACGCAGGCAACTAATTTTGCATCCGGCGACCACGACGGCCTGATGGCCGTCCAGTAATAGTCCGGCGCCTGTCGCGTCACGACGTCCCGCTCGCCGGTTCCGTCGGCGTTTGCGATGACAAGCGAGGTCTTTCCTTCGGGCAAATTGTTATACAGATAAGCGAGCCGTTGGCCGTTGGGCGAGAAGCTTACGCCGGGCGCTCCCTTCAGCGGTAATTTTTTTGCGCTCCCGCCCAGAACTGGGACTAGATAAGTCGAACTGTGCTCGCCTCCAAGATACGCGCCGTAGGCAATATACTTGCCGTCGGGCGAGAAGGTCGTGCCGAAGAAAACTGCTTTCGTGGCAGGAACAATTTCCACCTCGCTAGTGGTGCCGACCACCCGCAGCCAGATGCTACTACCTCCTCCACCTTTGACGTAGGCCACATACTTTCCGTCTGGAGAAATCGCCGGGTTATCGACATGGCCGAAGCTCGTGAGCTTCGTCACCTTCATATTTTGAAAAGGAATGTTTGAGCTTCTCAATTTGAAGGACTTGTAAAAGCCAAAAAGAATGCCCGTGATGGCAACCACAATGACAGCTACGCCAAGACTTGCGGCAGGCTTATGCTGCTTCATTCCACGAATCAGGTGAGCAACGCTTGAGCCAGTAGAACCTTCCTTCAATTTCTTCAGGTCAACGAGCAGTTCCTCCGCCGTTTGGTATCGTGCTTCTTTATCTTTGCTCAGAGCCTTGACGATGATCTGTTGTAATCCATCGGCCGTCCCTGGCGCATAGTGACTTAATGGCGGGGGTTCCTCGCTAATTATTGCGGAGATCAGATCGCTGCTTGTTTTGCCCTCGAATGGCGCGTGTCCAGTAAGCATCTCGTAGAGCACCACGCCCAGGCTGAATACGTCGCTGCGCCGATCGACCTTAGGCCCCTGTGCCTGCTCTGGCGACATGTACCTCACTGTGCCCATAACCAGGCCAGACGAAACGTCCGACTTCTCGGCAGCACCCGGCGCAGTCGGTGTTTCTTCTTGCTGCGTGAGTTTGGCCAAGCCGAAGTCGAGAACCTTCACGTAGCCATCAGGCCGCAGCATGATGTTTTCCGGTTTTATGTCGCGATGGACAATTCCCGCCTTGTGTGCCGCGGCCAGGGCGCTGCAAACCTGAATTGCAATGTCCAGCGATTCCTGCAGACTTAACGGGGAACGTTTCATACGCTGGCGCAGCGTTTCTCCATCGATAAACTCTGTGGCGATGAAGTTCCGATTCTCGACCTGTCCTAACTCGTAAATGGTAATGATGTTCGGATGATTGAGGCCTGAGGCGGCGCGAGCCTCCTGTTCGAAGCGGCGCAACCGTTGTTGATTTGTGGTGAAGTGGACTGGTAGCAGCTTTAGGGCAATCTTGCGGTCCAGTTTCTCGTCATGAGCCAGATAGACTTCGCCCATACCGCCCGAGCCGAGCCACGAGATGACCTCGTAACGATCGATGTGATCTCCGGCTGCCAATGCGGGTTCGTCGCTGGCCAAAACGCGGGCGGCCATCTCGAACGCGGGCTCGTCAATAAAGCTCAGGCCTTCCTGATCCGAAGTGATCAGAGACTCCACTTCCTGACGTAACGTCTTATCTCCGCTGCATGCCTGGTCGAGATAGGCGGCACGCTGTTCAGGCTCGATTCCGAGCGCGGCCTGGAAGATCTGATCGATCTGTTGATAACGGTCTGGAGTCATTGCCACGTTTCGCGAGTTCGCATTGACCTATTCCATCTATATAGAGCGACAAACTTGCGCAAACTCAGTCAAGAATCGACTGGTCAGTCATAGTGTGATGGAGCCAGGCTTTGGCTGCGCGCCATTCGCGCTGAACGGTAGACGGCGAAATCTTCATCACTTCGGCGGTCTCTTCCAGACTCAGCCCTCCGAAGAAGCGTAATTCAACGATCTGACTCTTACGCCCATCGAGCTCCGCAAGATCCCTGAGCGCGTCGTCGAGAGCTATCAACTGGCCGGCACGTTGTTCAGTCAATGCCGCGGCCTCGTCGAGCGGAAGCTTGAGAGCTCCACCGCCGCGCTTGGCATAGTTACGTGTACGCGCGTGATCTACCAGAATGTGGCGCATCACCTGTGCTGCCACCGCAAAGAAGTGCGCGCGATTCTGCCACTGGACGTTCTGCTGGTTAACGAGCTTGAGGTAGGCCTCATTAATAAGAGCGGACGTTTGCAGCGTGTGGGCCGGATCCTCGCGGTCCATGTGCCGCCTGGCCAGCCGGCGCAACTCGGGATAGACGAGGGGAACTAACTGGTCCAGGGCAGTCTTATCACCCTGGCTCCAGTTCATCAACAGTTGTGTTATTTCCTGGGGGAGGGCGGGCATATGTGCAATCCCAAGTCTCTTGCGACCCGTATTACGAGCAGTAACCCATCCGGATTATGAGCATATTCCCCGCTCCTGACAAACCATCCTGGCCCAAAAATGTTTCGCAGAGTCGTGACTGAATTCACTCTCATTTTATCGCTATTTAGAGTGAGGCCGGAACTAAAATTCCTTATCGAAAAGTACTGCTGTCGTCGTCTTGAAACGTATCAGCCGAACCTGAGTATCCAGGAGACTCTAAAATGAACAACCAAGCAGTGGGAATTGATTCAACTTCAATGCGGACAAAGGCAACAAAGTTCGGTCTCTTGCTGCTGCTTGTTGCGATCGGCCTTGCGTTTCTTTCGCCGGTCGCGAACAGTTTCGTCAGACCGTCAAGTGTTAATGGTCCGACCGCGACGAAGACGTTTGCGCTTACAGTGACGACACCTCCGACCTGCAATCCGGTCAGCTTCGCTGCCGCAACCTTTGAAATTGGCGACAAAGTTGGCGCGGTTCTGGTGGGCGATTTTAATGGAGATGGTCGGCAGGACCTCGCGGTTACAGCAATCGCAACGAACTGGTCAACGCGTACGCTGATCCTGTTAGGGGATGGTGCGGGCCATTTCACTTCTTTCAGCGAGGCACCCCTCGGAGCCCGGGCGATTGCCGATATCAACGGTGATGGCAAGCAGGACCTGGTCGGCTTAGACTCCAGCAACGCGGTAATCTATTTGGGCGATGGCGCGGGCCATTTTAATGCTGCCAACAGCGTCGACACCGGATGCACGGCTCCCTTCCAAGTAGCGGTGGGCGATTTCAACGGCGATGGCAGGCTCGATCTGGCGACAGCCTGCTACTTCACAAACAGCGTTACGATCTTGCTGGGGGACGGTGCGGGCAACTTTGGCGCACCTGCTAGCTTCAGCGTAAGCGGCGGCCCTCAAGGATTAGCGGTCGGCGACTTTAACGGCGATGGTAAGCAGGACCTGGCGGTTGCCTGCCTGCCCGCAGGCGCCGCGTCTATCTTGCTGGGCGATGGTGCGGGCAGTTTCGCCGCTGCCACCAATTTCAACGCTGGCGCTACCCCTCGTGACATAGAAGTAGGTGATTTCAACGGCGACGGCAAGCAGGATTTGGCCGTTTCCAACCCGAGTGCAAATGCCGCGTTGATTATGTTGGGCAATGGTGCTGGCGGGTTCGGTGCGCCCGCCAGCTTCGCCGTTGGCAGCGATCCTGAAACGGTAATCGCGGTGGGCGATTTCAATGGCGACGGCAAGCAGGACCTGGCCGTTCCGAATTTCGGCTCTTCCAACCTGTCGCTTCTTTTAGGCGATGGCGCGGGCGCTTTTGGCTCCGCTCTCAACTTCGGTGTGGGCCTTTCTCCTTTCGGAGTGGCAGTGGGTGATTTCAACGGCGACGGCAAGCAGGACCTCGCCACTGCGAACTGGGACTCAAACAACGTGTCGATTCTGTTGGGCAGCTGTATAGCGCCGACGGCGATCGTCGTTAGCTCTTCTCTTAATTCTTCAAACGTCGGGCAGTTAGTGATCTTCACTGCCAACGTCACGAGCAGTAGCGGCACACCCACCGGAACGGTGGAGTTTTTCGATAACGAACAATCGCTGGGTACCGCTAACCTATCAACAGCCTCCGCAACATTAACGACCTCTGCGTTGGTCGCGGGCAGTCATTCCATTACCGTCTCGTATAGCGGAGACGCTACGCATCTTCCGAGCACGTCGGCGGTCATCATTCAAACGGTTAACAAATTGGCGACCCATACTTCGCTGGCCAGCTTTCCGAATCCTACGGTGTTCGGGCAAGCGGTAACTTTCACTGCCAACGTCACGAGCGGTACCGGTACGCCAACAGGCAGCGTTGAATTCTTTGATTACGCGCATTCGCTCGGGGTCGTCAGCTTTTCGGCGGGCATCGCTTCGTTAACGACCGCCGGGTTGTCCGCGGGCAGCCACTCGATAACGGCGGTTTATAACGGTAATGCAAACTTCCTCAGCAGCACCTCGCCGGTTCTGGTCCAAACTGTGGCTGCCGTCACGCCGGTGGGGTCGAATATCAATCTAACCGAGACGGCCGGACCAACAACGGTGGGCATCACCTTCACGGATGTGAACGTGCCGGGAACGACCACGATCACGCCGCTCGATCCGGCTACGGCAGGAACCATTCCGGGCGGATTTAGCGTGGGGAACATTGCCTTTGATCTCGATACAACCTCGACTTTTGTCGGATCCGTCAACGTTTGTTTCCAAGTTCCGACAGTCACCGATCCTGTCGCCTTCTCTAAGTTGAGAATTCTCCACAGCGCCCCGAAGTTTGATCTGGCGACCGCCAATTACAATTCAAACAACGCCTCAGTTGTGCTGGGAAACGGCGCTGGTAGCTTTAGTTCGGCGACGAATTTCGCGGCGGGCAGTACGCCTCTCGCTATTGCGGTAGGCGACTTCAACGGCGATGGGAAACCCGACCTGGCGGTCGGGAGTAATCTTGGTCACACAATCTCGATACTTCTCGGCGATGGCTCAGGTGGCTTTGGCCCTGCTGCATCAACGTCTTTGGTGGTCGGCAGTACAGTGGCCCTTGCAGTTGGAGACTTCAATAGTGATGGGAAAGCCGATCTCGCTTATCTCGACTCTAACTCCGGCATCAACTATGTCACGGTACTTTTGGGTAACGGTCTGGGTGGTTTTGGGCCCGCCACAAACTACCCCGTGGGAACTGTTCATCCGAATCCGATTTCACTCGCGTTAGGCGACTTCAACCGTGACGGAAAAGTGGACCTGGTAGTAGCAAGCGATTTCCCCGGCAAAGTTTCGATCTTCCTCGGAAATGGCGCCGGGAGTTTCAGTTCCGGTACTAACTTATCATTAGCCGGAAGGTTGGGCGCTGTGGCGGTTGGTGATTTCAACCGCGATGGGAAGCTCGACCTGGCCGTATCAGCCGTGGCTGGTGTTACTCAAGATACAGTCACGATCCTTTTAGGAAATGGATCGGGTGGTTTTGCGGCTGCCGGTAGTTTTGGGAGCACACAGGCCGGCTTAAATGGTCCGTATTCCATCGCGGTCGGAGACTTCAATAACGACGGAAAGTTAGATCTAGCCGCGGCTAACTCCGGCAGTAATGGGGCCCCGAGTGTCTCGATTGCAGTTGGCAATGGCGGCGGTGGTTTTGGGCCTTTCACTCAGTTCGCGATGCCCGGACGCTACGTGGTAGCAGCAGACTTTAACAATGATGGCAACTTGGATATCGCGACGCAGGCGATCTCGGTGCGCCTGGGCCTCGGTAATGGCAGCTTTGGCGCAGGTACAAATTATTCGGTGGGCGCCCGTCCTGAGGGCATCGCCGTCGGCAATTTCAATCGCGACGCGGTCGTAGTCGATCAGACGATCCTGTCCGGGCCGAACGCGCCTAACTTTGCAACGAAAACGATTTGCGCCCGAACGTTCTCGTTCAGTCCGTTCATCCTCGCCAGTGTCGTTGACGTGACCCCGCCAACGATTTCGAATGTGTCGGCGGATCCGTCCGTGATCTGGCCGCCGGATCACAATATGGTTGATATAACTGTTAACTACGAAGTTTTGGATGACTTCGCTTCGGCCGCGGAAATCATTTCCTCGCTCGAAGTCTCAAGCAACGAACCTGTGAACACTACGGGCGATGGCAACACTGAGCCGGATATCGAGATTATAGATGCACATCATCTGCGCCTGCGCGCCGAACGGTCGGGCAGTGGTAATGGACGCGTTTACACAATTACTATTACTTGTATGGACAGCGCGCAAAATACTTCGAAGAGAACGGTAACGGTGGTGGTTCCCAGGAGTCAGGATTAATGGTTGTCTGCGAAGACCCAGGACCACCGGACGAGGACCACTGGACCACGAGGACCACTGGACCACGAGAGGCCTGAACCTCATCGAGACAAGATAAGGTTCTGACAAGATCGGGTTTTGAAAAGGCCAATTGTGAAAATTCTGGTACTGATGCATTTAAAACTGCATCAGCACAGTAAAACTGCATCGGCACCAGTAAAACTGCATCGGCACCAGTAAAACTGCATCGGCACCAGGGTTTCGTGATCGTTTTTCGATCAAACGTACGCGCAAGTGTGTGTGCAACGCAAAACCGGCGACGCCAATAATGTTTGGGTCGCCCGTAAGTTGTTGAAAATATGGTGCCCGCTAGTAGATTCGAACTACTGACCCCTCGCGTGTGAAGCGAGTGCTCTACCACTGAGCCAAGCGGGCATACCTTTTAAGCAAGCTTAAGCTATAACGCTACTTCTTTCAATTCCAAGGACTTAGCGTTTCCACCGTCCGTTCCCGATGTTCCCGTTGTTCCCTGAATTCCCGTAAAAGTGGCCAACAAGTGGCCAACGGTCTGAAGGTGTTGTTTAGCTAGTATACTGCCCTTTTGAGTTGGGTGAAGGTAGATCTTAAAGGACTCCATTGATCTATGTCCGCTGTAAGACATCACCAGAGCGACATCGTTTCCTGTGGCCTCCATCATCCTGGTAACGAATGTATGACGGAAGCTGTGGCATGTGAAGCCATTCGCCTGCCCATAGTTAATGTTTGCAAGCTTGGCAGCCTTGCGGCACGCGCGTGCAATCGCATTATCGAAAGTCTTGGTTTTCGCTCTTGGAAAGAGATACTCGTCGTCCGTTAGGCCTTCGTTGATGCGTCTCTTAACCACGTCACCGACGCAATCCCAAATTGGCAAGTCGCGCTCGTTTTCAGTCTTTGTGGCGCAGAGCGTGACGACTCCTTTTGACCATTTGAATTGATCTAATCTTATTCGAAGCAGTTCATTGAAACGCGCGCCGGTCATGCGGAGAAGTTGTACTGCGTCGCCGGCGTCCCGCCACAACGCATTGCGTTCAGCCCTTCGTGACGGAGCAAGTGGGGGATTTAACAAGATGCTAACGAGGGCCGTATATTCTGAATCCTCAACAACGCGTCGCTCGAATTCGGGTTTTCTGTTCACCCGAAGCGTGGGTCTGAGCCAATTAACGAGATCTGGTTTTGATTTTTGAGCTGCTTTGAGCATTCCTTGAATTCTGCCGATGAAAGCCCCGGCGCTATTCCGGTTCAATGATCGACGAAAACAAAGTATTTGATAAAACTCTCGCAGGTCAGTTTCTGTACATTCACGAATAAGGCGGTTGGGTCCGAAAAAGGTCACGAACTCCTGCAGTACCTTGCAGTTCGATTTCACATTGTGGCCATATTGATAATCCTTGTCTCGGGCTCTAACCTCAAGGTTGTGTCGGTAGATACCGAGCGCCTCCTGAGCAGTCGTTGGTTTACATCGAACTTCTCCTCGTTCGCGCGCGTCAACGTCATTCATCGCACGTCGGAGATCTCGCTCTGCGTCGCTCTTCGTAGTGAAACCCTTCCGACGCAAGCGCACACCTTTATACAGCCGTTGATATCCGTGAAGTCTCTGACCTCCATCACCCAAATAGTCGTAGAAGTTCTTCACTCGCGCCGTTGATTTCCTCGTTGCGCCTATTGATCGAACTTTGGAATCGGCTACGACGCTCTTCGTTTGTTTATGGCTTTCTTTTGCGAGTGACATGGGTTGAAATTATAGTGTTACGACTGGGTGCTGTCCACGCGATTCTGAGTAGTATGCACCGTCAAGCGATTGGCTCCGCGCGCGTCTTTCTTGTTTCTCGGCGAGGGCTTCAACTTCCTCAAGGATGAATCGAACGAACCGAGACCCGTTACGTATCCTCGTCAGTTCCGAAGTACCAGCCCCGCCGTTTAAGACAGTCTTCCGGGAGCACCCGATAATTTCAGCAACTCGCTTTGCATCCACACGAGTCTTCCTCTTGCTCATTAAGCTCATGGCGTCCTTGGTTGTGATCTGTCGGATTCGTTGCGCGTATACCGCCCTAGGCATCTGTAGTGCCAGAACGAATCGCTTTGATCTTCGCAAGAGAGTCGAAGGAGGGTCCATTTGCAGTCGAGTTCTGCGTTGTAAAACGCTCACTCACTTTATCAATTTTGCAGAATAACTAACTGCCCTAATCCGAGCAGCCATCATCTCGTCTGACCGTCCTTGATTTCTTTTGCCGTGCTGTAAGCAAAGTCTCGGGCCTCAGCAGTTTCATCATCAAAACGTCGCCTGAGGTCCTTGGCACTCAATCCGCGTTCCTTCAGGTTTGAAGTGAGCTGTTCCCAACTGACCTTCCGACCTGCGCGAGCCTCTGCGAGCGTGTCTTGCAACAGCGCCAATCCGACGTCCTGGACTCGCATCGACTTCTCAGCATGTTCCACAAGTTCGACTAGCAGAGCCTGAATCGCTTGAAGGGAGTCGGCCATGGGTTCTCTTGCGGTACTCGCTTCAAGTTCCTGAGAGGCGCCCTTTCGACTCCGTGCGGTGAGCGCTTCATCGATCAGTTTACGCAGTACGATAGCCTCCTTGGTGCCAGACTCTTTGACGATCTGATCGATGGCGTCGACCTGATCTCTCCAAGGATGAAAACCGTACGTCTTGTCTCTCCAGATTATTCGTTTGGCGCGTTTCATGGGTGTACCGAGTCTCCTTATTTGCGAGTCTTCGTGATCTCTGAAAACCGCCTCTTGGTTAACCACTAAAGCTCTGAACTCACTTGGGTTGTTGTCGCCGTTAACCTGGTTAACCAAAATGGTTAACGATTCTAACCGGGTAACCAATTGAGAACGATGGAATTAAGCGCGGCAAGCATCGCAAAATCACATCTCTATCCTGTCTGCTCATTAACCATCATGGTTAACCACATCTGCACCACGTTCTCAGGGGTCAACAACCGAAGGTTGAAAGGCATTTTTCTTCCGATGTCGAAGTCGGTCAGATTGAATAAGCTTACTCCCGAACAAGGTCATAGCTCGGTGTTCCTGAACACCAATCTGTTCATTCAGTGCGAGGTAGTACCAGCCCTCTTTCCCAACACGCGGGGGCGCTTTGAGAAGCGCCAAACCACAACCTCACGCTAGAGGGGTTTTTGTCCTCATTAACCTAAAACTGCTTCATAAGGATGAGTCGGAAAGGAATGGGGACAACTATACCCAGCGGGTGTTCGTAATGATGATTAGCGCGCAACGCGTGGGTTGAGACAGTCAATACCAGTAGGACTAGAACCAACCATCACGTAGATAGCCGGCAAGATTTGCGTGATACCGCCGGCGCAGAGTCCCGAGTGGTATTCGTGGCTGCGGATTAAGGCAATCCCAACGACGGCGCAGGCGGTTAACTGCCCTGGGGCGGAGGCGCATTAGCCGCCTGAAGCGGTCCTGATTCCAGTCGGCCCGTGCCTCTCTCAATTCCCGGTCTAAACGCAGCAGCAGCGTCATAGCCTCATAAGCAAGTTTGCGATCGGGCTTCAATAGCAGCTGTGGCGAGGTCGTAACAAGCGGGTACAGATAACAACGGATAGTCAAAGCGCCGCCTTTGGCATCTACTTGGCGGGGATCTTCGCGTTCGTCAATGCATTTGATTGTTGAGGCAGCTAGCATCGTTACGCCTCCCACCCGAAGTCCAAAGCCAGCTGGCTTTCGCTTACCTCCCTAGCTGGCTGAGCGGGTCGCGCAAAGTAAAAGGCAGGTAGGGCGAAGCCGGACTCGATTTCTTCAATCTCTCCGGCTATCGTAGCCGCTGACGGCTCCGGCTCGGTCGGGTCAACCGTCGCCGTGGGAACAAACCACTCGTCTAGGTCAACGATCTGTGGCGGTGCCATTTCCTGCGGCTCAAGCTCGGCCGTTAGTTCGTCGTCGGTCAAAACGTCGCTGACCATGACCGGATAGCGAGTCAGCAACTCGGTAAGAACCGCAACACCCGTTTCCTCGTCGGTAGGAACAAAGAACCGCTGTTTCCAATCGACCTGTTCATTGATTAGCCCAAGGCTGCGAATCTCGGCAAACCGGTATGGATCGACTCCGATTAGCTCTATGACCGGCTCTCGGTGAACCACTTTTCTGGAAAGCCTCAAGCCGGAAACGAGCGCGACTTCCTCGCCTTCGTCCAGGATGCCGCTAAAGATCTCTTCCGGCTCGCGAAGGTCGCGTGTCGCGCCAAGCGCCGCGACAATGGGGCCAACCTGCTCTTGAGGGATTCTAATGCCGACAATTCGCTGGCCGTCGTCGGTGGTCACTCGGACTACTCGAAGTCTTGCTTCCTCGTGGGTCTTGAATCTCTGCCAAAGTGGAATAATCGCCCCGCCGATGATATGCGTATCGTGTGTTTCAATCGGCGGGACCGTCGCGTGTTTCTTGATCCACCAGGCGCGGGCCTTCGATGGAATCACGGCTCGGTACTTCTCTTTTAGCTCGTCGTCGTGAATGTAGGTGCTTCGCGCTGCTTCGGGTTTCCAGATCGCAAACGTTCGATAGCTGTTTCCGTTCTCAGCGTTCGTATGTAGGCCAGATTCGATTGCGAGAATGAAGTGACCATTCTTTCGGTGGCGAAAGAACGCTCCCGTCTTTCGCTTTCTGGCTCGCTCGGCTTCATCAAAGCTGACCGCCTTCGAGGGCACGTCAATCTCTAAGGTGTAATGGGTGGTTTGGGCGTTGGTGATTTCGTCGGTATGCACTACGCGCGATGGCTTGGCGATCCGTATTGCGAGGGCTTTGATGTCGGTTACGCCTTCGTCGAACGTGCCGTTCGCCTTCGCGTATCGGACAGTCTGATCGAACAAATCAACAAAGTGATCAAATAGTGCGTTTTGATGGTCAACATCGAGGGCAAGCACGCGGTTAAGGAATCGCGGCACGTTGTACAGATCCTCTTTCCGTACTTCTTCGCATCCGTGGTGGTTGCGGACAAGCAAGCCAATGTCGCGCAATGTCTGGCGTGGATTCGCGAGTCCTGGCACATTGCCGCTTTCGACAATACGGCGAAGCATTAGACACAAAGCAGCTCGCCCTTCTTCCGTTTCAAAGTTGTACTTCGCTAGATCGCCGCTGTCGGCACTCCGGCGGTCGCCTTTGGTCAGAGCCCCCAGACTGCCAAGACGTCGCGCAATCGTGGAGCTAAAGCGCTTTTCGCCACCTAGCTCTGTCGAGAGTAGGACGTACTCTGGCGGCACAGCTTGATCGCTGCGATGCGTTCGACCAAAGGTCTGCATCTGCTTATCAGCACTCCAACCAAGCTCAAGCGTGACGTGTACACGGCGCTGGCGGTTCTCCGCACGATTTGAAGCATGTAGCGAGATTCCCATAGCGGCGGCATCACTGATGATCGCAACTCGCTTCTTTGCTCCTTGAAACTGTTCCATTTCGTGAACGTTGGTTCGGTGCATGGCTACACCTTCGGGATTGCGCTTCTTGTACTCGACGTGTCCTCGCGAATCTCGGATTAGTCGTCGCGTGCGCCCCGTAAGTTCGGCAACGTTGCGTTCTCCAAAGTGATTGACAAGCTGGTCAAGTGGATTCTCCGGCAACTCTAAAGCTGACAGACCGTCGATAACTGCTTGCTTCATGCGTAGCGCTTCTTTGCTCTGGACAGGATTGCCCTTTCCGTCTCTAACAGGGACTTGGATTGTTCGGCCCGTGCCTGGGTCGGTTACTTCTTGATAAAGGGTGGTTGGAAAGCCACGGTCGACCATGGCCGCGATCACTTCGCGCGGTGAGAAGTCCAAGTCCTCAAGCATGCTGCCGTTGGCGGTAGCCTTGGCAACCTGCTCCTTCGTTCGTGCCTCGCCCGTTCCTACAAGTGAGATCACAACTGACTTACCTTCGCTCAAGGCGGCTTCGGTTTCAGCTATTACGCTCGGCACTTTGAAAGCGCAGATCACTTGCCGAAAGAACCGCTGATGATCTCCCCAAAACTTATTGAGGGCGACAGCGCGAGCGCGGGGCCCGCCATTGGTGACTTGTAAAGCGGCGTCGATGTTGCGCAAAACGCTTTGCCACGCATCGGCGGCGCGGTTATACATTTCGCGCTGCTGCGGTGTCAGTAAGTGAATGCGCTCGCGATACTCAACCGCTTTGCCGCTGTTCGGGCATACGCCAAAAGAGATCGAACCTGATAAGTACATGCCAAGGGCTTTCATATCGCGGCTGACCATTTCCATGGCGCCGACTCCGCCGGATTCAATTTCCTGCATGAACTCTTGAAAGCCGCCGGGGAATGAAGTGCCAATACCCCACAATCCAAGCCTCGTCATATAGGCCATGTTGCGGACGTCGGTGGCTCCTGTGGCTGACGAATAGACCACGCGATAGTCTGCGTTTCGCTCCGGGTCTTGTAAGTCAATAACTGCTTGGCCGGTGAGAGTAGGTTCTCCGCGTCCACCCGCAAGCGCGTTCTTCGCTTTGTGCGCTTCGTCAAAGATGACTACGCCGTCCGAACCAAGCCAGCGTTGGATTTGGTCTAGGCGTTTCTCTCCCGTTTTCGCTGCCGCGATTAGCGATGAATAGGAACTAAAGATCACTCCGCGCGGTAACGTGATTTCTCCGGCTGGTGGGTAGTCATTGATTCGGGATAAAGGAATGCTTGCCAGCCCTAAGTCAGTGAGATCACGCCGGGCTGATTCGAGCAAGTCATTATTGACGGATAACCAGATCGCGCGTTGGCGTTCCTGATTCCAATTGTCGGCAATAATGCCGGCCAGTACGCGGCCTTTGCCTACTCCGGTGCCGTCGCCAACAAAAAACCCGGCGCGTGATCCGTCCGGTAATCTCTGCTCGTGTCTCTGTCCTGCATAGATAACTCGCTCAAGCTGAATGTCTGACAGTCGACCTTCGCTGACAATCTCCGGCGCGAGGTGTGGCTTGTAAGTAATGTCAGGCGGCGTGACCGCTGCCATTGATGCAGACTCAACGATTACGGCCGGATGCGGTTTACCGCCTGTCACCTTGGCTGGCACGTATGGGACAAACAAGCTGCCGCTAGGTTCTGGATCGTCGGGATCGTCTTCGGTTGTGGGCGATAGCTCAACCAAGTGCTTGAGCGCTTCCCAGGCATCCTCAAGCGTGGGCGCGGTTCCCCAAGCAATTTGTTTTAGCTGCTCCTGCCAGTTCGCTCCGGGTGTGGCTCCCGTCTTATCAATGACGAGGATCTGTACGTCGGGCGCGGCTCCGTACTTCGCGTACTCTTTGCCGTCGAGGGTAAGGTTTGCGCGGATATTGCAGAGACAAGCGATCCGTTGCCACCATTCGCTAAAGCTCGGATGGTGAAAGCTCATCGCCTCGCTGACGATTGCGACTAAGCGCCCGCCGTCCTTCAATCGTCGTAACGCGCTGGCGACGTGTCGCGCTCCGTAAATTGGATTGGTGCTCTTGACTCTGCCGCTCGTGGAGCTAAACGGCGGATTCATCAACACGGCTGTCGGTTGAATGTCGGCGGGTAACAGGTCGTCGATGAACTCGGCATCAAGCGGAAACGGATCGAAGTTAAGCACACAACGAAGCAAAGCGAATCGGCGCAAGCTTGTCTCATTGCAGATAACCTTCGCGCCAACTGCGCGCGGCCAGATCGCAAGGCTTCCCGTTCCTGCTGACGGTTCTAAGACAATGTCGTCTGGCTTTGGATTGAGTAATCGCGCGGCGAGGTAAGCGAGCGTCGGCGGTGTCGAGAATTGCTGTAGCTCTGACTGCTCTAACGTGCGATCGGTTTGTCGCGGTAATCGCTGCATCAATGGACGCAGGACGGAAGCAAGCGCTTCTCTTACGTCCATCTGCATTAACTCTGCGGCGTGTTTTTCTAATAGATAGTTATTGACGGCGATTTCTACGGCGTCGTAAGCATCGCGTGGCGTGTACCTGCCTTGCGCTCTAGTGCCGCCGAATACTCGTTCTGCGGTTCTGGTTAGCTTCGGATTGTCGAATGGCTCTCCATCCTCGATCCGTTCCTCTAACTCAGTAATCAGTTCGTGGATATTGCAGACAAGCGCGTTTGTTCTGGCCGCGCAAACACCTGTACTCTGATCTGGCATCTGGCTTTCTCCTTGAAGTTGGGCAAAGTCACGGTGTAAGCGGCGCGGGTGGT
>Ga0070697_100000134_pt1 | contig 59796 bp, 46 predicted proteins | sample KBSK1501metaG_FD_65475 | JGI IMG/M metagenome (GOLD analysis project Ga0070697, IMG submission 65475) | Corn, switchgrass and miscanthus rhizosphere microbial communities from Kellogg Biological Station, Michigan, USA - KBS K1-50-1 metaG | ecosystem: Host-associated > Plants > Roots >... | reverse complement strand
GAGCGGAGAGTCGTGAATCGAGAATCGTGGAGCCGCCGTTGCGCAGCTACTGCGAAAGTATTTTGGGAGCGGCGTAGCAGGGAGGGCAGAGGACGGAGGTCGAAAAAAGTGGAGTGATAAGTGATTAGTGACTGGTGAAAAGTGAAAAGCTGAAGGATCAGAGATCGGTTAGTTCAGTTTTTCCAGGCCCTCAATTTCGCAGGGACTTCGTTTTCTTTGTTATCTTCTGTTCAGAGTTTTCTGACTTAAACAGAAGGAAACGAAGGTAACGAAGATCGTCCGGTTCATCGGGAAGAATTAGCAGCCTCAGAGCCGATTGATTTTAACATCGCGCCCGGCCCCATGTCAGACGTCTGACGTCTGACGTCTGATGTCTGACGTCCTAGCGGCGCGCGAATTCGTTCAACGAAACCGCGATTGTTGGGAAATCCCGCAGAATCAGGCGATCGACCGTGACCAGCGGGATCCGCTGTTCTTGGGCAAGCGCAACAAATTCACAGTCGTAAGCCGAGCAAGATGAACTGGCGACAAGTTGCAGGACCGCAGAGGTGGAGATGGTGAATTCATTGCCCGCCAGCATAGCCTCGGCCAGGCTTGCTATCTCCATAGCCGCTTCGACCGTCAGCGAACGCTGCCGGAGCGCGCCGGCAAGAGCATTTCGGAATTCGGAGCGCCAAAGGGTTGGGACGATCCATAAGGGGTCGCGCCGCCAAGCCGCGTCAGCGGCGTTCGCATGCGGTGAAGCCATGCAGCGGTAACAAATGATGTTGGTATCGACGACTATCACAGACGGCCAGCCCGTTTCCATGCATCGATCTGACGAGCAGTAACGGGACGCCGGAAGAGAGATCGCGCGCGGCGCACCAATTCCTCCAATGCGTTCGGATTAAGCGGTCGTGCGCCGGCGGTCGCGGCTTGCAACGTGGCGATGACCTCACGATTGAGACTGCGATGATTTGCCTTCGCGCGCGCCCTCATTTTTCGGTGCAAATCGCGCGGCAGACCTTTCAAGGTGATGCTCGGCATATCGGAACCGTAATGGTTCCATTTTGGTTGTCAAGTCTGCGGACGGAGGGCGGAGAACGTACGCCAGAAAACGTCCAACGCTCAACATCCAACATCCAACGTCCAAGTCAGAGGGCAGCCACCTTCGCCAAGCCTTTCGCCTACGCACGCTTCGGCGTGACGAGACGGCGCGCCAAGGCCGCCTTCGCCGAGCTGCCGACGCTAACGCTGTGGCGTGGCACGGACTACGGCGAGCCAGGGAGGATCGAGGACCGGAAAACGTCGAACGCCGAAAGCGTTCGCCCGCCACGGCGGGCAGGCTGAGCAGGCTGCTCAACATCCTGCCATCAGCGCAAGTCAAATGGGCCCAACGCCCAACGCCCAACGCCCAACTCAGGACTTCGTTTTCTTTGTTAGCTTCTGTTCAGAGTTTTTAGTTTTCACGCAATCGGTTAGGAATTGCGTTGGAGTTCCAAATTCTAGAATGGGCTAATTAGGGGAATGCGTTGGCGGCGGTTGCGCCTGTAAGTGAGAAAATCACGGTCGGTGGTGAAAATAATGCAGTCGCGTTCGATTTCAGACATTCGCACGAGGCACGCGTCAGCAAACGACATCGGCATATCGCTGTATCGTTGCAAATGGCGAAGAATTTCGACCGACTGATCGCGGTAGGAAAAATTCGCACTCGCGAGGACCAAACCATCGCGCAGCAATGCAACAAAGATGGAAGTGCCACCACGAACACGCGAGAGGAGGAAGAAAACCTCCGAGATAACCGCCTCGCAGGTCAGCAGCGGTTCGTGCAGATTCGCGATTTCACGCTTCGCCCACTCGTGATAGGTGTCCCGCCGGTCGAGCAAAGCCACGATGGGCCCCGAATCAACGAGAACGCGATGTGCCATATCCTTTCATGTGCGCCTTGTTGGTCGAAAGATCTCCGGGACCCGAGACCTTCCCCACATACGGGCGCATGGCATCAAACAAGGAGGCCGACGACGTGGCGCGTGCTCTCATGGCCAGGGCCTCCCGGACGATGGCGGATTTAGTTCGCTTCGATGCGCTCGCCATCGCTTCGAGCTTGGCAAATTCGGGTTTGGAGAGTTTTACGGTTATCGTGGGCATAACAACGTTACAGTATTACGTCTTGCGTCAAAAGCAATACCGGCCTGCAAAGATCAGAAGTCAGAGGTCAGAACTTCGTTTTCTTTGTTACCTTCTGTTGAAAGCTTTTTCTGATCTAAACAGAAGGAAGCGAAGGTAATGAAGAATTTTCCTTCGCCAAGATTTTCGTAGTTGGGCGTTGAGCTGCTCGCCACAGCTTGCTCGCCGGGTGGGAAGAGCCCGTCCTCGCCAAAGGACGAGTCCGTCCGACCGGCGGACAGGGCCGAGGCGGGTTTGCCTCTAGTTCCCCCCTCGAAAGCCTTGTGATTCGCTGCTTTTCCGCGTTACGATTGTGAAATGGGAAGCGCTACCTTCGTAGAAGAGTTCAAAAATGGACTCCGGTTCACGCCGGTGGAGGGCAAGCCCAACCTCTACTCTATTCAAGCCGGGGAGGAGCCAGATCAGTCCGCCATGGTCGAGATGACTAATGAGGAGTGGGACAAGTTCGAAAGTGACATCACTGCCGCCTTCGAACAAGTTCCATGAATGGCGGACCGATCGATTGTATCGCCGATACTGGCGTGATTATCGGTCTGTTACGCGATGATCCGTGGATCAAACAGCAGATAAGTGACAGAAGTTTCGCCATCACTTTTATCACCCTGGCGGAGTTAAGTCGATGTTACAGCCTCCAACGCGTAGCCTACGGCTCGGTGGGAGAGCAGCCTCCGGCCCAGAGGGGCCTACGCCGGGAGGACAGAAGACAGACCTCAGATGTCGGACATCGGATTTCAGCGTCCCAGCATTTCAGCTTTTTAGCCCGGAACTTCGTTTTCTTTGTTACCTTCTGTTGAAAGCTTTTTCCGATTTAAAGAGAAGGAAACGAAGGCTGCCTCCAGAGCGAAAGCAAATTCACGACTGGTGGTGTCCCTGTGGTGGCAGGCGTCTTCGCCTGTACGTCAGGCGAGGACGCCGAAGATCTTGGCGAGCAGGCGGCCACCGGCACAGAAGCAGACATCGCGACGAAAGGGTGACTCGGTGAAAAATCGAGTACCGACTGCGACTAAAAAAATCAATCAAACAACTATAAATTCTTAGCCTTACGCGATGGAGTCCAGCGCTCCCAACGAAGACTCGACTGAAACAGTCGAACGGCGCAAAGATCAACAATTCACGAAAAGGCGTTAAGAAATTGAACACAAACTGGTTACACGGAAGTTACACTGTTGTGAGTATGGTTAATTTATTAATGTCAGAAATTCTACCGACGGCATCTACACAAATATAGTGTTTGTGTTCAACCATTTATGCGAGCGATCGTTATCTTTGGCTGTTGAGTTCGTCGGAGAAGTTTACGAATCGTTCAAAAGCGCTAATTGACACGCGCGAAGTTCTTAAGTTTTAAGTAGCTATGAATTAGCTATTTATGATTATCCTTCAAGAATTGGCATCAACTGTGCTGCGGCGGTTCAGTGTAGATCGAACTATGGAAATAGCTAATACAGTAAATATCATCATATTGGTAGTAGCCGTATTTACCTTGGTAGGACTGTCCACATCAGCCGATGCCCGTCAAGGTCGCAGAACTGTGCAACCCGCGACCACGACGTCCACCCCCCTCACCCACAACGACACAATCGTCAACCACGAGCCCTAAGGCGACGAGAAAGAGCACAACGAACAGCGCGCCCACCAGCCGGCGTGCCGGTTCCAAGATGGCGGAGCGACAGCGCTGTTGCTTGGAGCAGCGCTTGGCGGGCTTGCCGTGGTACGACGTTTCGTGCGCCGCTAGTTCCCTCCAAAGGTTTAAGAATAGAAATTAGAGAGTGGCTGTCCGATCGGACAGCCACTCTCTTTATTTATAGCATGGCTTTGTTGAAAAGCTTGCCGCGGCAGGATCTCTGTGGTGGCTGGCGTCCTCGCCTGCATCTCATAAGCCCACGGTCCCGCAGCCGGGGACGGACTTCCTCCACAGATGAAACCAATGGACGAGTAGCTCCCCTTTGTGATGTCAGGCGTCCTCGCGCCTACCTCTAGAGAAGCCGAACAGAAGCTTTTCAACAAATCCTTCTGGATTGCATCGAGTTTCGGCCCCGGTCGCCGCCCGCACAGCGGGCAAGCTTTGACCAGGACGGACAGGTCGGAGCTCCGAAAGCTTTCGCGAGCAGGCAGCCCGATCCACCTGCAGAAATGTTTGCGCCTGCGACGACTGGTTTAGCATCTTCTTCCGCCACGGCCGACAGGTCGGAGAAGCCGATCCACCTTTGCGAGGACGCGCTGTCTTCTGCACCAGTCCCGTCAGTCAAATAATTAGAAAAAGGACAATCCGTTGCAGTTTCGTCGGGCGACCTTCTGGTGCCGCATGACCAACCATACTGAGCGGAGACAGAAACCGCGAAAATACTTTCACGAGGTTCATCCGATGCGGCACAAAAGTGGAGCAAACGCTGGCTGCGCAACGAGGCCAGGGTGGACTCAAAACAGCTTCAGTTGTTGTGCGTTCATTCCGCTCAATTTTGTTTTTGCCCGAGCGGATCGAGTGCCTAAGTCGTTCGTTTCCAGTCTGAACGAAGCAGGCAATTTTTTTTTCCGGAGAGAGAATTGGATTTGGCACAGATACTGATAATAGGCCGCGCGCGAGTGAGACGAGCTGAAAAAACAGGTGACGTGGGTTATGGGTCGGCGCCGAATTAGATTGACATATGCGGGATAAAAGTGATTTGTTTGCGCGGGGGAATGGTCCGGCCGACTTGTGTTAATGGCCGGGATTGCTATAATCATCAGCAAATTTTGGATTTGTCGCACAATACTGTCGCTGACCAAGGGCGGCAGCATGTCTACGTTTTGTAACACTAAAGGGAAAAGGGAAAAAGGAGGGTTCGGAATGAAAATGGCAGAGGGGCGCAGCAATAATTCAGCACCGCGTTCGATTGAGGGCGCGGGGAGCCGCAATGGATCGTGCGTGCACGACAATCGGGGTGATCAAGCAGCGGCGGCGCACGAAGGTGCGTGTACTTTTCCGGATCTCCCGCGTTGGAAACGCGTGTTCGATATCACATGCGTCTTGCTGACGCTACCGTTCTGGTTGCCACTCACCGTGCTAGTGATGGTGTGGATCGGAATTGCTTCTCAAGGACCATTCTTTTTTCGTCAGAAACGTGTCGGTTATCGGCGGCGTCCTTTCTTGCTCTTCAAATTCCGAACGATGCACGTCGACGCAGAGACGCAAACGCACGCGGAACATTTTTTTCGTCTGATGGAGGAAGATTGTCCGATGACAAAACTCGATGCGGCCGGTGACCCCCGTCTGATCGTGGGCGGTCGCTTCCTGCGCGCGAGCGGCCTGGATGAGTTGCCCCAGATTTTCAACGTGCTGCGGGGAGAAATGAGCCTGGTCGGACCGCGTCCATGTTTGCCTCATGAATTTGAACGTTATGAGATCTGGCAACAGGAGCGGGTCAATGCACCGCCCGGGCTTACCGGATACTGGCAAGTCAACGGCAAGAATAAAACCACGTTCAGCGAGATGATTGCGATGGACATATTTTACGCACGAAACATGAGCCTTTGGCTGGATCTGAAGATCATCTTGAAAACGATTCCTGCTTTGATCGAGCAAATGCTCGCGACCCGTGGAGCTCCGGAGACAGAATCGCGCCAGAGAACCGTTCGACCGTCTGTATTACCGGAGGGCACGAGGAGCGTGGCGAATAGAATATGAGTCGTCCAGTTTCAGTGGGAGTAGTCGGCTGCGGATACTGGGGACCACTCCTGGTCCGTAACTTTAAAGGGCTGCCGAATTGCAGTCTGAAAGCAGTCTGCGACGTAAATGAGGCGCGCTTAAAACACTTGCGGGGGCTGTATTCCGATTTGGAGGGCGTGACCGATACCGGTCGTTTGCTTAACGGGTCGGACCTCGATGCGATCGTCATCGCGACGCCAGTGAAATATCATTATCCTTTGGCGAAGGCCAGCCTCCTGGCGGGTAAACACACATTCATCGAGAAACCGATGGCAGCGTCCTCGGCCGAATGTGAAGAGCTAATGGATATCGCCGAACGCAAAGGCCTCGTTTTGATGGTCGATCACACGTTCCTTTATTCCTCGCCGGTCCGTAAGATCGTCGAGATCGTAGAGGCCGGGGACATTGGCGATATCCGCTACATCAATTCGCGCCGCCTCAATTTAGGTCTCTTTCAAAAGGACATTAACGTGGTGTGGGATCTCGCTCCCCACGACATCTCGATCATCCTGCATATTCTCGGCGAATTCCCGCTGGCGGTAAATTGTCAAGGCAATGCGCATGTGACTCCGCGGGTGGAAGACGTGACTAACATGTCGCTGACTTTCCGGCACAAACGTTTCGCCACCATTCAGAGCAGCTGGCTTGAACCGAGGAAAGTGCGCGAGATGACTATCGTCGGGACGCGCCGGATGATCGTCTATGACGACCTAAAAACGCGGGAAAAAATCCAAATCTACGATGTTCGGGTCGAACGCCCGCCGCACTACGATACTTTCGCTGAGTTTCATTATTCGTATCATTACGGGGACAGCTATATCCCGCATATTCAGCAGGAAGAACCGTTAAAGGTGGTATGTCAGCATTTTGTTGACTGCATTGACGGGAAAACCTCTCCGCTTACAGGTGGTCGGGAAGGGCTGGAGCTGGTGCGAATACTCGAGGCCGCGTCGGTCTCGCTCAAGGCGAACGGCGCCCCAGTGGCGTTCTCGCGAACCGGCGAGGGTGCGCCGGTTGTGGAACCAGAGAGGGCTTTGAGGGTTGTAAAGCCAGCACAAGCGGCCGGCGCGTGATTCGCAAGACACCGCGTTTGTTCGCTTGTGCCAGAAGCGGAGCTGCCCCCTTGCTCCGGCGGGGCTGGCAGATTCGGTCCCTTTGACCTGCTGACCTGCACGTTCTCTTGCTCCTGCTCTGATTGCTAATTCGAGTGAAAGAGAAAGAGTAGGAGCATGAGTACGAATAGGACAATCGCACCGGGCGCAGGCATCCCCACCTGCCAGCCGCTTCGGGGCGACCGGCCGTCGCGTGCTACCAGTCATTGGGATTTTTGTTTATGGGATGGCTTCCAAACGTTTCCATCTCGCTAAGAAGTAATGGATAAAACAATACCATTTCTCGATTTAAATCGGCACCACGCCGCGGTTCGGGCTGAGCTGGATCACGCTATCAAAGAGGTGATTGATAGCAACGCTTTCGCCGGCGGGCCGTTTGTAGAGAAATTCGAACGAGATTTCGCAAGTTATTGCGGTGCGCAGCACGCCATTGGGGTTGGCAGCGGGACCGAAGCGCTCTGGCTTTCTCTTTTAGCGGGCGGCGTCGGCAGCGGCGATGAAGTCATTACCGTCGCCAATACGTTCATGGCCACGGCGGAGGCGGTCACGTACTGTGGAGCTCGGCCGGTGTTCGTCGATGTTAACGAGAGTACGTACACGATGGACCCGGCCGGGCTCGAAGATGCGCTCAGCCCCCGAACCAAAGCGATTGTCCCCGTACACCTGTTCGGTCAACCGGCCGACATGGATCCCATTCTTGAATTTGCGCACAAACATAATCTCTTTGTCATTGAAGACGCAGCCCAGGCCCATGGAGCCAAATATAAGGGCCGAACTGCCGGCACCCTCGGTGGTGCAGGATGTTTCAGTTTTTACCCGAGTAAAAATCTCGGAGCGATGGGTGAGGCGGGCGCGATCATAACCGATAACGCCAAGCTGCAGGAAAAGCTGCGGATTCTTCGAGATCACGGCCAGGTTCGCAAATATTGTCATGATCTGGTTGGCTGGAACTGCCGGATGGACGGCATTCAGGCGGCGGTTCTGAGCGTTAAACTGCGACATCTGGAAAGCGGAAACTCCCTGCGGCGCGCGCGTGCGCTAGAATATAATCGGGCGTTTGATGGGATGAGCGACCTGGCAACACCTTTGGAAGCGCCCTATGCACGGCACGTTTATCACGTCTACGCGATCAGGGTCGAGGAAAGGGATGTGGTGATGAACGCTCTCAGGGAAAGGGGAATTCAATGTGCGGTGCATTATCCCGTCCCGATCCACCTGCAAAAAGCTTATCAGGACCTTGAATATAAGACAGGAAGTCTTCGAGTTTCAGAACGGATCGCGCGGGAATTGATTTCGCTTCCGATGTTTCCGGAATTAACGGACACGCAAATAGCGGCGGTCGTGGGCGGTGTGCGTGAGGGTCTCGTTGCCAGCGGAGTAGCTTAACAATTGTGAGCTGCCCTGAAGTTGACGAGATCGTCCGCCCTCATCCATCGCACGGAATGAATAGCGGGGACGAGTTCATCGAAACTCAATCCGCAGGCGGATTCGTTTCGAGCATCGACTTAAGAATTCTCGATCCGCTTCGGGATGCCGATTGGGACCGTCTGGTTATTTCGCATCCGGATTGCATGTTCTTTCACAGCGCCGCCTGGGCGAGGGTGCTCGCCAAGACATACGCTCACAGACCTTTTTACCTGCACTTTTCGCGGCAAGCGAAGACGGTTGCCCTAGTTCCAATGATGGAGATCAGGAGTCGCTTGACGGGGCGTAGGGGCATCTGTCTGCCATTTAGCGACTTCTGCGAGCCCCTTATTTTTGATCAAGGCGAATCGGAAACGCTACTAAGGAAAATATCGGATTTAGCGCGCGAGCGAAACTGGAGATATTTTGAACTCCGGGGCAGACAGGTGATGCTGCCTGCGGCAAGAGCAGTTTCGAGCAAATTCTACGGTCACAAACTTGTTTTGTCTGAGAATGCCGACGCGTTGCTGGCTCGGTTCGAGAGTTCAGTGCGCCGCGCCATCCGCAAAGCGCAAAAAAGCGGGCTGAATACCCGGGTCACCACATCGCGGGAAGCGGTCTTGGAATTCTATCGTCTTCATGTCAGGACACGGCGACGCCACGGCACTCCTCCGCAACCATTATCGTTTTTCCTAAATATACATACGGAAGCGATCCAAACCGGTCAGGGCTTCATCGTTCTTGCCAAATGCGGTGCAAGATCTGTTGCGGCCGCGATTTTTCTCCAGTTTGGCAAAAATGCGCTCTATAAGTTTGGTGCTTCGACTGAGGCATACCAGGAATTTCGGGGTAACAACTTGGTCATGTGGGAAGCGATCAGATTTTTGCTGCAGCGCGGCTGTCAGTGTTTGCACTTTGGAAGAACCGATATCGAGAACGACGGATTACGGCGATTCAAGATGGGCTGGGGCACCGAAGAAGATATGATCGAGTATTTTAAATTTGATGTTAAAGAAGAGACATGGGAAGGTGAAGGCCGCACCGGGTCGGGATTCCACAATAAGATTTTTCGCAGATTGCCTCTGATGCTCAATCGGCTTGCTGGTTCGGTTATCTATCCCCATCTGGATTAGAACGAAGTGCCCCCTTTTCAAATGACGCAACACCCACCAGAAACGCTGATGGCTCGCACGCTCCCTCGAGTACGGGAACCGCGCCCTCGACCTGAGTTAGAGCAATCCAGTTTTAGCATTCGCGACATTGTCTCCGCTTTGTTCAAGCATTGGTGGATCATTCTGGTTTGCGCGGTTCTGGGCCTGGCGGCGGGAGCACTTGTTTTTGTCTTTTATCCTACTGTTTACGAGTCGCAGGCGAAGCTGCTCGTCCGATACGTTGTTGAACGGAGTGGTGTCGACACGCTGGATAATACACGCGGTCCTCCCGGTTTGGCTCCATCCTCTGAAAACATTCTCGGCTCTGAAGTGGAAATTCTAACTAGCTGGGACTTGGCGGTAGAAACAGCCGAGGCCGTCGGACCTAAGGAGCTGCGCCCGCATGCTTCAGGGACGCCCAGCAAAGAGTTGGCAGCTTATATAATCACCTCCGGGCTCGAAGTTACCATTAACAAAGGAAGTAACACGATCCTTGTTGTTTACCGAAACAGTGAACCCAAACTCGCCACAAGAGTTCTTAACGAGCTGGTAAATCGGTATTTCGTTAAACATCTGGAGGTCCATCGCTCAATCGGCGCGTTTGATTTTGTATCCCAGCAAACCGATCAGGTGCGATCACGGTTAAATCAGACGGAAGATGCCTTGAGGGCATTGAAAGCCAAGGTGGGCATCGTTTCTCCGCTGGCCGATAGCACAACCGCATTGAGTGCAGAGGCAGCCAGAACAGAGGAACAGTTACACATCGCGGATTCGGAATTAGCAGAACAAAAGGCGAAGGTCCTCCAAATGGGAGGCACGCTTCACGAGGAGCCGACTCCTCCGGCAACCGAGACCGCTCCGGCCACGCCGGCCACGGTGATGGTTCCAAGTTCCCTTGGAACGAGCGCTGCGAAGGCCAAGGCAAGCTCGTCCGGCCCTGAAATCCCCAGTGAAGTGGTCCAACAGTATCAAGTTCTTATCTCCCGATTGCCCCAGTTGCGTCAGGCGCAACTGGACCTGCTCGCGAAGTACACACCGCAAAGCCAGGCCGTGAAAGCGAACCAGGCAGAGATTGATGATGTCACCAAGCAATGCCGTGAGTTCGAAAAGAAGTTTCCAGGTCTTCCGTCCAAGGCTGGCCCGATCGGGCCCGCTGCGAACGGACCATCTGACCTCGCGTCTGAAAGCGCACGTCTCGCGGGAATTGAAGCAAAACGGCAAGCCCTGGCTGCAGGTCTTCACGATCTTCAGGAACGGATGAGCAAGCTTGCCCAGATCGCACCACAGGTAGCGGACCTTGAACGACAAAAGGAACTTGAAGAAGCCAACTACAAATATTTTGAGGCCACGCTGGAAAGGGCGCGTATCGATGAGGCGCTTGATCCAAAAAAGATTCCTAATATCAGCGCCGTGCAACGGCCGTCGCCGCCAATTAAAGTCACCCGTAAGCGAGATAAGCTTGCTCTAGGGCTTGCTGGAAGTGGACTGGCTCTTGGCGTTGTCCTCTCTCTGCTGAACGGGATCGTATTAAATCCGACGGTCAAGCGGCCCTTCGAGCTTGAAAAGCTGGTTGGCGTCACGCCGTTGCTCTCGATCCCTTACAGCAAGAACGGCCGGCCCGAGCCTGGCCGGGATGGAGAGAGCTCGGCATTAGTTCCAAGAGGGGCGCAGTGGACAAAGATTGCGCCATGGGATGCCAACCACTTTGCTCGTAGCTATTGTGAGGCGATACGCGACCGTATCGGGCTCTACTTCGAGCTGCACCAGCTAACACACAAACCGAAGTTGGTAGGCGTTACCGGGTTAACCGAAAACGCAGGAGCTTCTACCCTAGCAGCCGGCCTTGCGGCGGCAATGTCTGAAACAGGCGACGGCAAGGTTCTACTGGTTGATGTGAACCTTGGGCCAGAGCATGTCCATCCGTTCTTTAGAGGAAAGCCTGCTTATTCCTTGAAAGTAGCTTTGCAGCCGGCCGGCAAGCTTGACTCCGTCGCTGACAATCTTTACCTGGCTACGGTGGCGCCTGCTAATGCCGGCCCCGCCCAGCTAGGTCTTAAGAAATTTTTTGATCTCATGCCGAACTTAAAAGCGAGCGATTTTGACTACATCATCTTCGACATGCCTCCTCTGAGCGAGACCAGCCCCACGGTTGGAATCGCCCCCTTCCTGGACAAAGTCTTGCTCATTGTCGAAGCGGAAAAGAATAACCGCGATGTGGTCAGAAGAGGATACCGGGCGCTGGCCGCGAGCCGGGACAACGTTGCAGTCGTCTTCAACAAAGCTCGCTCCTATGTTCCGAAATGGCTTGAAAGCAAGGTTTAATCGTCTTTCGCGCACTTAAATTTATCATTCCTAAGCGCAGAGTCTGATCTCTTTCGGCGTGATCTCTGACAGGTCTATAAGCCATCTAATAAATGCGGAGCGTTGTAGCCACGCCGCTGCTCGCCACGCCAAAGCCTCAGCGAAGGCGGGTGCGGCGTGTCGATGCGTCCTATCCGCCACCGGACGGATTCGCCGTGGCGAATAGCGACACCGCTACAGTACTTGTGCGATTGGCTCTAATCAATGTTAAGACATTGCGGCCATTTCAGGCCGCTACTTAAGCTGTGTTACGCAATAGAATCTATTACAGGGTAAAACCGTTCATTCCTCAATCGCTTCGAATGGCAATTCGGCGGAGGTTTGCCTCTCGTTTGCGGGACAGTGTTGCGAAGATCTGGCCGATCATGCCAGGCTCGGAACGTCCGCCTGAAGGCTGGGCCGGTTGGCCCGAAGGCAAGAAGTTCGCTCTTGTGCTCACTCACGATGTCGAAAGCGCAGCGGGTTTGCGAAAATGCCGGGAGTTGATGCGACTCGAGCTGGAACTCGGGTTTCGCTCTTCCTTCAACTTTGTTCCCGAAGGAGAGTACAGACTCCCTCGTGAACTAAGAGAGGAACTAACGCAAAACGGCTTTGAGGTGGGAATCCACGATCTGAAACACGACGGCCGGCTTTATCAATCCCGCCACGAGTTCAGCCAGAGGGCCGCGCGCATCAACCGCTATCTCGCTGAGTGGCAAGCCGCAGGATTCAGATCGGCTTTCATGTTGCGCAAGCTGGATTGGTTGCACGAGCTCGATATTCAGTATGATGCATCGACCTTCGATACCGACCCATTCGAGCCTCAGCCGGAAGGGCACCACACCATTTTCCCGCTTTGGATTCCCAACTCCTCTCGGTCGATTCGTAGCTCGGATGATCCTTCCTCGAATGGTCAATCTCCACCTTTCAGCTCTTCACGTCGCGGTTACGTGGAACTTCCTTACACGCTGCCTCAAGACTCGACTCTCTTCGTATTTTTGCAGGAAAAGACGCCGGCCGTTTGGATGCGCAAACTTGATTGGATTGCCGAGCATGGCGGCATGGCTTTGGTTCTAACTCATCCTGATTACATGGCCATGGATGGATCGAACCGTAAATTTGGACAGTATCGGGTCGATATTTACCGGAAATTCCTGGAGTACGTCCGGGATAAGTACTCAGGTGCTTACTGGTTTGCGTTGCCCAGGGAAGTCGCTGCCTATGTCGAGCAAACGATGTTTTGGCCAGCGGCAGCTTTAAACGGGGTCGGGCCCGAGCAGCTTTTAGACGATCGGGAGAAGCTGAATTTAGACGACACTGCGCAAAAGTATTCTGCTCAGAATAACAAGTGGCGCCTGCGTGGTAAACGCGCAGCGGTTCTACTTTTTTCCTACTATCCCGCAGATCCTCGACCTCGCCGTGCGGCCGAGGCCCTGGTCAATGAAGGTGTCACGGTTGATCTGGTTTGTCTCCAAAGCAGTCCGGATGAGCCACGGCGTGAGTTCATCAACGGGGTGAATGTTTTCCGTGTTCCGCAGAAACGTCATCGCGGCGGCAAGATCAGATACGTGCTGCAATATTCCATGTTTGTCCTGAGATCATTTGCGCATCTGACCGTCCAGTCAGCGAGCCGGCGGTACGATTTCGTCCATGTGCACAATATGCCTGACGTTCTGGTCTTCAGCGCATTGGTCCCCAAAGCATTGGGAGCGAAAATTATCCTCGACCTTCATGATCCGGTGCCGGAACTTATGCAGACTATTTTTCAACTCCCGGAGCAAAGCTTTAGCGTTCGGCTGGTAAAGCGACTGGAGAAATGGAGTATTGCGTTTGCCGATTTGGTGCTGACGGTAAACCTAGCCTGCAAGAAAATTTATGCGTCGCGGAGTTGTTCACCTCAAAAAATTAATGTGGTGCTAAATTCGCCGGAAGACGACGTCTTTCAATTTCAACCGCCAGCCTTGCACGCTGCCAGGGAGGCGACGCCGGTCAAACCGTTCCGAATTTTGTATCATGGTTCCTTGGTCCGCCGAAACGGATTTGATCTCGCCGTCGCCGCCTTGGAGGAGGCCAGAAAATCTATTCCGAACATAAGACTGGTAGTCTGTGGCGACCGAAGCGCTTTCTTCGAAGAAGTCATGAAATCAGTCCGGCAACGAGGATTAGACGGAATTGTTGACTATATGGGAGTGAAGAATCGCCGCCAAATTGCGGAGACGATTAATAGTTGCGACCTCGGGATCATTCCGAACCATCGAAACATCTTCACTGAAATAAACACGCCGACTCGTATCTTCGAATATTTGGCCTTGGGCAAACCCGTAATCGCTCCTCGAACACAAGGTATTCGGGACTATTTCGGGGATGGAGAGCTCATTTTTTTTGAAGTTGGGAACGCTAAAGATCTGGCTCGAAAAATTGAATTCGCCTTCTTGAATCCAGGCGAGGTAGAACAGATCGTAGAACGGGGGCAGCAGGTTTATCTTGCCCACAAGTGGAGTAAGGAGAAGTCAAATCTCCTGAATCCGATCGGCGAACTTCTGTGAGCACCGCCTTGGGCGGAACATCAAAATGCGGTTTTTCGGATGATCGCGGTTCTTGCGGATGATGCGGAACGCGCTGTTATCTGCGAGTTCTTTGAGCTGTTCAAGACCCCTTGGGAGTTTTACCGCAGCGGCTCCCACTACGATGTCCTGATTTGCTCCGGCACTCAGTTCCGGAGTAGTTCAGCAAAGCTCGTTTTAGTTTACGGAGTCGAGCAGAAAACCTTTGATCGAGAAAATGGAATTGAGATATTCTCGCAACGTTCCGGCCGGGTCCTTTCATATAGAGGAGATCGAATTCCGATCTATGGAAATTGCCTCACATTTAAAGGTGCAGAACTTCACACTCTCGTGGACGAGCACACTCATGAACCAGCCGCCTTGGAAATTGCCTTACCCGGGGAGACATTCGTGCGGGTAGGTTTTGATCTGTTCCAAGAAATTCATGCTTTACTAACCTGCGGCCAGCCGTTAGGCCACGCGCGAATTCCCACGCTGGAGATGCATATCGCGGCGGTCCGCGATCTGATCCTTAGTCATTCAATTTCGCTCGTTGAAATCCCTCCGGCCCCGGCTGGCTACAATTTCATTGTTTGCCTGACACATGACGTCGATCATGTTGGAATTCGGAACCACAAATGCGATCACACGATGTTTGGATTCCTCTACCGGGCCACCATCGGGTCGTTAATCAATTTCTGCATGGGCCGGAGATCGGCGGCATGCTTGGCTGCCAACTGGATGGCGGCTTTTTCTCTGCCCTTCGTTCATTTAGGTTTGGCCAAAGATTTCTGGAATCACTTCGACCAGTACATCGAGATTGAGCACGGTCTTAATTCCACGTTCTTTGTTATACCAAAGAAGGGAGATCCTGGGCAGGACATTGGCGGTCCTGCTCCGGCGAGGCGGGCGGCGTCTTACGACGTTGCGCAAATTACAGATCAAATCCAGCGACTCATTTCTGCGCGTCGTGAAATCGCTCTCCATGGAATTGATGCGTGGTGCGACGTCAACGAGGGCCGGACCGAGCTCGCAACTATCCAGCGTCTCACCGGCAAATTAGAAATCGGAGTGCGCATGCACTGGCTCTTCTTTGATGAAAATTCACCATCTAAATTGGAAGAGGCGGGGTTCTCTTATGATTCGACCGTCGGTTATAACGAGATGGTTGGCTATCGCGCCGGCACGACGCAAGCCTTTAAGCCTGCCGGTGTGAGTCACTTGCTGGAGCTGCCGATGCATATCATGGACACGGCTCTCTTTTATCCCGCCTACATGAATTTGTCACCCGGACAAGCTGAAGAAGTGATCGCCAATTTGCTGGAGCATTCAAGTCGTTTTGGTGGCGTATTAACGATCAACTGGCATGACCGCAGCATCGCGCCCGAAAGATTGTGGGGCGACGTGTATAGGAACTTATTGAACGACTTAAAGAAAATGGGAGCTTGGTTCCCGACGGCGGCTCAGGCCGTCTCCTGGTTTAGAAAACGCCGATCTGCCACTATCGAGAACGTCACGCGCGAAGACGATACAATCCGCGTGAAGGTCTCACTGGATCACGACGGCGATAGTTTGCCGGGCCTAAGGGTGAGGGTCTACAAATCTGTTCTGCCTAGCAAGGTTGAGTCCAAGGATCAATTTGCTGAAACGACGATAAGCCACTCCCGAGAAGTTGAAATCGCATTCTAGGAGCCACCTAACTTTATTGAGAAGCCTCCGCTGGAACTCCTGTGGAGTCAGGCTCACCTGCTGTAGCCGCGTGTCGTTGACCGCGGCTGCTCTGCGCGTAGTAACATCTTGTGCCAGCCGAGGTGACCGACACTCGGCTACAACGCGTCTATGAATAAGCCAGTGATTCTAGCGCAACTTGGTTGCGGTTATTGGGGTCCAAACCTTCTCCGGAACTTCTCGGTCTTACCGGACTGTGCCGTGAAATATGTTGTGGACAAGAGCCCTGAGCGGCGCGCATTTGTCGAGAGAAATTTTCCACGCACGTCCGCGGTTGAATCATGCGAGAGAGTTTTGGACGATCCTGAGATCGATGCCGTAGTGATTGCGACGCCGGCTGAAACTCACTTCGACCTGGCAAAACAGGCGCTGCATGCTGGCAAGCACATCTTTGTCGAAAAGCCATTGGCTACGCGAGCTACCGAAGTGGACGAACTAGCCAAATTAGCCGCTGAGCGAAATCTCGTTGTCATGGCCGGACATACTTTCATCTACAACGCTGCGGTTCGATACGTAAAACAGCTTATCGACGCGGGCGAGTTGGGCGAAATCCGTTACATCTACAGTCAGCGCCTCAACCTGGGCCGCATCCGCGCCGATATCGATGCGTTGTGGAACTTTGCGCCGCACGACATCAGCATCATTCAATACTGGCTTGGAGATCCAGAGCCGCTTTCAGTATCCAGACAAGGGATGGCTTATATGCAGGAAGGAATCGACGACGTCGTTTTTCTTAACCTTGAGTATCCTCGAAAGATCATTGCTAACATCCATGTTAGCTGGCTCGACCCGCAAAAGGTTCGCAAAATGATCATCGTCGGCTCGCGTAAGATGGTGATTTACGATGACGTCGCGGAGAATAAAATCGCCATCTACGACAAAGGTATCGATCGCAAAGCGGTCCTGGGTGAGAACATGGATTTCGATCATCCCCAGCCGTTACAGTTTAATTATCGTAGTGGAGATATTCTCTACCCGGAAGTGAAATTCACTGAGCCTCTCCGAGTAGAAGCCGAACACTTTCGCGACTGCATTATCAATTCAGAGGCGCCTGTCACCGGCCTGAATCATGCCCGCACGGTCGTATCGATCCTTGAACGTGCGCGGCCCTTTAGTTTGAACGGCCAGCAAACGGAACGCGTTTCATAGTGGCGCGTTGTGGCAAATCAGGTGTGGATGCGCCTCCCATCTTCGCCTACGCTGCGCCACGGCGCGACGAGTCATCTTCTCTTCTCGCGAAGGAAGAGGGCGCGGGAGCAGGGAAGCTCCTTACTGAAAGAGCCAGTCTGATTGGCGGAGGTGTCGTCTGCAAAACGTGAAGCAACCTCCGCCCCGAAAGCTTTCAGGGCTACAGCGGGCGCGGCTCCAGTATTTGCCATATGCACTCTAAAGCACACGCGGGCAGGCCCGAGCTTCGGACGGTTGGGGTCGTCGATGTTAAGTTTGGCGAAAACGTCACGATCGTGCAGCCGGTAAATCTTTATGGCTGTACGATCGGAGATGAAACGTTTGTTGGGCCATTTGTTGAGATACAGAAGGGCGCAAACATCGGCAGACGCTGCCGGATTCAGTCACACGCCTTCATCTGCGAGCTAGTATCGATCGGGGATGATTGTTTCATCTCTCACGGAGCGATGTTTATCAACGATCGTTTCGCTGAGGGCGGTCCTTCGGGAAGAGATCCCAGTCTCTGGGGGGCGACAAAACTCGGCAATCGTGTAAGTATCGGAACGAATGCTACCTTGCTTCCCGTCACGATCTGCGATGGCGTAGTAATCGGGGCCGGCGCGGTCGTAACCAAAGATATCACTGAACCCGGCATCTACATTGGTAACCCGGCGCGCCTTCTGCGACGGCTGTGAAGACAGAGGACGGAGGACAGAGGACGGACGGCGGCCGACGGAGGACAGAGACCGTGGCGGAATGGAAATAAGATGAGCGAGAAGATATCGAGCTTTAAGGATTTGCGGGTATATAAGCTGGCATTCGAAGTTCAACAGGAGATATTCGAAGTCTCCAAACGGTTTCCAACGGAAGAGCGCTACGCTCTGACAGATCAAGTCCGACGAGCATCAAGGTCAATCGGAGCCAACCTTGCTGAAGCTTGGCAAAAGCGTCGCTATGTAGCACATTTCGTAAGCAAGCTGACAGACGCAGACGGCGAACAGGCTGAAACACAGCATTGGTTGGACACAGCCAGCGCCTGCAATTACCTCACCGAAAGAGAACAAAAGGGCTTATTAGGGAAATGTGCGAGGATTGGTCAAATGCTGGGAGCCATGATGGCAAAACCCGAAAAGTTCTGCCATCAAAAGCAGTAGCGATCAGTCAGTGGCCATCCGCCCTCAGTCATCGGTCATCTGATTTCATGAAAATCCCCTTCGTCGATCTGCACGCTCAATATCTGAGCATTCAATCGGAGATCGACGCTGCCATTAGTGAAGTAATCGCCCAATCGGCCTTTATTCGGGGCCCGCATGTCGAGCGATTTGAGCAAGCCTGGGCGAAAACTCTGGGAGTCAGGCATTGTGTGTCCTGCGCGAATGGCACCGACGCGCTCTACATCGCGATGCGCGCGCTGGGTGTGAAGCCCGGGGACGAGGTAGTCACGACCGCACATTCCTGGATTGCGACTTCGGAGACGATTACGCAAGCTGGCGGGCGGGTTGTTTTCTGCGATACCGATTCCGATACTTTCACGATCGATCCGGCGCTGATTGAAGCCAGGATCACTTCAGCGACGGTTGGCATCATTCCGGTTCACCTTTACGGGCAACCTGCCGACATGGATGCGATCATGGCCATCGCGCGAAAGCACAATCTTTGGGTGATTGAAGATTGTGCGCAGGCGCATACAGCCAAGTACAAAGGCCGGATGGTAGGGACCTTCGGTAATGCGGCCACGTTCTCCTTCTATCCGGGTAAGAATTTAGGAGCTTACGGCGACGCGGGGTGCATCGTGACGAACGATGATCATTTGGCCGATTGGGCAGCGGCCTTTGCTCGTCACGGTGGAAAAGGGGAACATGTGATGGAAGGTGTCTGCAGCCGGATGGACGGTCTTCAGGCGGCAATTTTGAACGTCAAGTTGCCGCATTTGCCGGCTTGGATCAAGGCGCGCCGCAGGGTCGCTGCTCGCTACAATAAACTTTTGCGCGGGGTAGGCGACCTAATTACACCCAAGGCCGCTTCTGACCGCGACCACGTTTACCATCTCTATGTCATTCGCACCGAGAAGCGAGATGCATTAAGGAAACATCTTACCGGTGCCGGCATTTCAACAGTCATCAATTACCCCAAGGCGCTACCATTTTATCCCGCCTACTCCTACCTCGGCCACAAGTCACAGGATTTTCCCATTGCGTACGCCAATCAGTCCAGGATTCTATCGATCCCTATTTATCCGGAGATGACTGAAGAAATGATGGCCTACGTATCGGAAAATGTCGGTAGCTTTTTTCAGAACTCAAAAGAGACTTTCGGGGCGGTATCTGAATTGGTAGAGCGTCGCGGCTAATCGTGAAGATGGAAGTTCGATCCTTCTCGCTCCAGCGCCTGTCTAATGTTTAAACCAGAATCGCTTTTATAAAATGCCGTCGGTTATAGCGTTATTCCTTACTCTTGCGTTCATCGTCTTTTTGTTTCGAAGGGACATTCAAGAGAGGCCTAACATAACTGCCGCACTTTGGCTCCCGTTTCTATGGATCTTCTTCTGCTGCACAAGAGCTCCTTCGGAATGGCTCAGCCTCTTCGGCCTGCCCGTTGGCGGTGTCTCAGTGGAAGAAGGGAGCCCGCTGGACGCCAGCGTTTACTTCGCCCTCGTCGTCGCGGGCTTGTTTGTTCTAAACAAAAACCAAGCCAGGTTTTCCGAGGTTCTTAGACAGAATAGTTGGCTCTTCGCATTTCTTCTTTACTGCTTTATTTCCATCACTTGGTCCGATTTCCCCTTCGTGGCTTTCAAACGGTGGATCAAAATTCTCGGTCATCCAGTGATGGCTCTGATCGTCTTCTCCGAACCGGATCCCGTGGAAGCGTTGAAGAGGCTGATGAAAAGATGTGCTTACGTAGTCTTGCCGGGCTCGATTCTGTTCATCAAATACTATCCTGACTGGGGCATAAGATATAGCCCATGGGGTGGGCAGTGTAACCAGGGTGTCGCCGCCGGAAAGAATCTTTTGGGGGCGGATTGTTTTCTGTTGGGCTTGTTTTTTATCTGGTTCTTGCTCGAGACTTGGCGGGAGCCTCGGAGTAGAGCCAGGCGAAATGAGCTGGTCTTGATCGCTGGATGCTTATGCATGATTTGGTGGCTTTTCGTAAGGGCCAATAGTTCTACCTCCCTCGGGTCCCTCATTGTTGGCGGATCAACGTTGCTCTTTCTCGGCATGCGTTTTGTAAACAAACGATTCATCGGAACTTACATGTTGGCGGGAATAGCAATTTTTGCAGCAGCTGAGACCGCATTTGGAGTGTCCGATATTTTCATCGCAAAGCTAGGCAGAGACCCCACTCTAACGGGCAGAACGGAACTATGGAAGCTGCTCTTGGAATTCGACGTCAATCCGATTCTGGGAACAGGTTTTGAGAGTTTCTGGTTAGGCGGAAGGCTAAAACAAGTTGGAGAGTTGTACTGGTGGCAGGCCAACGAGGCCCATAATGGCTATTTGGAAACGTACTTGACTCTGGGCTTAGTAGGACTGTCGATCCTGATCGCTATGATTTTTGCGGTATTCTGGAAGATACGTCGGGAGCTCTTGCGAGATTTTGAATGGGGCCGGTGTCGCCTGGCCTTTCTTGTGGCGATTTTGATTTACAACTGGACGGAGGCGGCCTTCAAAACGCTGCACCCTGTCTGGTTTGTTTTTTACCTCATCGCTATGGAGTATCCAAAAGTTGAATTCGTCTCCTCTGAGACATTTTTTGAGGCTGCGGACTCCGAAGAGGAAAGAGAGCCAATTTACGCTGAAGAGGAACCCGTGATATCAGAACGGGTGACAGGAAGAGCTTTTTAGAACCTGAAGCGAACCGGGGCGAGAACAAGGCGCCTCGCCGGATCCGGTCTCGCCTATCAACGAATTCCGCAAATCAAGGGCTTATCAGCCCCTGGAAGGAAACCACAAATCGAGCGCGAATGGAGTCCGGCATAGTCTCTCAGTGGGGATTTAGCTCGCGGCGTGGTACGGATTTGGCTCTTAATTCCTTGATTGATTTAATAATTATGGGTATTTCAATAAGAGGAGGCTCGGGCTCCGTCACTCTTTCGGCAATTATGGCTCAACGAAAAGCAAAGCGTCACCGCGCGGTTAGGGGGTTCGATTTTAGCCTCTGGCGAATATTTCTGACCAATAAAGCCGCCTCGGCTGTCGCGGTGGGCATGCTTTTTTCTACGGTTGGCCAGATCCACGCCGGCATTGTAAATGCGGCCAGTCCTCTCCTTGGAGATGTTACAGTGGCAGTACTCGCCGCCATTGATGGCGATACCGTTGTTCTACCGGCCGGCACGGCCAAATGGACGAGTGCTCTAATCGTGAATAAGGCTATCACGCTTCAAGGGGCAGGCATTGGTCAAACCATCATACTAGACAGCCTTCCCAGCAACGCTCCCAGCCCGCAGTCCCTCTTAGTTTTTAACACGCCCGCGAACAAGAATGTTAGATTGACCGGATTCGAGTTCCAAGCTGATCCCAACGGTCGTACAACGAGTTTCGGACAGGGCGTTGTTCAGTTGAGCGGCTCGTCCAATCAGGTGAGAGTGGATCATTGCAAGTTCGTTAACGTGCGGAACCGCTCGCTCTACGTCTCGGGTAGCGTCTTTGGAGTCGTAGACCATTGCGACATAGAGAATGGGAACATCCAGCAAGGCCCTATCTACGTCTATCACGATGGCATCCTCGGACCCAATGGCGAAGCAGGCAGTTTCGGTGACGGATCATGGGCAACGCCGAGCAATCTCGGCTCCGCCAACGCGATGTATTTCGAGGACAACACGTTTAACTGCCCGTCCACACAATTCAATCCTGCCATTACGGATGCTAATGCGGGGGCACGTTTTGTGGTGAGGCACAACACTATACACAATCACAACTTGCAAGCGCATGGGTCTGGTTCCACAGGCCGATCTAGGAGCGCCCGCGTATGTGAAATCTACGAGAATACAATGGATTACACGCCTTCTATAAGCGCGCAGGCTGTCTTTATGCGCGGTGGAACTGGCGTGATCTTTAACAACACGGTCACCGGTGCTAGTCCGAACAGCACTTTCTACTTTGAAAACTATCGCGCGAACGAAAAGCTCTCCGTTTGGAATGGCTCCAACGGCATGAGTAGTTGGGACAAGAATGATACTACTGACTACACTGGGAATGGGCTAGGTGGCGGCCCAAATGGCCTTTGGGCGAGCGGAACCGCCGGTTCCGGTAGTACGGGTCAAACGCTCGTCATTACTGGAGCTAACTTCAGAACAAACCAATGGCGCGGGTTTGCGGTGGTAAATCTCGATCAGCCGTACGTCCTCTCAGGAGTCAACTTCCCCAACACCTTCGCTACCGTCCAGTCCAACACCGCTAACACGATAACTGTAGCACTCGCGCCGCATTCTGCTGCCGTTCAGGTTTGGGTGCCAGGAAACCACTATGAAATTCGAAAGGTGGCCTCCTCCCTTGACACGATCGGAGCTGGGCCGGGTGACTACCTTGGCGGCGGCGCTAATCCGACACCGCGCTTGTTAAACCAGACGAACGAACCATATTACATTTGGAACAACACGCTCAACGGTAGTGCAGTCGCCGGGAGCGGCGGTGGCGAAATTAACAGCGGTTGGTTTGTGAATTTCGTCAACGCAACCAAGCCGGGTTACACACCTTACGTCTATCCGCATCCATTGGTCAGCGGAGCGAGCGCGAGTGCCACTCCGAGTGCGCCCCAAAATCTCCGGGTCACCGGGCCATAGGCGGCCCTGGATCCTGATCTAGGCCCGAGCAATTTTAGCAGGCGATCAATTGACCGTCGCCAGGGTCGCGGCAGCAGCAATGAATTCGCCATACATCGCGTCTCAGGATGTTCCCATCTTGATCACGGGATCGAGCGGTTTTATCGGCGCAAAGGTAGTCAAGATCCTTCTTGAATACGGCTTTACCAATCTTCGTTGCTTCGTTCGGCCCTCCAGTCGGCTTGACCGCTTAAACGACACCGTAGGTCGATTCCGAACGGTAGGGAACGTAGAGCTGATTTCAGGCGATCTCCTTTCAGTCGATGATTGCCGGAAAGCAGCCGAAGGGATCTCAATTATCTACCATCTCGCTGCCGGAATTGAAAAATCATTTGCCGGGGCATTTATGAATTCCGCCCTGGCCACGCGCAACCTGCTGGATGCATTCCTCGAATTTGGCCAGCCCAAACGCTTTGTGAATGTCAGTTCTTTCGCGGTTTACTCGAATCTCAAATTGAGCCGCGGTGCCCTTTTAGACGAAACCTGCTCCCTGGAAGATTCGCCGCAGGAGCGGTTCGACGCTTACTGCTTCGGTAAACTTAAACAGGAGGAGTTAGTTCAAGAATACAGCAACAGATATAAGCTTCCGTACGTCATCGTCCGCCCGGGAGCCGTCTTCGGCCCAGGCAAATACGACGTAACTGGCCGGATCGGGATCAATACGTTTGGACTCTTCATTCATCTGGGCGCGTCCAATCATCTGCCCTTGACGTTTGTGGATAACTGCGCAGAAGCTATCGTGCTCGCCGGTCTCAGGCCCGCCATCGACGGTGAGGTTTTGAACGTTATCGACGACGAACTCCTCACCAGCCGTCAATTCCTTAGAGCATATAAGAGGGTGCAGCGCTTTCGGTCTATCGCCATTCCTTACTTTCTTGCCTACGCCATGTGCTGCCTTTGGGAGAAGTACTCTAAATGGTCAAAGGGCCAGCTTCCTCCTGTCTTCAATCGCCGCCGTTGTGCCGCCGAATGGAAAGGCAACCGCTATTCTAATCAAAAACTTCATGAGCTTTTGGGATGGGAACCGAGGGTGGACATGAAAGATGCTATGGCATCCTTTCTGAGCCAATTTGAGTCTAATTCTAACCGCGGATTGCGCGGATAGCGCGGATGAGACTGTCCACTGACTTCTGGCTGTCGCGCCGCCTGCTCGTGAAAGCTTTCGGAGTAACATTAGCAAAGGCGCGTTAGCGTAGGCTGCCCACCGCCCTATCAACTCTCAACAATCAACTATCAACCCTCCGCCGATGCGAATCGCCATCGTCGGGTGCGGCAAGATTGCCGATCAACATGTGCAGGCGATCCGTCGGATTCCTGATTCCAGTATCGTGGCAGTATGCGATCGGGAGCTGCTCATGGCCCGGCAACTGGGGGAACGCTTCGGTGTTGCGGAATGCTTTTCCGATTCGGGTAATATGCTGCGAGCGAGTAGCCCCAATATCGTTCATATTACAACTCCGCCTCAAAGTCATTTTTCACTGGCAAACCAATGTCTTGAATTCGGAAGCCACATTTACGTGGAAAAACCGTTCACAGTTACAGCCCGCGAGGCGGAGTCGTTGATCCATCTTGCCGAAGCCCATGATTTAAAAGTCGCGGCCGGCCACAATCTTCAATTTACGCTTGAGATGCTCGAAATGCGACGGCTCCTGGAAAAGGGATTCTTGGGCGGGAAGCCTGTCCATCTGGAGAGCTACTTTTCCTACGACCTCGGTGACGCGAGTTATGTCGGGCCGGTTCTGGGAGATGCCAACCACTGGGTGCGCCAGCTTCCGGGACAATTGCTTCACAATATCATCAGCCATGGGATTGCGAGGTTAGCTGAGTTTCTCGATGATGAGCTGAACGAAATTGTTGCCAGGGCTCATCAAAGCCAGCGGATCCGGGCCCTGGGAGCGGAAGGCATTCTAGACGAGCTGCGGGTCTTCATCCGGGATAAGAGCGGCACAACGGCATTTTTCTGTTTTTCGACTCAGATCAAACCGGCACTGAACCAATTTCGGATTTACGGCCCGGCCAATTCAATTGTTGTGGACCATGTCAGTGGAAGTCTGGTTCGAAATAAGAATCGCTCCTACAAAAGCTATCTCACGTATTTTGTTCCACCGTTAAACAAAGCCCGCGAATATGTTAGAAACGCGCGGGTCAACGTCGCGAATTTCCTTCGCCGGCGGCTTTATCAGGACTTTGGAATGAAGGAACTGATCGAACGCTTCTATAACAGCATCCGTCTGGGAGGACCGCTCCCAATTCCTTATCGGGAAATCATTTTAACCGCCCGAATCATGGACGAGATCTTTGCTCAAATTTATCCGACTCGGGGGTGGGCGAGCTTAAACGAACAAATCAAGAAACAAACCGCGGATTACGCGGATTTACACGGATGATTTTCATCAGGAAGCAATCCGTCCTCCGACCTCTGACTCCACCGCTGTAGCTCTTTTAACTTTGTAACAATTTAACGCTCCCTGGCTCCGCCGTTTAATTGGATGTTCGATGTTGGGCGTTGAGCGTTTTCTGTTTCCCTTTTCCATGAAGTACGTCCTTATCACTCCTGCGCACAATGAAGGGGCCTTCATTGACAAAACGCTAGAGTCAGTTTGCGCTCAAACCAGCCGGCCCGAGCGCTGGATCATCGTTGATGATGGCTCGACGGATGGGACGGCGGAGATCATTGAGAAGTACGCCACGCGTTATCCGTGGATTGACGTGATCTACCGGCCGCAGCATTTGGACCGCAGCTTTGCCGCTAAAGTAAAAGCGTTTAACGCTGGACTGGAACGCGCCCGCTCGCTTCAATTTGACATAATCGGAAACTTGGACGCCGACCTTGCCTTCGATCCTGATTATCTGGAATTTCTGGTCGGGAAATTCTCCGAAGATTCGAATCTTGGCGTGGCTGGAACCCCGTTTCTCGAAAATGGCTATGACTCGGCGATCGATAGCTTTGAGGGTGAAAATCATGTTGCTGGCGGCTGCCAGCTTTTCCGCCGTCAGTGCTTTGAAGATGTCGGCGGGTATATTCCAAATCGTGCGGGCGGAATCGACTGGATTGCGGTCACCACCGCTCGAATGAAAGGGTGGAAGACGCGCTCATTTCGAGAAAAACGTTTTCACCATTATCGCGCGCTCGGGACAGCTGGGAGAAGCGAAGGCGCCGCCCTTTTTTCCTACGGAGAGAAAGATTACTACCTGGGTAATTCACCGCTCTGGCAAATCTTTCGCGTTTGCTATCGAATGACGAAGCGACCGTTTTGTGTCGGAGGATTGGCCCTGCTGTCCGGGTACCTCTGGGCGGCGTTGCGCCGGACGCAGAGACCCATCTCCCGTGAGCTGATTCGCTTTCACAGGCGTGAAGAAATGAAAAAGCTACGAGCAATTTTTCGCACCCTCTGCCGGCGCCAAAAGATCGACAGCTTCCGCGTTGCGTCCGAACAGTAAGCTACGGTTGCGTTCATGACACACGAAGCATTGTTGCTGACGAGAGACGGTTTGTCGGGAGCAGGCTCTAATATCGCTAAGCTATTGGAATTTTTCGCTGTTCCCTGGCGTGCCGAGACGACAACGCAGTTTCTCGCTCGCGACCGCACAGAAGCTTCCGAAGCTTCGCAATTATTCTGTTCGACGGAGGTTTTCCTCGAGCTCGTAAAGGAATTCGCGCAGAGTAACGACCGGCAGTGGCGGGAACGTGTGCGCTCGGTGTTTGTGTATGGGGGCGATGATCCTGCGCATCTTTGGATGCTGGTCAGGGCTCTTACTGGCGATAATGCAATCACCGTTAACGAGTCTAATGGTTTAGCCAGAAGTTTCTTCGTCGCGGAGGATGCTGAGTTATGCGGAGCGATGGCTGGTGTCGGGATTGCGGCCTTCGGTCCAAGGATGGCGGCCGTTGTTGTTGGGTCGAGCAGCTCACAGTCTGGAATCAGGGACCTGGTTTCGGACGAGCATGGCGCGATTTTCCTAAAGCTTCAGTATCGAGATGTCCCCGTATTCCTTTCCACTTCCTCACAGATAATTGACTTGGATCGCAAACTGACGACCGGCGTGTTCGACATTCGTGATCACGCGCCGGCTGCGTTGCCCATCGTGCTCTACATAAAATGGGCGTTTGCACACGTTTGTTGGGAGCCGGCCGAAACCAATGCCTGCGTGATAATCGATGATCCTCTGCTCAGTCGCAGATACGGCCTTTTGAGCTTTGATAAATTGTTGCCGCTCATGAAGAAGCATAGGTTCTCCACGAACATTGCATTCATCCCGTGGAACTGGTCAAGAAGCGAACCGGAAATCACCCGCCTGTTCAAAGAAAATCCCGATGTTTATTCGCTGTCGGTTCACGGATGCGATCACACCCGCGGGGAATTTGGTGTTGCCGATCGAGAACGCCTTTACTCCAAGGCTGAGAAAGCGCTCCGGCGAATGGCCAGCCACGAGTCGAAGACCGGGGTCCCATTCGATCCCGTGATGGTTTTTCCTCACGGGTTGTTCTCGGAAGCCGCGCTGAGAGCGCTAAAGCACACTGATTTCATCGCGGCAGCCGATCACGGCACCATCACCACCGATCCACATCCGCGAGCGATCGCGGTCCGGGATGTCTGGGACGGCGCGGTGATGAGCTATGGCGGGTTTCCGATCTTTACCCGGCGACATCCCTGGGAAGGCGTGGAAAACTTTGCGTTCGACATTTTGCTGGGCAAGCCTGCCCTGATCGGAATTCACCATGATTATTGCGGTAATCGTTACAGCTGGCTGGTTGATTTGGTCGGCCGCCTGAATGCCGTGAAATGCTGCCTGACTTGGCGAAGCCTGGGCGAGATAGTAAAGCGAAGTTATTGGCGACGCGAGCCTTCTCCGGGCGTTGTGGAAGTGAAGATGTACGGAACTGAATTGCGGATCGAGAATCGCTCTGATGAAGCGAAGCGATTTGTAATCAATAAACGCGAATCTGATCCCTCTCTGATCAAGGAGGTCCGCGCCGCATCGCATCCGCTCTCGTGGAGACTTTCGGATGATCGGATTCAGTTCGAAACGGAACTTAAACCGGGCGAGAGCACGACAGTTCGCATTCATTTCCGTGAGCCCAGTGCAGAGGGCAAGAAGCATGAAACTGTTTCATATCGATTCCGCGCGATGCTACGGCGATATGCGTCTGAGCTGCGTGATAATCATGTAATGACCAATAAGCTGATCCTCACCACCCGAATGCGGGACGTTTTGGCGCCAGACTCAAGATCGATGGACCTGGGCGCCTTGCTATCAGGCGATGAGAATCGCTCGAGGACTACATCGCACAATGGGGACATTCGGATGCGAGCAGGGTTGGCGTCGCGGAGGACAGCAGATTCCTTCGCAGAAGAGGTGTCGAACGCTCTGAGCGCGTTTGTGCGCTGGCTGACCGAATACGGGGAAACTTCATGGGATCATCAAAGCTTTTTCACGGGCCCGATTGGTGGGCGTGCGAAGGGGCTCTACTATAGTAACAGGTTGGTCGGCACGGTCGCGGTGGCTCCAATGGTCTTCTGCGAGGCGTTCTTGCCAGCGGCGCGCCGGCTGTTTCATCACCCGACCCGCTTCCCGATTGCCGACGCTCATTACGCAATGGGTTTTGCCTTCTTGCACGAAGCCACCAGCAATACGGCTTATTTTGAAAGGAGTATTCATTTTCTCGAAGAACTAAGAGCCTCTCGTTCCGCCGATTTCAAAGAATACTGCTGGGGGTATCCATTCGATTGGGTCACTCGAAATGGGATTATCAACGAGCAAACTCCGTTGATCACCACCACTCCCTATGTCTACGAGGCTTTTCTTCAGGCTCATGAGATTGAGCCGCGGCAGGAATGGAAACGAATCCTGCAATCAATTGCGCGACATGCTCATAACGACATAAGAGATTTTGAAACGTCTGAAACCGCCAGCTGCTGTTCCTATACGCCCTTCGACCAGAGCGGCGGTGTGATTAACGCGGCTGCGTACCGCGCGTTTCTGCTAACGAGCGCCTCGCGTTTGTTCTCGAACGACGATTACCGGGAGACCGCCGAGCGGAATCTGAACTTCGTCCTGGAAGCGCAACAACCTGACGGATCGTGGCCTTATGCCGTGGACGGCGTGCGCGATTTCGTTGACCACTATCACACGTGTTTTGTCATGAAAGCTCTGGCCAAGATTCACCGACTAACCGGTCATAAAGAGAGTATGGGCGCGTTGAAAAAAGGCGTCGGCTATTATCTTGGAAATCTTTTTGATGAGCGGGGGCGGCCTAAGCCTTTCGCGAAAGCTCCGCGACGCATTGTCTATCGGCGTGAACTTTACGATTTCGCCGAGTGCATCAATGTCGGTCTGTTACTCCGTGATTATTTTCCGGAGCTGGAAAACGTCCTGCAACGGGTCATCAGGCGAATCCTGGAAGTCTGGATCAAACCGGATGGTTCCTTCCGCTCGCGTCGCCTGCATCTTGGGTGGGACAACGTGCCGATGCACCGCTGGGCTCAATCGCAAATGTTTCGCAGTTTGGCGTTCTATCTCAGGGAATCCTCGAAAATTGAAGCCGGCAAAGCCGAAACAGCGCAACGCGAATTAGTGACGGCCTCTGACCCCTGACTTCAGCCCTCAGCCCTCAGCCCTCAGCCCTCTCCTCTCTCACCCCTGTCTCCTCTTCCTGTTTTTAACGTTGTAGCTCTTTTAACGCTTTAACGTTTCTCTGAACCATGTGTGGTATCTGCGGGCAGTTTAACCTTATCCGGAACGAACCGGTAGAACCGGAAACGATTCGGCACATGACCGAAACGATCGTCCACCGCGGACCCGATGATGACGGTTACTTTTTTGACGGTTCGCTTGGCTTCGGTTTCCGGCGGCTTTCGATCATCGATTTGGCCGGAGGCCATCAGCCCATGTCTGATGCTGAGGAAACAGTTTGGGTCGTCTTCAATGGCGAGATTTATAACTTTAAAGAAGTGCGCGCCGAACTGGAAAGACGTGGCCATTCTTTCCGGACACGCTCCGATACCGAGGTGATCATTTACGGCTACAAGGAATGGGGCACGGAAGTTTTTAACCATCTCAACGGCATGTTTGGGCTCGCCGTCTGGGATGGGAAAAAAAAGCGCTTAGTCGTTGCCCGGGATGCCATGGGCATCAAAATGATTTACTACCGGGTCGCAAATGGCCAACTGACGTTTGGGTCGGAAATCCGTCCGATTCTTGCCGCCGAAAATTCCAGGCCGGAAGTAGATCCCGTGGCACTAAATCTTTTTCTTCGTTTTCGCTATACACCGTCTCCTTTGACGATTTTTCAGGGGATCCGAAAACTCGCGCCCGGAACAATGTTGATTGTTGAGGGAGGGGAATGTCGGGAGGAGCGTTGGTACAACTACAAGGCAATTCCCTTCTCAAGTCCGAAAGAAGACGAAGAAGCCACACGTGAGTTGTTGGAATTGTACAAGGGGGCGGTTCGACGACATCTGCTGAGTGATGTGCCGGTCGGCATACTTTTGAGCGGCGGCCTTGACTCGGGGTTGCTATTAGCGTTGATGAACGAACAAGGCGGGCCCTGGCCTGCGTACACCATCGGCTATGGTGATACTTTCGCGGATGACGAGTTGACCGATGCGGCTGAGACAGCATCGGTTCTGGGTGCGCAGCATGTGACGGTGAAGCTCGATCGAGCCGAGTTCGAAAGAGCTCTGCCTGGGATCGTGGAATGCCTCGAAGAACCTATTGCGGCTTCGTCGATTGTTCCGATGTACTTCGTCTCTCAACGAGCGCGAGAGGATGTCAAAGTAGCGCTCATCGGCCAGGGGCCAGACGAATTGTTTGGCGGCTACAGGCGGCACCTCGGTGTTCATTACGGGAATTGGTGGCGCCGGCTGCCAACAGGTTTCCGCTCAATGGCTCGCTTTGCTGTCAATCGATTGCCTCGCAACGAAACATTGAAGCGCGGTGTTTCTTCGCTCGGGACAGAGGACCGACTGAAGCGCTATCAGGACGTTTTCTCCCTTGCGCCCGCCGAAACCATCGATGGGCTTTTTCAGGATAATCTGCTTCCCGAGAGGCAGGGTCATGAGCTGGTTGGGTATTGGCGCGACCTGCTGCCGCAGATGGAGCACACGGATGAGCTGGGTAGTTTTCAACTTCTTGAGATTCGTTCCTCGCTCCCCGACGAACTACTCATGTATGCCGACAAACTATCGATGGCCCACAGTTTGGAAGTCCGTGTGCCTTACCTCGATCGTACCGTTGTTGAATATGTCCAGCGTCTTGGTGCCAATTTCAAAGTCCGCAATGGCACTCGCAAGTGGCTCCATCGACGAGTGTGCCAGAGGTACCTACCATCCCGCATCCTTAAACGAAAGAAGCGCGGCTTTGCTGTGAATGTGGTGGATGACTGGTTCCGCTCGTCGCTTAAGGGCGAGCTTCCGGAACTGCTTTTGGATGAGAACTCTCTAATGTTTGAGCTGCTTAAGCCCGAACCCGTGCGAGAACTTTTGGAGAGCCACCGGTCACATCGGCGAGATAACCATAAGCTCCTATTCAGCTTGGTTATGCTCGAGCAGTGGTTGCGCGGGATTGCGTCAACGCTGAATCAATCCTCGTATGCAAGTCCACCAATCGGATTACATAGACGTCTTCACAAAACCACTGCTGCCTAGATTGGAGCATTCACCGTGATCCGAGTTGAAATTCCGACATTTGGGATTTTGCAGTTGAGTTGAGCCCACATGATTTCACTATCGTGTTCTAAGGCCTCTGCATTGGACGCCGCAAGTTTGATTTGACTTGTTGATGATAACTCAATTGGTAAGAGTGCCACGATAGTTTTACCGTTGCCTCAAAAGGCGAACTAACACGACTTCATGCAGAAAGGAGTGCAAATCCTTGTTGGCAAAACGCAGCTCGCGGTAGCCGGGCGTTTTTTTAGAACCGCGAGGTTAAGCCATGAGGGGTTTGAGTTCCTAGAGGATCCGTTGGCGATGGTTAAAAGACTTCAGTGGGAGCGACCTGTCGCGGATTTATTCACCTTTCTTGATGAGACTTCCAACGGAAGTGCTGGCTATCCGTTCCACAAGGAAGCCAAGAGTGTCTCCATTCTTATGATCACGACCTTCGAACAATGGTGGAAGGGCCTCGATTTCAAGGTTCGGAATAAAATTCGGAAGACTCAAAGAAGCGGTGTGGAGTTGCGACCTGCAGAATTAAGCGATGATTTTGTAAGGGGCGTGGAGAGTATCTACAATGAATCACCCGTCAGGCAGGGTAGAAAGTTTTGGCACTACGGCAAAGGATTTGCGCAGATTAAAAAAGATCTAAGTTCATTTCCAGATTGCACCTTTTTTATCGGCGCCTACCAAAGGAACGAGCTCATCGGTTTCATGAAGTTATTTCAGGGAGATAATATTCTGCGTACGGTGCACATCATTGCGAAAATAAGCCACCGTGACAAGCCGGTTCAAGACGCGCTAATCGCCAAAGCGGTTGCGGTTTGTGAGGAAAAGAAAATAAGCGCTCTGCATTATGGGAATTGGAGTCGTGGGGGACTCGGGGCATTCAAGGTCAAGCATGGCTTCGAACGCGTCGACCTCCCGCGTTATTTCGTGCCACTCACGGCTCGGGGCAAACTGATGCTTCAGTTAAACTTGCATCACGCAATTCAGGATTACGTCCCTGAAAGGTGGATGGCCAACCTGATTGCTTTGCGAAAAAGGTGGAACTTACTTAGATACGGGGCAGCAAAATGACCTGTAATGGCGCTTATTGCGCTTTCGCTGGTGCGCGGTTTATCCTGCATTGACCGGTCATTTTTGGAGAGGTGGCTGAGTGGCTTAAGGCAGCAACCTGCAAAGGCTGCTATGCGGCAAAACCGCATCGGAGGTTCGAATCCTTCCCCTCTCCGCCAATGAAATGTGATTCGGAAAGCGTCGCATCCCTACTAGGCTGCCTGCCGTATAGGCATTTATCATTAAACCGTGGAAGGAATATCGGCCTCCCATCAAGCATGAACGACGAATGTGCAAGCCTTCCGAATGAGAAACAAATCGATGGATTTCGGGACTGTCACGACCAAGTGCCAGGCGTACGTTTTACCTCACTGTCCTAAGAAAGCTCGCAAGAATGATGAAATACATTACAACGGCGGTGGCCCTTAAGTGTTTTTCATCTGGCCCCTTGATGCGAAGTCTTTACCGAAGATTGGGCAACACGGTTGGAAACAAGCGTCGAAGTTCCGAGGCGATGCCTGGCTATTATCCGGAACGTGTCAAACGGATGCTTCGCCTCCAGAAAGAGCATCACATCGTGAGTGATGGAGATCGCATTATTGAGCTAGGAACGGGATGGCTCCATTGGGAAGCGCTGACGCTCAGGTTGTTTTACGACATTGAGGCGGTGTTGTTCGACGTTTGGGACAATCGTCAACTCGGCGGATTGAAGAACTATGTCCGGCAGCTTGGAGCGATGTTGAACGATGGCTTTGGCTTGTCTCAAATGGAATTGCGGCGTGCCCAAATGCTCATCGAGGAAATACTCAAGGTGGAGTCATTTGATGAGCTATACCAGCTTTTGGGATTTGAATACGTAGTGGAAAACGCGGGCAGCTTGCATCAGTTCTCTAGCGGCTCATTTCAACTTGTCGTTAGCGGGGGAGTGCTCGAGCACGTCAAGAGGGCGGCGCTTCCCGATCTGATTGCGGGAACGCAAAGAATATTAAAACCACGCGGATGGGCGGTGCATAGCATTGATACCGCCGATCATCTGGAGCATTACGATAGGACAGTCTCGCCGAAGCTGTATCTGAGCTTTTCAGAGCAAACGTGGAAGCGTCTCTGTGAGAACGAAGTTCAATACATAAACCGTATGCAGCGAGGAGAATGGCTAGAACTGTTCAAAGCTAATGGATTTAAATTGATTGAAGAGGAAGTTCGACGGGTGGACATCCGTGGGCTCAACTTGGCAGATAGATTTGCCCATATGGACAGGGGAGACCTCGAATGCACTGTCCTACGTTTGGCGCTGAAAAGAAGTTAGCAGACTGACTCCGCATGCCAGGAATAGCTGGAATGATCAGTCGGAGACCGGGTCACGAGTGTGAGTCTCTCGTTAGAACCATGGTCGCTTCTATGGTACATGAACCGTTTTACACTCCAGGCATGTACGGTGTGCCAGAAATGGGCATGTATGCCGGCTGGGTGGCCCTCGAGCACTCTTTTGCGGCCGCTCAGGTTTTCTTTAACGAAAACAAAGATATAGCCCTCATTTTTTCTGGGGAGTGCTTTGTGGATCCCGAAACTCGCAGCCGGCTTAAAACAGCAGGGCATACACTGCAAAGGACGCAGGGTGATTGGTTAGTTCATTTCTACGAGGAAAAAGGCGATCAATTCTTTGAAAAATTGAATGGCCTTTTTAGTGGCCTTCTAATTGATATCCGGCAGCGAAAAGCCTTTCTGTTTAATGATCGTTACGGAATGGAACGAGTTTATTGGCACGAAGCGGCCGATGCCTTTTATTTCGCCAGCGAGGCCAAAGCGCTGCTTCGTATTCTGCCAGAGTTGAGAGAGTTTGATGAGGAAGGAGTCGCGCACTATTTGAACTTTGGGTGCACGTTGGCGGAACGAACCCTGTTTCGAAATGTTCAATTGCTTCCCGGAGGAGCGCTCTGGTCTTTTGAAGGCGGGAAGTGTCGCAAGCGAAGATATTTTTTGGCGGAAACCTGGGAGTCTCAGCCTATTCTCTCGGATCAGTCCTTCGAGGCCCAGTTTGAAGAGGCATTCAAGAGAATTCTACCGCGTTATTTTGAGTCCGAATCGAAGATCGGGATCTCGCTCACGGCCGGTCTGGACTCCCGGATGATCATGGCCTGTCTGCCCAAGAGCGGAGCAAAGCCGGTTTGCTACACTTTTTCAGGAGAAAAGCGAGACACTCTGGATGCTCGATTGGCTTCTCGCGTAGCCGGGGCCTGTGGGCTCCACCACCAAGTGCTTCGTATAGGTCCAGATTTTTTCTCAGACTTTGCCTCGCACGCCGATCGAACAGTGTACATCACCGATGGTTATCTCGGGATTTTGGGGGCGCACGAAATTTACCTGAACGAACAAGCTCGCCGGTCGGCGCCGGTGCGAATGACCGGCAACTACGGAAGCGAGATCCTTCGAGGAGCTTCTACCTTTAAACCGCTTAATCTTTCACATCGCCTCGTAAATCCAGATTTTGGACGGGCGATGGGTTTTTCGGCGCAAGACCTGTCCGGAAATAGCGAGCATCCGATTACTTTTGCAGCCTTCCGAGAAATACCTCAGAAGCGGTTTGGAGTCTTGGCAGCAGGGCGCTCTCAGTCCATTTTTCGAACACCGTACCTCGACAATGAAATTGTTGCTCTCGGTTTTCAAGCTTCGCAAAGACTTCTCGGCTCGCCGTTCTTTGCGCTACGCTTCGTAAAGCACAATAATCCCACTCTCGCCCAAATTCCCACCGATTTGGGACTTCTATGGCACAACGGAAGGTTGACGGCTTCTTTCAAGCGCCTGTTTTGTAAGGCTACATTCAAGCTCGATTATATGTATAATGAGGGCTTATCTCACCGGCTGGCGCGTTTCGAACCGTTCTTCAGACTCTTCAATTCAGGAGTACGGATTTTAGGACTTCACAAGTTTTTGCACTACCGAAGCTGGTTTCAACAAGAGTTGGCCCCATATCTAAGCGAGGCTCTGGCAAACGTGCGAACCCACCGAGACCGGTTCTGGAACTCCGATTTTCTCAAGGAGATGACCAGAGAACACAGAATGAGTCGGAAGAATTACGTACAGGAGATTAACGCTGTTCTCACTCTGGGAGCAGTGGAACGGCTTCTTTTTCGAGAGCTTCCTCGCAGACGCAGTGGCCCCTCATCAACCTTAGCCATTCAGTCACGTTCGGCTGAGGAAGATCAAAGCGCTCATGCCGGAAAAGCAATGCGGACCTTGGCAGCGGGTGCGGCAAATCGAGACTAGTTGGGTTGCGAAACTTGGGATCGCTGCTTTAGCGGTCGTGTTCCTTCGGCCCGCGTTAGCGAGCCGTTCTCGTAAGCTCACCGCGATTAGTAAAATACCATCTCTAATTTACCGACGCTCCAGTTGTCACCCTCAAACGGAGGCGTTAGTGGCTGCACACATCGACAATTAAACTTCTATGGTAATCGCCGCTGATTTTGTATTTGTGCATCTGTCAAAAACTGGCGGAACGTTTGTAGAGGAAACCTTGAAGGAAATTCTCTGCCGAAGCAAATTCAGCCGCAAGTTGCACGGCTTGAGATGGCACCATGGCTTACGAGTTCCGTTTTACAAATACTGTTATGAAGAGCGCTACCAGCATTCCCTGTGTAACGACATTCCGCAGAGAGAGCAGAGTAAAACAATCCTTTCGTGTATTCGAAACCCTTTTGACCTTTATGTCTCGGAGTACACGTTTAATTGGTGGAAAAAGTACCCACATCTGTGGTTTCATGATCCGGCCGCGGTCGCGAAATCCTATCCTAACTGGCGCGAGTTAAATTTCGATGCCTTTATCGCCGCATCGAATCGCTACACTGAATGGGTTCACAAAGCGCTAGTTAAATATCCACAGACCGAGAAGCTTGGCTGGTACACGCACAAGTTCATTTACTACTACTGTCGTGACCATGATTACGTGTTTCAGGCTGCGGACGAGTTGGATTCTCTGGTGAAAAGAGCGCGGGAAACAATGTACCCGGTCCACTTCATTCACACTAATCTCCTGAACGAGGAACTGTTTGAATTCCTGCTCTCCAAGGGATATCCGAGGCACCTCATTGATTCTATTCCCAGGAAGACAAGAATCAATACCAGCCGGAGCAATCACGACTATCGCGGATGGTATGACGATCGGTTAAGGCATGAGATCGAGCAACGGGATGCTTTAATCTTTCGCCTCTTTCCTGAGTTCGAGTTCTAACGGATTGCTCCGTTCCTAAGGCTGAAAGTTAGTGGACACGCTGCTCTCGCAGTGAACTCTTTAATTATCAAGCTCGGCGCGACTGGCGACGTGGTGCGAACCACGCCATTACTGAGGCGGTTGAGTGGCCAGATTACCTGGCTCACAGATACTAAAAACATCGCCTTACTTGAAGGCTTAAAGGACAATCTGCGCTGCGCGTCCTGGGACCAGCGCGAATTCCTTCCTGATATAGACTACGATCTGGTTATAAATCTAGAGGACAGTCTCGAGGTGGGGCTTTATCTCAAAAAACTGGAGTTTAAGCAATTATTCGGGGCGTATGTGGATTCGGAAGACAAGCTGCGTTATACCGACGATTCGCGGCGCTGGTTTGATCTCAGCCTTATTAGCTCGTACGGAAAAGACCAGGCGGATAAACTTAAGTTTCGGAATCGGCACACCTATCAAGAACTAATCTTTGACGGCTTGGGGTTGCGCTTTGCCGGCGAGGTGTACATGCTGCCAGCGCCGATCCAGACAGGACTGTCCGGGGATGTTGCCATCGCGGCAGAAGCAGGCGCTGTATGGCCGATGAAGAAATGGGCTTATTACGATCAGTTGAAGCAGCGCCTTGAAGATCAGGGGCTGACGGTGAATGTGCTGCCGAAAAGATCATCTTTGCTTGAACATTTAGCTGACGTCGCGAGCCACCGGTGTTTGGTTGGGGGTGATAGCCTGCCCATGCATTTTGCGCTGGGAACGACGACGCGCTGTGTCTCTCTCTTCACCTGTACCAGCCCTTGGGAAATTTATGATTACGGGGTTCAGAAAAAGCTAGTTTCTCCCCTACTCGAGGAATTCTTTTATAAACGCGGATACGGCGAGCGCGCGACAACAGCCATCAGCGTCACGGAAGTAGAATGCGCCGTGTTAGAGCAACTCGAAGCGGCCCAGTCGGTCGGCAATGACGCTACTGTCAAATGAACCAACTCGCGAAGGCGTCCAGACCCGTCCGTCCGTCACAGCTCGAAGGCGGCAATCCACCCTCTTCTGCCCTTCGCCCTCGGTCATCTACGAGTTCCTTGTCGGCCAGTCCGTCCTCCGTCGTCCGTCCTCCGACCCTGCAGGTCGCCCTGCTGACCGGCGGTGGCGACAAGCCTTACGCGCTCGGGCTGGCAGCGGCGCTCACCTCAGCAGACATATCAGTTGATTTTATCGGCAGTGACGATTTGGCCGCGCCGGAAGTGCGCGACAATCCGCGCGTTAATTTCCTTAATTTGCGAGGCGATCAATCGCGGAACGTAAATCTCGCGAAGAAAGTCACACGAGTCGTGAGCTACTATTGGCGGCTGATCCGCTATGCAGCGGCTGCTCAACCCAAGCTGTTTCACATCCTGTGGAACAATAAATTTGAAGTCTTCGATCGCACTGTACTAATGTTTTACTACAAACTGCTCGGAAAACGCGTCATTTTCACCGCGCACAATGTAAATGCGCGAAAGCGGGATGGACATGACTCTTTCTTAAACCGTTTCTCGCTGCAAATTCAGTATCAGCAAGTCGATCACATTTTTGTGCATACAGACGCGATGAAGCGAGAACTTCTCTCCGACTTTGGCGTTCATGAGGCAAAAGTAACGGTTATTCCGTTTGGAATTAACAACACGGTCGCCAACACGGCGCTCACGCCTCTGGAGGCAAAGCAGCAACTCGGTCTGAGCCCCACTGACAAGACCATTCTCTTTTTCGGAAATATTGCGCCTTACAAAGGACTTGAATATTTGATCTCTGCTTTCGGCGAACTCCTCAAGAAGGATCGGAACTATAGACTGGTAATCGCGGGCAGGCCAAAAGCGAGCGAGGATTATCTGAGGCGGATCCACGAGGCGATCGCCCGAAGCGGTGCGCGTGATCGGTTGATCGCAAAGCTCCAATACATTCCCGACGACGAGACGGAGCTGTACTTTAAAGCGGCCGACGTTTTGGCCCTGCCCTACACGCGCATTTTCCAGAGCGGCGTGCTTTTTCTGGGATATAGCTTTGGTCTCCCCGCTATTGCGTCGAACGTGGGTTCGCTACGGGAAGAAATCATCGAAGGCAAAACCGGCTTTGTATTCAAAGCGCAGGATTCATCGGATCTGGTCAGGGTAATCGGAAAGTATTTTGAGAGCGACCTATTTACCGGATCTAGCAGCCGGCGGAACGAAATCAGGGAGTACGCGAACCAGCGATATTCGTGGGACAAAGTGGTTATGATCACGACAGCTGTTTATTCGAAACTTGATTCACTGGCGAAATCTCATGGTTAAGATCGAGAATAGCTTACGTGCGCTACGAACGAGTGCGTTGCATGGCCTCAGATGCGCGGCATGGCTGATTGCATTTCTCGCCACATCAGTGTGCATAAGCTGTGGTCAGGAATCGGCGGCCGAACACGTAAACGTTGTCAAGGTTCATGAATCGATTTATCAAGGGCCAGGTAACGGCAACACCTATATGGTCATCACCCCTGCGGGGAATGTGATCATCGATACGGGTCTGGCCGAGCATGCGCCAGCTGTTAAGAAGGCGCTGCGGGCTTTTAACTCTGGCGCGGTAAAGTACATTATCCTTACACACGGCCACGAGGATCATCGCGGCGGAGTAAAGATTTGGAAGGAGCCAGCCACTGAAGTTATCGCGCAACGAAATTACGCCGAATTTTATTCTTACCAGTGCCGGCTCGCTCCTTTCTTTGCCCGTCGTAACGCGGCCCAATTCAAGGGAGCTGTGGATGATAGTATAACGCCCGGCTATTACGGAGCACCGCTGGACGCGACGATTCTCTTTGACGACAAATACGCCTTCGAGCTGGGCGGAATTAAATTCGAACTATACCATACGCCCGGCGAAACCTACGATCATGTATCGGTATGGATTCCTCAGTTTAAAGCAGCCTTCGTCGGCGACAATTACTCCACGAGTTTCCCGGCCCTCTATACGTTACGAGGTACAAAGCCGCGCTGGGCATTGGATTACGTTGAGTCCCTCGACAAAATATTAAGTTGGAAGCCGGAGTTAGTTCTCCCGGGTCATGGTGAGGCGCTCGCCGGGAATAAACAGATAACCGAGGCGCTATCGCGTTTCCGGGATGCCATACGCTACGTGCACGACGAGACCGTGCGCGGAATGAACCAGGGGAAAGGTGTATTTCAGTTAATGGAAGAGGTCAAGTTACCCGCAACGCTCCAAAGTGATGAGTCCTGGGGAAACGTCCCGTGGAGTGTGCGCGGAATCTACGAAGGCTACGTCGGGTGGTTCGACGGTAACCCTTCAAGCATGTACGCTACGCCCGCGTCCGCGGTCTATCCAACGCTCGTCGAAATGTCAGGTGGAGCGGATGCAGTGGCAGATCGAGCGGACAAAATGATTGGAAGCGGCGAGTTTGTTAAGGCGCTCCATCTTGCCGATATTGCGCTTGAAGCCGAGCCGCAAAATAAGGCAGCGCTTCGTACGCGTCTGGCAGCACTGGAGGCCTTGAAAAAGCGCTCTAAGAATTTAATAGAACGCGGCTGGCTCTACTATGGGACTGAGATGACAAAAAAGCGCCTCGACCGGAAATCACAATGAGTCGTGGGCTGTTTGTCTAGTAGCACGATCCGTAAAAGATCACAGTAAAGTATCCGTCTCGCGACCGTCATCCGTGTCGCCTATCAATAATCCGATCGTGCTCCTCTCTTTTTACGTTCTGTTGCTTGGAGACACCCAGTGAGAATCGCCTACATAGCGCCATATCAGGGACCAACCTTGGTAAAACGACGTCCGATAGTTAGAAATCTCAGCTTGGGTGGCAGAATTAAAATAAGGTTAATCTCGGAACTGCTTAGGGAGAGTTCACACAAAGTGGAAATCCTCTCTCAAGGTGAAGTTGTGGAACGCCAATTTCGATTCTATCCTGGTTTTCGTGAGCCCGAGGTTCTTGATGGAAATATTCCCATTTACTATTCCTCAGCATTTCCTGTTCGGTTTTTGAACGGATTCTCCTCTAGTTTGAGCACGCTGCACCTTTTTAAGGCCCGCCATCGTGCCGCTCCATTTGACGTGGTGTTGATCTACAACCTCAAACCTCCGCAGGTTACTTGTGCAAATTATGCGATTCGCCGGCTGGGCTTGCCCGTTATCCTTGAGTACGAAGACGACGCTTTCTCTGGGGTTTGGGGGAACAGCGGGACGGTGCTCACGTCCAAGTATTATCTTGCGGCGGCCAAGCGGCTTTTGAGTTGCGTTTCGGGATGCATGGCTCTTTCTCCTTACCTACTGTCCCAAACGCCGGACTCCATACCGAAGCTTCTTCTCCGAGGCGTTGTAAGCAATGTTATCGCCAAGGCCGACAAGCACACATTTGGGCCGAGAAAAAATTGGATGGTATTCTCTGGCACGCATGAGAAGACACAGGGACTCGAGCAATTAATACAAGCTTGGCAATTAATAAGACCGCCAGACTGGGAACTCCATATCGCGGGTCAAGGGCCCATAACGCCAGCACTGCAGAAGATGGCGGAAAGCAATCCAAAGATAGTTTTTCACGGATTCCTGGACCGGGAAGAAAATGGTCGTTTGCTCTGCCTAGCAAAGGTGGGCCTGAATCCGCAGGACGCTCCAAAAAAGCTTGGAGGTGTCTTTGCCTTCAAGATCGTCGAGTATCTTGCCGCCGATCTGCATGTGATTACTACTCCCCGGGGGACTTTGGAGCCGGAATTGGAAGCTGGTGTCACCTATATCAAGGATAATTCACCGGACACAATTGCCGCCGGCCTTCGAAAAGTAATCAGCGATCACCTCTACGGGCGCACTGCTAAACAAGCGGCATTGGAGGCATACGGCCCTGACGCGATTGCAAAAGCCCTAAATCGCCTGATCGAAGATGTGGCAGCGGGTAGGCGTGTCGCTCGGCGATGTCCGGACGTCGCAGTGCCCTCCCTCCCACCTGTCAGTTAGCTCGTGCAGGCCGCGACAGGGATCGAGAACTGCACTGTAGACGGCGAGAGTTTTCATGGTTCAATTAATCGTTACTGTCACCACGCATCCCGGGCGGATGGACGACTATGTGGCTGCTTTTGCTGCGTTGGCTCCTCGGGTGCGCCTGGAACAGGGATGTATCGAGTACGAGATCTATCGCGACTCCACCGATCCTCGATTCGATAATGAACTTCGGTCTGACACCGTGGTGCTCTGCGAGAAATGGGAAAGTATAGAGGCCCTTCAGCGACACACACGCGACAGCGCCGCATTGAACAAATTCAGGCAACAGGTGAAAGATATTAAACTGGAGTCGCGTTACCGGCTTCTTGCACCAGCAATTGGCCCGTGAAAACGCGCGTTCACCATTATGCGCATTCTCATCTGCGGTGCATCGGGCATGATTGGGCACAAGATCTGGCAAGCGCTGGTGGGACAGCGCGATGATCTGTTTGGGACATTGCACGGGCGTCGAGATGTTTTCGAGCGCTATCGGCTTTTCAACGACAGGGTCATTGAAGACTTCGAAGCATCGGACTTTCAAGGTGTCAGTAAGCTCCTCGATCGCGTGCGGCCGGCGCTCATCATCAATTGCATTGGAATAACAAAGCGGAAACCGGAGGCGAACGATGTTGAGAAAATGTTTATGGTCAACGCCCGTTTTCCCCATCACCTTGCTCTTTGGGCAGCTCGCAACCAGGCCCGTGTGATCCACTTCAGCACCGACTGTGTTTTCGACGGCGCCGACGGTGACTACACCGAACGAAGTGTCATGACGGCGCCAGATTTGTACGGTCAGACCAAATACTTTGGTGAGCTTGATTATGATCATTGCCTTACCATCCGTACATCCATGATTGGCCGGGAGCTAACCGGCCACACCGAACTTCTTGAATGGTTTCTTGGGCAAAGAGGCAAGCGCATAACGGGCTACAAAAATGCCTGGTACTCTGGCCTGACAACGCTCACGATGTCAGCGTTGCTCCCCCGCTTAATCTTTGACCACCGGCAGCTTTGCGGGAAATATCAGATCGCTGGCCCGGTCATTACCAAGTACGATCTGCTCTGCCAACTACGGGATGCTTTCGCGCTGCAAGTTGAAATTGTTCCCGATGAGACATTCCGTTGCGATCGCACCTTGCGGTCGAATAAGTTCCGAGAGGCAACTGGAATAAGCATCCCATCCTGGAGGGAAATGCTTTCGGAATTGGCCGAGGACCGGGAACTCTACGAGCGCAGCCACGGTCTGAACTAGGATGCAAAATCAAAAGTAAATGGAAACTATTCCCCAATTTCGGTCTTACGTGGACATGAGCGATTACGAGTACCTGCGCCGCGTCTTTGAGGAGCGTTACATCGCGGAAGGGCGGTTTGCTCAGGAATTTCAGGCTCAGCTTCTGCAAATTATCGGGGCGCCCTACGGATGCCTGGCCTCTAATGGAACGGTGGCGCTCTATCTCGCTCTGAAGGCGCTGGGAATAGGTCCCGGGGACGAGGTGATCGTTCAAAACATTACCTTTATCGCTTCAGCCAATGCTGTTCATATGACTGGTGCGACTCCTCGCTTCTCCGACGTCAAAGGCTTCAATGATTTGACGTTGGACTTGGGACGGGTCGAATTGACACCACGGACAAAAGCATTAATGGCCTGTCATTTGTTTGGAACAGCGTGCAGCAACATTGAAGAGATTCGAAGTTACTGCGCCGAGCACGGCCTTCTGCTCATAGAGGATGCTGCTCAAGCCCTGGGAATCAAGCACAAACGAGGCGCGCACTGTGGGACCTTCGGCACGGCTGGCACATTTTCGTTTTATGCGGACAAGACGATCACAACCGCCGAGGGCGGTTTCGTGGTGACCGGAGAGAAGGAAGCTTACGAGCGGATGATTTATCTGCGCAATCAGGGGCGGAAATCGAGTGGAACCTTTGTCCATCCAGAGATCGGGTATAACTTTCGTTTGAACAACATCCTCGCCTGTCTCGGTTTATCTCAATTGTCCAAGCTGGAACATATCAGCGGGCGGAAGCAAAAGATCCACGAGCTCTATCGCTCGTTTTTGGGAGATGCGGTGGACTACCTCGTGATCAGAAGCGATTTTACTTACATCCCGTTTCGAGTAGTTATTTTCGTGCCAAACGCGGCCGCGGTTATGGATTACATGAAAGAGCGCGGCATTGAGCCTCGTTCCATGTTCTATCCGTTACATCGACAGCCATGCTACGCTGACCTCGGTTACAATGATGACGGTTTCGAGCATTCGCGTGCGTGTTTCGACCGGGGAATCTGTCTTCCCACGTGGGTCGGTCTTACCGAAGAGCAGGTGCGCTACGTCTCCGAGACGTTGAAACAAGCATTGATAAAGACTCGCTGAAGAGACGCATCACATGAAAATCATGGCGATTGTCGGTACCAGGCCGGAGATTATCAAGCTGAGCCGCATCCTTTTTGAAATCGAACGGTATCACAAGCTCGTTTTTGTCCATACCGGCCAAAATTATGACTACGAGCTGAACGAGGTATTTTTCGCTGATTTGGAGATCCGCCGTCCCGACCATTTTCTCAACGCGGCGGGCGAAACCGCAGCCGAGACAATCGGGCTTGTCATAGCCAGAGTCGATCCGATCCTTGCAAAGGAGCAGCCTGATGCAGTCCTGCTTTATGGTGATACAAATAGTTGCCTCGCAGTGATCGCGGCCAAGCGGCGCAAGATCCCAATCTTTCATTTCGAGGCCGGAAATCGTTGTTTCGACCAGCGGGTGCCGGAGGAAATCAATCGGAAGATTGTGGACCACCTGAGCGATATCAACATGCCGCTGACTGAGCATGCGCGACGCTATCTTCTCGCAGAAGGTTTACGACCAGAAACGGTGATTAAGATCGGTTCACCCATGAACGAGATCCTGACCTATTATCGCACTAAGATCGATGCCTCGGATGTACTGTCGCGTCTCGGCCTGAATGAGCGGGACTACTTCGTTGTGAGCGCCCACCGCGAAGAAAACGTGGATTCGCCCGATAATTTGAACGACCTGGTTAACAGCCTGACTGGTATGGCGCAAGAGTTTGGTCGGCGCATCATCGTTTCGACGCATCCACGGACGCGCAAACGTCTCGAAAAGCGTGGCTACCAGCTGACGGACAAGCGTATTGAATTTCTGAAACCGCTTGGTTTTCTTGATTACATCAAGCTTCAGATGCACGCTTTCTGTGTCGTTTCCGACAGTGGCACGATTACAGAAGAATCATCAATCTTGAACTTTCCTGCGATAATGATTCGGCAGGCCCATGAGCGACCCGAGGGCATGGACGAGGGAACACTCATCATGGCCGGTCTCCGGCCTCACGCCGTGATTGATGCCATTAAGACGGTGACAGCACAGTGGAGCGAATCTGATCAACCTTTTCGGACAGTGGCGGATTACGCTGTGACGAATGTCTCCAAGAAAGTCGTGCGCATCGTGATGAGTTATGTTGATTACATCAATCGCAATGTCTGGCATAAGCGGCAAGAAAAAGTCCCGAGTGAAGCTTGATCGCGGATGGACCGGGACGGAATTTCTCTTTACGAGTTCACAAATGCGCAAGAGAACAGAATTGCGGCCTCGGAAATGCTGCAAGCCAAATCATATTGGATCTCAGGAATAGGAGAAAGGTTGATGGTTGATTGTTAATCGCCTGAAAACTGAACCCTGAAACCGTTGTGCCGCAGCCACCCTACGGCTCGCATCATATGTTTACAGATAAAACTCTACTCGTCACTGGTGGAACCGGCTCTTTCGGGAACGCGGTTGTTCAACGGTTTCTCCACACAAAAATTGCTGAAATCCGGATCTTCAGTCGCGACGAGAAAAAACAGGAAGATATGCGCCTGGAAATGCGCAGCTCCAAGCTGAAGTTTTACATTGGTGATGTGCGCAATATTAACAGCGTGAATGACGCTATGCGCGGGGTCGATTACGTGTTCAACGCAGCCGCCCTCAAGCAGGTCCCCTCGTGCGAGTTTTATCCAATGGAAGCTGTGGCCACGAATGTGGCGGGGACCGATAACACTTTAAACGCAGCCATCGCAAATAGGGTGAAGAACGTGATCGTGCTCAGCACCGATAAAGCGGTTCATCCGATCAACGCGATGGGCATGTCCAAGGCACTCATGGAAAAAGTGGCGATCGCGAAAGCCCGTGGTTTGAAGCAGGGCGAAACAACCATCTGTGTCACTCGCTACGGCAACGTGATGGGCTCGCGCGGTTCGGTTATTCCCTTGTTCGTTAGTCAAATCAAGGCGAATAAACCGATCACAATTACCGATCCAGAGATGACTCGATTCATGATGTCGCTGGAGGACTCGGTGGATCTGGTCCTGTTCGCATATAAGCATGGTAAAGGAGGAGACACGTTTGTCCAGAAAGCGCCCGCCGCTACCATCGGGCAACTCGCCTGCGTCTTGAAGGACCTTTTTAACTCCGATACCGAAGTCCGAATTATCGGGACCCGGCATGGAGAAAAGAAACATGAGAGCCTCCTCAACCGCGAGGAAATGGTTCGGGCCGAAGACCTGGGCCGCTACTATCGTGTCAGCTCTGATACGCGCGACTTAAATTACTCTCTCTTCTTCGAGAAAGGGGAAAAGAAAGTTGCGGCGGTTGAGGAATACACCTCCGCGAATACCCATCGCCTCAGCGACGACGAATTGAAGACCGTATTGCTTGGGCTGCATTACATTCAGCAGGAGCTGGAAACTAGCAGCTGGCGGGTGCCAGAGCCGGCATAATATAGATCTGGAAGACGTCTAGCTCTAATGAAAAGCTTGCAACAGCGGCTGTAGCCACGGCCCTGTGGGCCGTCCCACCTCGACGCGCCACAGGCGCGTGGCTACGGCTGTTTTCCGAGGGGAGGATGAGGGGTAGCTCTGTTTTTCACGAGAAAATCCCTATTGCTATTTGTGAGATGACTTCTAATGCCTCGGCGCCAGGCTAACCAGGCACGCGGATCCAAAGCGACAGACAACGCATGCTTTTCAATTCTTACGAGTTCCTTCTCCTGTTTCTGCCACTCACGATCATCCTGTTCGTGACGTGCGGACAACTGCTGGGGAAACGGGCCGCTTTTGGCTCTCTGGTCATCGCATCCCTGGTGTTCTATGCCCGGTGGAATCCTCCTTATGTATTGCTCGTCATTACGTCAATCCTGTTTAACTATGCAATTGGGCTTCTCCAGCACCGCGTCATCGAGAGAAGAGGAAAAGCCAGCAAGCGTTTGCTCGCCCTTGGCGTGACCGCGAATCTCGGGCTCCTGGGATATTTCAAATACGCAAATTTCTTCGTTAATACCGCGGCCACGATCACGGGATTCGCCTGGCATATCGAACCGATCGTTTTACCTCTCGCGATTTCCTTCTTCACCTTTACTCAGATCGCGTACTTGGTTGACGTCTGGGAGGGAATGGTCTGTAGCTACAGCTTCCTTGACTATTGTTTCTTTGTTCTCTTCTTCCCTCATCTGATCGCCGGCCCGATCGTCCGACATCACGAAATTCTGCCTCAGGTGAAAGAGAGCGACGGCCACCTGAAGTTCGATAACCTGGCAGTCGGGCTAACCGTCGTGGCGATGGGGCTGTTTAAGAAAGTTGTCTTTGCCGATAACGTTGCTGAACATGCGACAGCCGTGTTTTCTCAGGCCAGGGCCGGGATCGCGCCGAGTTTCATACCGGCCTGGGGCGGTGTCCTGGCTTATGCGTGCCAGATCTATTTCGACTTCTCCGGATACTCCGACATGGCGATTGGCCTTGGCTGTGTTTTTGGTGTCCGGATGCCACTGAATTTCAACTCACCTTACAAGGCCCGCAGCATCATCGACTTTTGGCGCCGCTGGCATATGTCCCTCTCGAGATTCCTCCGCGACTATCTCTACATCCGCCTGGGCGGTAATCGCAAGGGAGTTGTCAGGCGTTATGCCAACCTGATGACAACCATGCTCCTGGGCGGACTATGGCACGGGGCTGGGTGGACATTTGTTGTCTGGGGCGGTCTGCATGGCGCGTATCTCCTTGTGAACCACGCTTGGGTAAGGGCCACCGGGGGCCAACGGTGGGCTGGTTCCCGAGCAATGTTAATGTTTTATCATGTTATTACGTTTCTCGCCGTGCTGGTGGGGTGGGTGTTCTTTCGAGCGAAATCCTTTGGCACAGCTGTTTCCATTCTGAAAGGGATGATCGGGGTTAATGGCGTTTACCTCAATCCGGGGATTCAAAGACTGCTTGGCCATTGGGCTAACCTGTTGCCAATCACATTCGCCCAGACCGGTTTCAAATCCGCGGGAATCGTCTGGCTATTAATTCTGCTACCGATTGTTTTTCTGATGCCTAACACACAGGAGATCATGTATAAAGTGCAGCCCGCATTGAAACAGGCGGAGTCAGCTGCGGGGGTCGTGTGGACCTTTTCTCGAGGTTGGGCCATTGCGACCGGCTTGGTGGTGGCCGTAACGCTGCTAAGTATGGGGCGAGTCCACGAATTCCTCTACTTCCAGTTCTAGGTAGTCACATTAAATGGCCCCTAGGTGGTTCGCATCCTACATCAGTGCACGTCGCTATCTCGGGTTGGCGTTCTTGAGCGCGTTCGTGACGATAGGACTGCCGGCTTTGTTCTTGTATTGGGCCTATAATTATGGCCGATTGGTGGCGCCTGCGCTCACCGGTAATGTCTGCTTTGACGAGAAGGTACTTTTCCTGCGCAATCGGCCGAGCAAGGAGTGGGATGTGCTCGTGATTGGTTCCTCGATGGCACTCTTCAATCTTGAGTCCCAGACGATACTTAAACACTTGCCTCCAGGTACGCGTCTCTTGAACGCTGGATCGTGGAATATGAAGATCGGCCAGACGCGAGCCATGTTGGAGTGCCTTCTCAGAATTTATCGGCCACATACTGTTATCCTGGCCTGCGGTCCGATGGATTTCTACACTGAGTATGGCCCGAGCCAGTTCTTCGATTTGGACGAGGTAACTCAGTTTATCAATGGGAGTCCCTACTGGTTGTCTGTATTGCGACATTTCGATCTGCAATACTACGTGAAATGGAGCTTCAAAATTCTGCAAGATCGGAGCACACGCAAAGATTACTATTCCGTGATGTTCGATCCCTGGGGCGGCATACCATATGATATCTATTTCCCGAAGGTCGATCCGCGTCGGTGGAACCAAAAGATGGACCCAACGCAAATCGATCGTCACCAGTATGAAGAGCTGGCGCGCCTTGCTAATGTGGCGCAAAGTAGGGGGCTGCGGCTGATTTGTGTCCAGCCTCCCTTGCGGCAAGGCAGTATCCCGCCCGGTGCCGTCACGGGAGTAGACGAGCACTGGCGTCACATGGAAGAAATTCTACGCGGCCGCGGATTCCATCTTTGTAATCTGCAAAAGCAAATGACCCTCAGCGATGAGTATTTCGCCGACTACTCGCATCTCAATGAGAAAGGCGCAGTGATTTTTAGCGAGGTGGTGGGCCGCGAAGCCGGCTCGCAGTCGCTCCAGGATGGCGTGGCCAGCGCCCAGGCGCCGCCAACCAGACGATGAGCCTCGCGCATAACCAGGTCTGGTTGGGCTCACGTCACATTCGCGCCCCTTGGGATAAGCTCTCGGGGACCTCGTAAATTAATGATTACTGAAAATCGCGGTACGGCCAATGGATCAGCCATCGGTGCAGCTTCGATCCCAGCGATTCCGCCGGTAGCTGGCGAGTTGTCACCGGCAGATTGTCTGATCGGCACCTTGCAATCGACCATTTGCTCGCGAATCTGAAAGGCCGGACGGTTTCCGGCGGGTTCGTTACTGGAGCAGCGCAGTTTGCGCAGTTTATCCTGAATCTCATCGCGATCATGGTTCCAGCCCGTCTGCTTACACCACAAGATTTTGGTCTGGTGGCGATGGTGACAACCATCACCGGGTTCTTGCGGATTTTCGAAGGTGCTGGCCTTTACACGGCAACAGTGCAGCGGGAAGGAATCACGCATGATACATGGGTGGCATCGGACCGATATCTATGTTAAGAGCAAGCTTTTGTGGTGTATGACTTTGATGGCGGACTATTTTTATGCAACGTCGCGTCTTTTGGTTGGGGCGCTTCTCAGAGACCCAAGGCGCTGTTGCGAAATGACAGTTCGCTCTATGATCAGATTTGGGCAGCTCAATGAGACCGCCGATCAGATTTTGAAAGTACCTTAAGTCGAACCGCCAAGGCTTTCGGCCGAACGATAATGAATGTTACTAATGAACTGGTGATCGAAGCCGGGCGCACCGAGCGCAATTACTGGCGCGATCTCTTTAGATATCGCGAGCTGTTTTATTTCCTAGCCTGGCGCGACGTTCTCGTGCGCTACAAACAAACCGTCATCGGCATTTTGTGGGCGGTGCTGCGACCGTTTCTCACCATGGTGATTTTCGTTCTTGTTTTCAACCGGATTGCGAAACTCCCGAGCGAGGGTGTGCCCTATCCGGTAATGGTTTTTGCCGCGATGTTGCCCTGGCAACTTTTTGCCACATCGCTTTCCGAGGGGAGCAACTCGCTCATCACCAATGCGAACCTCGTTTCCAAAGTTTATTTTCCGCGCATGATCGTGCCGGCAAGCGCCGTGATCGTTTCCTTTGTTGACTTTCTCATCTCCTGCGCGCTGCTTGGGCTGCTCATGATTTGGTATCAGGTCTGGCCAACCTGGAACCTGCTGGCAGTGCCGCTTTTTACTTTGCTCGCGCTTGTAACATCGACCGGCGCCGGCCTCTGGCTGGCCGCGCTCAACGTCGAATACCGCGACTTTCGTTACGTCGTGCCTTTCATCGTCCAATTCGGTCTCTACATTTCGCCGGTCGGCTTCAGCTCCTCGATCGTTCCGGAAAAATGGAGAATCCTTTATTCATTGAACCCGATGGTTGGCGTCATCGACGGATTCCGCTGGGCAATCTCAGGCGGTCGCGTGTTCATTTACCTGCCGGGATTAATCGCCAGCCTGGGTGTTACATTCGTCCTGCTCGCCACCGGCATCTGGTATTTCCGTAAAATGGAGCGCACGTTTGCGGACGTGATCTAAAAACCTGAAACGCTGAAAGAGTAAGACTGAAAACCGATGAACTCCATTGCGATCTTGGCGACAATGGCCAACAAAACGAGGCGCAATGACCGGTGAAAATCTGGAAACTGAATGCTGAAGTCTCGAAGTGGCGTCAGTGTTGCAGCATCCCAGAATCAGGATTTCAGCGTTTCAGTATTTCAGCCTTTCAATGACTGAAGCCATCATCACGGTCGAGAGCCTCGGCAAAAAATACTCGCTTCGGCATCAACCAAACAAGCGCCACAGAGCGCTGCGTGACGTTTTGACCGACCGAGCGAAGAATCTATTTTTTCGCCCGAGAGAGACGAGCAACGGGACCGGTTATTTTCGTGGCTAAAATGGGAGTTCCACACTTTTGTAAAACCTTCGCAGTGGCTCGTGAACAAGGTGTTCTTTCTCCTGGGGAAATCGTAAGCCTTCGGGCCGTGACTCCGTATGATCACTGACAATTCCGGCATCGCTAAAAGCGAGGTTTTGCCCATTGGCGTGTCTCCAGGGGAATCAGCCGAACAAGGTCTTTCCAGCAAAGCAATCGATCCCAATGAGAAACATCTTTCCACCGATCATCTATTGAGTGACCTCAAAGGGCGCACGGTCTCCAGCGCGTTTATCACGACCGCGGCGCAGGGCGCCCAGTTTGTGCTAAACCTCGGGTCAATCATGGTCCTGGCGCGCCTGCTCACGCCACAAGATTTTGGTCTGGTGGCGATGGTGACAACAATCGCCGGGTTCTTGCGAATTTTCGAAGGTGCTGGCCTTTACACAGCAACAGTGCAGCGGGAAGGAATCACGCACGCACAGGTCTCCAACCTTTTCTGGACGAACGTCGCCTTGGGCGGAACGATCAGTCTGGTCCTGGCATTTTCTGCGCCGGCGGTTGCCTGGTTCTATCGGGAGCCGCGACTCGTTGGCCTCACCTTGGCGCTTTGTGTCACCTTCCTGCCCAATAGTTCGGCTGTGCAGCACTTGGCCATTTTGAAACGCCAAATGCAGTTCAAAATGATTGCAGTGATTCAAGTTAGTTCTGCCGCAGCTGGCGCTCTGGTGGGGATCGGCATGGCCTGGTTGAATTGCCGCTATTGGTCTCTGGTCGGGCTCCAATTGTCTGCCGCGATTGTTACGGTTCTTTCGGCTTGGTCGGCTTCCCGCTGGCGTCCCCAGTTGCCGAGGCGGTGCAGCGGGACGTGGTCGTTGCTGAGCTTTGGCGCCAATCTAAGTGCGAGCAGTCTTTTATGGTGTCTGGCTCGAGGCTGTGATGGCCTTCTGATTGGCAGGTTTTATGGCTCCGCTCCGCTCGGTCTTTACTCCCGGGCCGCGGCTTTGGTATCCCGACCAGTCGAACAATTCATGTCCCCGCTCGAGGCAGTTTTTCTTCCGACTTTATCGCGCCTGCAAGCTCAGCCGGAGCGTTACCGGCGCATCGTGCTTCAGGTTTATGAGACCGTCGCGGTCGCGAGCTTTCCGCTTTCAGGCTTATTGCTCGCCCTCTCCCATCCCTTGACGCTGGTGGTGCTCGGGCCAAAATGGGGGAGCGCAGCGCCGATTTTTGCCGGCTTTACGCTCATCGCTCTTTACACTCCTATCGCCGGTATCACGGGCTGGATGCTCACCAGCCAGTGTCGCGGCCGGGATTTCCTGCTTCAGAGCGTAATCAGTTCCTCCGTGACGGTTGTCGCTTTCCTCCTGGGTTTGCCTTTCGGGCCGGCCGGTGTAGCCCTCGCTTATTCTCTCTGCTGCATCCTGATTTTGCTGCCTCTCCTTTATTACATCGTCGGGAGAAAAGGTCCTGTGACAACAAGAGATTTGTGGAGCCGGTTCTTCAGGCACCTGCCGCTTTGGGGGATCGTTTGCGGATCGACCTTCTTGTTGCAGCGCCTGGTATCGAGCTTTGTTCCATGGGCCCAGCTATTGGTCTGTGGCTCTGCTGGTCTTTTGATTGCGGCGAGCTTCGTCTGTATTTATCCCCGGGCGCGCCGCACAGCGCTGGAGCTATTCGCCGTTCTGAGAGATTGGAGAAAGGCGCGCAACATGGTCACGATTTGAGCTCGAAGGTCGATATAAATAGTCACGGTACTGAGAACGCCGGCGAAGATGCATACGTTTCCTCGACAGCTTCGGTGAAGAGCCGCCCAACGCGTGCTGGGTTCCCTAGGCTACGGCTTCCCCCACTTGTCGAACGCAAAGAACGCTGGGGATTCTCATGGCTGGGATGGGTGACTCTCGCTTCCGTTCTTCTCACCGCTGGCTACATGATGACGTTACTGGTTTACCCTTTTCTCTCCATAACCGATCGTACCGATACAAACATCCTGGTTGTTGAGGGATGGGTACATCCCTACGCGATTCGCGCCGGCGTGGAAGAGTTCAAAAACGGGCGCTATCGTCAGGTCTTTACCACCGGCGGACCGGTCGAAGGAGTCGGACATTACATTAATGATTACAACACTTCGGCCAGTGTGGGGGGAGAGCTCTTGATAAAAAACGGTGTCTCAGGCGAATTACTCCAAATGGTTCCTTCGCGTGTCATGGACCGAGACAGGACATACGCTTCAGCAGTTGCTTTGCGGACATGGTTTCGCGAGCACAAAATAACGGTGCGGAGCATCAATGTGCTGACGGAAGATGTACACGCGCGTCGCACTCGTCTCCTCTTCCAGGAAGCTCTGGGAAAGAACATCAAAGTTGGGATTATCGCCGTTTCCAACCCCGATTATGATCGAAAACATTGGTGGCGTTATAGTGAGGGTCTGAAAGACGTCATTGGCGAAGCCATTGCTTATGTATATGCCAGACTTTTGTTCTATCCCTCGGATTCGTCAGGCCACGAGACCACCGTTCCGAACCTTGTCGACTCAAAATCATGAAGGTCTCTATCGTAGGTCTTGGCTATGTCGGGCTGCCGTTGGCCATACAATTTGCCCGGTCGAATGTTCAGGTTCTAGGCCTCGACACTGATGTCAGTAAAGTGGATCGGATAAATAAGGGGCGCAGTTACATCAAACATGTTGAGCACGGAACGATTGAGGAGGTAGTGAAGAAGGACAAGCTCCGTGCATCCAACGATTTCGGTGAGGTTAAGCACGCTGAAGCAGTAATCATTTGTGTTCCGACACCTTTAAATAAAAACCGGGAACCAGACATCTCGTTTATTCTTGAGACTGGCCGGACCATCGCGCCGCATTTAGCAAGAGGGACTCTGGTAGTATTGGAATCCACGACCTATCCAGGAACAACGGATGGGGACTTACGCACCGTGCTGGAGGATGGTTCAGGCATGCAGGCGGGGAGGGATTTCCACCTGGCTTTTTCTCCCGAACGTGAAGACCCGGGTAACAACAAAAGTAAAGTGATGATTGTTCCTAAAGTGATCGGCGGTTATACTCCGGCCTGCCTGGAACGCGCTAAGGCGTTGTATGGGCAGGTGGTCGAGACCCTGGTGCCGGTGTCGTCTTGTAGGGTGGCTGAAGCGACCAAGTTACTCGAGAACATCTTCCGAAGCGTCAATATCGCTTTGGTAAATGAGCTGAAACTCGTTTACGGCGCGATGGGGATCGACATTTGGGAAGTCATTGAAGCTGCGAAAACCAAGCCATTCGGTTTTATGCCGTTCTACCCGGGGCCTGGTTTGGGTGGTCACTGCATTCCAATCGATCCATTTTATCTGACTTGGAAGGCGCGTGAGTATGGCCAACACACTCGTTTCATCGAACTTGCGGGCGAGATCAATACCGCCATGCCGGAACACGTTGTTAATCAGGTGATCGCTGCTCTCAACTCTCAACGAAAAGCCCTCAACGGTTCCAAGATTTTGTTGGTCGGCCTGGCTTATAAGCCGAACGTCGATGATGAACGTGAATCTCCCAGCTATGCTCTGATGAGATTGCTCAGCGACCGTGGCGCGGAGGTTGAGTACTACGATCCGTTTGTGCCGGTGATAAAGCTAACTCGTGAACATTCGCAGTTTGCGGGAAAAAAATCGATCGAATGGAACCGAGCCGCGATTGCGAGCTTCGATGTCGCCTTGATCGCGACAAATCACTCTTGTGTAAATTATGAGGAGCTGGGCGATTGGGTGCAATGCATCGTTGACACACGAAATGCGATGGCTGGCGTCGCGACCGCGCGCCCCAAAGTGTGGAAAGCATAGTTGAAAATCTGCCTCCGACTGCGCACTCCGGCCCGTCGGGCCTACGGCCCAGAGGGTAGAGCCTACCCTCCAGCCTGTATGCCCTACGGGCAGGAAGCGGGCTAGGAGAGAAACGCTGAAATGCTGAAAGGCTGAAAAAGAAGTTGAGAAATTGAAGAGTCGTGGAGAAGCAGAAGGGTAGCGGCGATTGACTCAATTGCGGATCCGTGCTGAAGCGTTGAAATCCTGAAAACCGAAAGAGATGAGCGATCTGCAAACAGGAATGCTCGCCTGCAGACGCTCTGATTGAACAGGATCACTCGGTGTAACCAGAATTATCTATTCTGATGCCTTGCCTGAACGTTCGGCAGCACGCAACACCGGCTTTCGTTCCACCCATGGGGAATACGTTCTTTTTCTCGACGCCGATGACCGGCTGACGCCGAATGAAGTTGAGGCGCATCTGTCCTGTTTTGCAAGACACCCTGAGGCAGGCTTCGTGGTAGGAGACATTGATCACATCTCGAAAACGGCTCGTACTTGCGCTCGCCTCGCTGGCCGATGCTCGAGGCAAACCATTACGAGGAACTGCTCAAAGTAAATCATGTAGCAAACACTATCGCGGTCATGTTCCGCCGGTCAGTGATTGAACGAGTTGGCGGTTTCAAAACTTCTTACTCTCCGGCGGAGGATTATGAACTTCTGCTTAATGCCGCGCGGCGATTTTCAAGTGCACATCACCGCTCTGTAGTTGCGGAGTACCGCCGACACGACGCGAATACTTCCCGGAACGGCTCACTAATGTTACGCATGATGCACAAAGTCATGCAGTCGCGGGTCTCGTTTGTGAATGAGAATTCCAAGCTCAGGGCGGCGCATCGGAAAGGCGAGCTTTACTGGCGTGATCACTTCGGGGTGGCAACAATTAGAGAAATCTATACGCATCTCATCCGCTGCGAGCCATGGCGCGCGGCAAGAGCATTTGCTGCTCTGTTCTGGTACGCTCGTGGCCGACTATTCGTACTGCCATGGAAGTATCGATGGCACGCGCTAAGAGTGTTACGGCTCACGCAACAGCCCCGCGATCGTCGGGCAAGTAGCGTTGTCAACGGCTAAATATCATGGTGCCTTACTACGTTTTGTGCGATGCCAAGTAAGGTAACCATCGTTTTTATCTGCTTCGCCTCCTGAGTAGAAGCCGTCGCATTGTATCAATGACCGAAACCACGAAATCGGAACGCCAGCTTTGGACTGGGTTCATTAAGTCTTGTGAACGGTTCCCGGAGCGGCCGGCGATTCATGTTGGGCATGAGGTGACTTATCAGGAATTAGGGCGGCGAGCTAAACGTATAGCGGCCACGGTCCAAACAGGTGTGACGGCCGACGCAGTTCCGCTAACGGCGGTGTTCGCCTATCGCTCGGAGACGGCGTATGCCGCTGTGCTGGGAGCGTTGCTGGCCGGTCATGGCTATGTGCCATTGAACCGGACCTTCCCGGTGGATCGAACACGGCTAATGTTAGAAAGATCGAAGTGCCGCTCGATCGTGGTGGACGCTGGATCTGAACCACAGTTGGACGCGTTGTTAGCTGGCGTCGAGAGTCCGTTGCTTCTGCTTTGCCCAGATCGATCGGACGTGACGGAGTTAGCGGCCAAATTTCCAGAGCACCGCTTCATGGGTGTAAACGACTTCTCTCCGGCCGAGCAATGGCGTCCAACGAATGTCCCCTCAAACTCGATCGCTTATCTCCTCTTCACGTCGGGAAGCACCGGGCAACCGAAAGGGGTGATGGTGTCCCACGCAAACGTGCTGCATTACGTAGACTTCGTAACGAAGCGCTACGGTTTCACCAGCAACGATCGGGTCTCACAGACATTCGACCTGACGTTCGATTTGTCAGCACACGATATGTTCGTCGCCTGGCACAACGGCGCGTGCGTCTGTTGCCCAACCCAGAAGCAGTCAATCAAGCCCGGTGCCTTCATCAATGACGCCCGGTTGACTGTGTGGTTTTCTGTCCCTTCGACGGCGTTATTCATGCGCCGTCTTGGAGTGCTCAAACCTGGGATGTATCCGCTGTTGCGATTGAGTTTATTTTGCGGGGAGGCGTTACCTCTGGAGATCGTCCGCCAATGGGCGCTGGCAGCGCCCAGCTCGGTGATCGAGAATCTATATGGCCCGACCGAGCTGACTATCGCCTGTACCGCCTTCCGATGGAATAACACGAGCTATCCCGCGGACTGCGAGCATGGCGTGGTGCCGATCGGCGAGCCATTCGACCACATGGAAGCAGCGATCGTGGACGAGCAATTGCGCGAAGTCGAACTGGCTGCCGCCGGCGAACTTCTCATGAGTGGACCGCAGCTTTGCCTCGGTTATTGGCAGGACGAGGAAAGAACTCGAAGGGCGTTTGTTACGATTCCTGGCAAACGTGGCATCTATTATAGAACCGGCGATCGGGTACGCCGTCAGGCGCCAGATAAACCGCTTACGTATCTCGGACGCCTGGACAGCCAAATCAAAGTACTTGGCCACAGAGTTGAACTCGGAGAAGTGGAATCTGCTGTGAGAGAGGCGTCGGGGCTGGACGGAGCCGTCGCGTTCGGGTGGCCGATGACGGCAAGCGGCGCGGAAGCGATCGAAGTTTTCCTTCAGACTGAGGATTTTGATACGAAAGAGTTGCTCGAGAAGCTTAGGACGAAACTACCCCTTTACATGGTGCCGCGGAATATCCGCCTACTGCGCCACTTTCCGCTCAACGCTAATGGTAAATTCGACCGTAAAGCTTTGCAGGTGATTCTGGAAACCACTTTTGGATCGCATCACCGCCAAGCAGCAACGCCACTTCCTGGTGGCGATGTAGTCTAAGCTCCCCAGAGATTCGGCTGATTTGGAGCTGAATAGCCAGAGACTCTGATCTCCTCATTTTTGCAAGTCGCAGTCCCAAGGTGTAGCCGGTGCCCAAGACGGCCTAGCCGTGCCATGTCGTAACGCGTCGGGATGAACATGTGCCAGAGACGGAGTGTAACGTGCGTAATAGTATTTATCTGAACTATGAAACCGACAATAGCTACGGCTACATCAATTTCTAACCGCAAAAAAAAGGAGAGAACTTGTTGAAAAGGGAATTGACACCCACCGTACAAATCATCAGCCTCGGCTTTCGACCGCGAGCGTTATCGCGTGTTTATGTAAATCTGTTCTGTAATGGCAGATATTTAACATATGCAAGCTGTGATCGACTGGAAGTTACCTCCTCCTCATGGTCTGCCGAATTGTCGCTCATATTCTTGCAAGCGGTCGAAAGTTCGATTAGTCGCAGTGCGTTGTTTTGTGCTGGCACACTTAATTGGAGTCGCGTCTGCGAGCGCCCAGGACAGTGCCACGGTCGGGCAGTTTTCATCGGTGATGACCTGGCCATACGTAGCGGTCCACGCTCATGCCCTCCCCACAGGCAAGGTGATATGGTGGCCCCCGTTCGATTTGGGAGATAACCCCACACTCTGGGATCCATCGGCGAATACGAATACTGCGGCTCCGCAAGCAGGAGCAAACATTTTCTGTTCAGGCCATGCCTTTCTGGCCAACGGACAGCTCTTGGTAGCCGGTGGGCACGTAAACAACTGGGTGGGGCTGATTAGTGCTTACACGTATAACCCCTTCACAAATACCTGGACGCAACTGCCTGATATGAACAACGGTCGATGGTATCCGACGAGCACCACGCTGCCGAACGGAGACATGCTCGTGGTCAGTGGGTGGATCAATACGACGGCGGGTGTCAACGTCGAGCCTCAGGTATGGCAAACCGCAACGGCATCCTGGCGCAACCTGAGCACGGCACACTTGGCTCTACCTTTCTATCCATTTATGCTTGTCGCGCCTAACGGCAAGGTGTTCTGTGCTGGGCCCAGCCAGACGGCCCGGTACCTTGATGTTACTGGCACTGGTGCTTGGAGCTCTGTGGCGAATAGCAACTACGGCGACCGCAATTGGGGGTCATCCGTAATGTACGACGATGGCAAAGTACTGCTCATGGGCGGAAGCCCATGCGCAGCGTACTCTACCAGTTGCACCACCTTTCCAACAGCAACCGCAGAGATAATTGACCTGAACAGTTCCACGCCCGCTTGGACGTACACTGGAGCGATGGTGACGGGAGGACGCAAACTCCACAACGCTACTTTACTCGCAGACGGCAAGGTCCTGGTGACCGGCGGAAGCAGAGGAACTGAGGATCCGAACACTAACTCAAGCAATCCAGCATACGCATGCGAGCTGTGGGATCCGACAACCGGGGCGTGGACAACGATGGCGAGCCTGACCAAATATCGAGGCTATCACTCCATCGCCCTGCTGCTGCCCGACGGGCGCCTTTTGTCAGCGGGAGGGCAGCAGGCCGGAAATCCAGCCTCAGCAGAAATATATTCGCCTCCTTACTTGTTTAAAGGATCCAGGCCGACGATCAGTTCGGCGCCGACGAGCATTGCTTACGGGAAGTCGTTCTTCGTCGGCACACCCAACGCGACGAGCATCTCGAAGGTCACG
>Ga0070697_100000133_pt1 | contig 59814 bp, 38 predicted proteins | sample KBSK1501metaG_FD_65475 | JGI IMG/M metagenome (GOLD analysis project Ga0070697, IMG submission 65475) | Corn, switchgrass and miscanthus rhizosphere microbial communities from Kellogg Biological Station, Michigan, USA - KBS K1-50-1 metaG | ecosystem: Host-associated > Plants > Roots >... | reverse complement strand
CTGGAGGGCCGGTTCGATTGCGTCTACGCCGACAACACCCTCGAGCACGCCTTCTCGGTGACCGCGACCCTGGCGGAGATCCATCGCGTCCTGCGCGACGGCGGCGTCCTGGTGGCGGCGATCCCGAGCGACGCCCGCAACCCGGACCGCATCTGCGACAACCATACCTGGAAGACCGCGCCGCACGACGTGGCCGGGCGTCTTCGTGCCGCCGGGTTCCGCGATGTCGCCCTGGAGGAAATCGACACCTACCGGCGTCTCGGGATGCCTCCCTACCCGCCGTCGGACGACAGGATGATCTACGTGCGCGCCTGGAAGCGAAGCGCGGACGTCTCGCGTCTCGACCGGGCGCGGGAGGCGATGGAGTGGGTCTACCGCCGGCTCGAGCCGGATCGCACGTCCGAGGGGAGCGACCCAGTCTCCATCCTCGCGGGCGGTCACGCCTACTGCTGGGGGTACTCGGTCGTCCTGGGAGAGATCCTGAGACGCGAGGGCTTCGACGTGCGCTGGCTCTCGATGCTGGCGCGCGATCATCCGCGTGGTCGCGGGCCGCAGCGGATCGACTCGCACGAGGTGATCCTCGCCGTGTGCGACGGCGCCGAGGTCATCCTCGACCCGATGTCGAACCGATGCATCCCGCATCCCCTCGCGGAGGTGCTGCGTCGTCCCGAGCTGGCCACCGAGCGCCCGGGCCCGGACGAGCGCTACGCCGCCCGCGGCTACTCTCTCTACGCCACCGACTTCTGGTACCGGCGCGTCTTCCGATACGCCCTGCGATCCGATCCGCGCAAGCCGATCCGCCGCTGGCACCGCGTCTGAACAATCGTCGGCGTGAGGCGCCGCGGCCTGCGCCCGCCGGGCACCGGGTCCGGGACGCTGCGCGTCCCTCCCCTCCGCTTCGCCTCGCGCCGACCCAACGCGCTGAGAAGCGCGCGTCGGGGCCCGCGGCGCGAGGTCGAAGAGGGCCCGGCGAGCGCAGGCCGCGGCGCCTCACGCGGCGATCGTCCGAACGTGGCAACACCCGCAAGTCCGCCCGCGCGAGTCAATCGCGGCATCGTCGATCGAGGTCGCGGGGGAGAGGGCGCTGGGCCCTCTCCCCCGCGGCTGGGGCGCGCTGATAGCGTCGGTGGCGGTTGACTCGATTCAGCGGGCTCGCGTATATTGCCGCCGCTTTCGGAATCCACCGACAGATTGAGAGCGGAGCGCGCCTGGGATGCAGCTCGGGGCCTTGTTCCGGACGAAGAGCGTGGATCGGATCACGCGCGAGTCCGAGACGTCCGCCGAGCACACCCTGAAGCGCACGCTCACGGCGCTCGACCTCACGATGCTCGGGATCGGCGCGGTGATCGGGACCGGCATCTTCGCCGCGATCGGGACGGCGACCGCTGGCAACGCCGACCGCCCGGGGGCCGGCCCGGCGATCATCCTGTCGTTCATGCTGACCGCCGTGGCCTGCATCTTTTCGGCGCTCTGCTACGCCGAGTTCGCCGCCATGATCCCGATCTCCGGCAGCGCCTACACCTACGCCTATGCGACGCTGGGTGAGATGATCGCGTGGATTATCGGCTGGGATCTGATCATCGAGTACGCGGTCGGCAACATCGCGGTCGCGATCTCCTGGGCGGCCCATTTCAACGACGTGCTCGAGCACGCGTTCGGATATCGCATCCCGGCCTGGCTCACGACAGACTACGAGACGGCGAGCAAGACACCGGATGTCATCGCGGCGGCGCCGCACCTGTTCGGGTTCCCGATCGTCATGAATATCGCGGCGGTCGGGATCGTGGCGCTGGTCACCTGGGTCCTGGTGGTCGGTGTCAAGGAGAGCGCCGTCTTCAACAACATCATGGTGGGGATCAAGATCCTCATACTCGTCCTGTTCGTCTGGGTCGGGTTCAAGTACGTCCGGCCGGAGCATTTCACCCCGTTCATCCCGAACGGCTGGGCCGGCGTGCAGGCGGGCGCCGCCTTGATCTTCTTCTCGTACATCGGGTTCGACGCGGTTTCCACGGCGGCGGAGGAGACGCGCAATCCGAAGCGGGACATCCCGATCGGGATCATCGGGTCGCTTTTGATCTGCACGGTGATCTACGTGGCGGTCGCGGCCGTGCTGATCGGCATCATGCCGTGGACCGAGCTGGGCGTCGCCGATCCGCTCCCCAAGGCGCTGGCCTACATTCATCTGGACCGGGTCGCCGGTATCGTGTCGTTCGGGGCCGTCGTGGCGTTCACCGCTGTGCTCCTGGTGTTCCAGCTCGGCCAGCCGCGCATCTTCTTCTCCATGTCGCGCGACGGGCTGCTGCCGAAGATTTTCGCCCGGGTGCATCCGCGGTATCGAACTCCCCACGTGACGACGATCTGGACGGGGGTCTTCGTGGCCTTCTTCGCCCTGATCTCGCCGCTCGACAAGATCGTCGAGCTGACCAATATCGGCACTCTGTTCGCCTTCGTCCTGGTCTGTCTCGGCGTGATGCTCCTGCGGCACACCGAGCCGCAACGCCAGCGTCCCTTCAAGACACCCTGGATTCCTCTGCTGCCGATCTGGCTGATCGTCCTGTGGTATCTGCCGGCGGAGCTGCTTCACGAGGACTGGGGGAAGGTGGCCGAGCACCTGGTCGTCCTCCTTCTGGCGGTGGTCGGGACGATCTTTTCCGTGGTCGGCCTGTGGGCGAAGTTCAAGGGACGCAGGGTGCCCGAGCTGGTCAAGACCGAGTTCGCCCTGGCCGGCATCGGCTCGTGCGTCTGGCTGATGGCCGGGCTGCCGGCGCTGACCTGGTGGCGGTTCGCCGGCTGGCTGGCGATCGGGTTGACGATCTACACGCTGTACGGGTACAGGCACAGCCGCATGGGCGACAGCGTGCCGCCGCTGCCGCCGGAGCTCAAGTTGATCACGGTCGGGGCGTTCGCCGCCGCAGGCGTCGCGTGGTGGATCGCCCCCTATCCGTGGAGCCTCGTCGCGCCGATTCTCATCCTCCTCGCCCTGTCGGCCTACGCCCTGCATGCGACGCAGCGGCGCACCGCCTGAAGGACGGCCCTCCATGAAGCGAACCCTGCGCATCACGGGCCAGGCGCTCCTGCTCGCGTTCGTCGCGGCCCGTCCGGTGCCGTGCGCCGAAACCACGAAGCCGGCCCCGCCCCCGAAGATCTCCGCCCTGCGCTGCGGCCGGCTCCTCGACGTCCGCACCGGCGCCCTCAAGGCAGGCGCCCTGGTGATCGTCAGGGACGATCGGATCGACAAGGTCCTCGACGCGGGGGCCAAGGCGCCGGACGGCGCGACCCTGTACGATCTGTCGGCGTTGACCGTCCTGCCGGGGCTGATCGACGCGCATACGCACACCTTCCTGCAGCCGGGCGACTACGACGTCCAGCTTCTCAAACAGTCGCTGCCGCGCCGCACGCTGCAGGCCGCGAACTCGGCGCGCACGTTCCTGCTGGCCGGGTTCACCACGATCCGCGATCTCGAGACCGAGGGTGCGCTGTACGGCGACGCGGAGCTGCGGGATGCCATCGTCGACGGCGTCGTCCCCGGACCGCGGATGCAGGTGGCGACGCGCGCCATCTCGACCACCGGGAACTACGCGCTCCTGGGGTACGCCCCCGAGGTGGCCGTGCCGAAAGGGGTGCAGATCGCCGACGGTCCGTGGGAGATGCGCAAGGCGGTGCGCGAGCAGATCGAGCACGGCGCCGACTGGATCAAGTTCTACGGCGACTACCGGAAGTTCGCGCCGACCGGGGAGATCATCGACCTGCGCGTCACCATGACGCAGGAGGAGATGGACGCCCTGGTGGACGAGGCGGCCCGCCGACATCGCCCGGTAGCGGCGCACTGCTACGGAGACGACGCGGCCCGCGCCGCGACGAGGGCGGGCGTGCGCTCGGTTGAGCACGGTCTGTTCCTGGACGACGCCACTCTCAAGATGATGCTCGACAGGGGGGTCTACTACTGCCCGACGCTGACGGCCTATCAAGTCTCCGCGGAGGAGACCCCGACGCCCGCCTGGAAGAAGGTGGTGGACGGGCATCGCGACACATTCCAGCGCGCTCTGCGGATGAAGCTGAAGATCGCCTCGGGGAGCGACGCGGGTGATTTCCCTCCCGCCAACGCCGCGCGGGAGCTCGAGCTGATGGTCGAGGCCGGGATGCCGGCGCTCAAGGCGATTCAGGCCGCGACGCTGGTCGACGCGGAGCTCCTCGGTTGGCAGGACCGCGTCGGCGCGGTGGAGCCCGGAAAGCTGGCCGACCTGATCGCGATCGACGGCAACCCGCTGGCCGACATCGCGTCGCTGCACAGGATCCGGTTCGTCATGAAGGGCGGCCAGGTCTTCAGCCAGCGCTGACCTCAGCGGCCCGCCGGGGCGCCCGACTTGTATCCCGGCCCGCGCAGGATCCGCCCCGGCAGCCGGTCGGTGATCTTGCCCTGATCGACGACGGTCGCCCCGTTCACAAACACGTAGACGATTCCCTCCGAATACTGGTGCGGGTTCTCGAAGGTGGCGCGGTCGATCACCTTGCCCGGGTCGAAGACCGCCACGTCGGCATAGGCGCCGGGCCGCAGCAGCCCCCGATCGCGCAGACCGATTTTCTGGGCCGGCAGGGAGGTCATCTTGCGGACCGCGTCCTCGAGACGGAGGACCTTCTCGTCGCGCACATAGCGACCGAGGATCCGCGGGAAGGTGCCGTAGGCGCGTGGGTGGCACATGCTCGCTCCCAGGACGCCGTCGGGGGACACCCCCGCGTTGTCGCAGTTGAACGCCACCCACGGCTGGACCATCGCGGCCCGCACGTCATCCTCCGACATCGCGAAGTAGACGCAGTCGACCGAGCCGCTCTCCTCGGCGAGAAGGTCGAACATCGTCTCGATCGCGTCCTTGCCGCGCATGTCGGCGATCTCGGACAGCCGCTTCCCCTGGTATTTCTTGTTCGCCTGCGTCCGCACGCCGACGATCAGGACCCCCTCGGGACCGCCGACGTTGTGGAACAGGTTCTCGTAGCGGCCGGTGGGGTTCTCGATCTCGGCGCGGATGCGCGCGCGCTCGGCCGGGTCCTTGAGCCGCTCCACGAGCTTCGCGACGCCACCTTCCGAGGCGGTCGGTGGCAGGCTGGCGGCGAGACCGGTCGAGGAGGCGGGGTACGGATAGATGTCGGCGGTCATGTCGATGCCACGCGCCCGCGCCGACTCGATCTCACCGGCGACTTCCTTCATCCGGCCCCAGTTCTTCTTCCCGGCGCACTTGAAATGCCAGACCTCCACAGGCACGCCGGCCTGCTCGCCGATCGTTTCCGCCTCCTTGAGGGCGGGAATGATGTCGTCCGCCTCGTTGCGGATGTGCGAGGCGTAGAACCCGCCATAGCGCGCGGCGACCCGGGCCAGCTCGACCAGCTCGTGCGTGTCCGAGAAGCTGGCGGGGGGGTAGATCAGCGACGACGACACGCCGAATGCCCCCGACTCCATGGCGCGGGCCACGTGACGCTTCATCGCCTCCAGCTCGGCAGGCGCCGGGAGCCGGTTCTCGCTCTTCAGGACCGCCTGCCGGACCTGCGTCGCGCCGACCAGGTGGGCGAAATTGATCGCCGTCCCTTTCTCCTTCAGCCGCCGGAAGTAACCGTCAAAATCGCGCCAGTCGACGGTCAGCTTGTACTCGACCAGGCCGGGCATCATGTCCTCGATGGTGAACGAGGTCTGCGGCGCGATCGAGCTCCCCTCGCCGGTCAGCTCGGTGGTGATCCCCTGGGTGATCTTGCTGCGCACGTGCGGGTCGACGAGCACGGTGATCTCCGACTGCCCGAGCAGGTCGATGAAGCCCGGAGCGATCACCAGACCCCGCGCGTCGATCGTGCGGCGGGCGCGCGCGCCGGTCAGGTTGCCGATGGCCGCGATCCGGTCGCCGCGGAACGCCAGGTCGCCCGCGTACCACGGGTTGCCGGAGCCGTCCACGATCCGGCCGCCGCGCAGCAGGACGTCGTAGGTCTCGCCGGTCGTGGCCGGCTCGGCGCCGCGGGTGGCCGCGGCGGTCGCCGGGGGGGCCGCGGCGCGGCCGGCGCCGAGCGTCAGGGCGGATACGAAGACTGCGCCCGTGGCGCGCAGCGCGCCGGCGCCACCGTTTCGGTATCGCGGTTTCATGAAAGAGCCTCCTTGTCGATGGCGGGGCCGGCGACGACGAGGACGTGGCGGCCGAGCGTGAGATACCGCTCGGCGGCGTCTTCGACATCGCTCCTGGTCACCGCGCGGATGAGCCCTGGGAGCTTCTCCGGATAGTCGATCCCCTGACCATAGAATTCGGCGTCGGCGAGGACGGAGGCGGACTCGGGATTCGTCTCCATCCGTCTCGGAATGGCGGAGGCCAGGGCCTGCTTCGAGTCGCTCACCTCCGAGGTCGACACTCCGCGGCGGCGCACCGCCTCGATCGTGCGGCGCGTCAGGTCGAGGGCCCGCCGCACCCCCTCCGGCGCGACACCGGCGCGCACGACGAGCGGACCGGCCCCGAGCCCCGCCGTGAAGCGGGAGTAGACGTAGTAGGCGAGACCGGCCCGGTCGCGGATCGCCTTGCCGAGACGTCCCCCCAGGGCGAATTCGCCGACGATGCTGTTGAGCACCAGGGCGGCGGGCAGGTCGGGCGACAGACGTCTCAGTCCGCGGAAGGCCAGACCGATGTCGGTCTGGGTCTTCCCCTCGATCGAGCAGGTCGCCACAACCGGCGAGTCCGGGAACGGCGGGTCGGGGATGTCGGCGCGGCGGACGGCCGGTGCGCCGGCCCACGGGCCGAACAGCGCCGCGGCCATCTCGAGGGCGCGGGCCGGCTCGAAGTCGCCCGCGAGACCGAGAGTCGCGCGCGAGGGCGCGAAACGCGCGCGGTGGAACGCCACGAGGTCGTCGCGCCCGATCCGCCGCACGCTGTCGCGCGTGCCGAGCCGCGGGGCGTGATACGGGTGACCGGCGGGGAACAGGGACTGCGCCAGGAGCATCTCGCAGGTCGCCGCGGTGTCCTGATCGCGCTCGGCGATCGCCGTGAACGTCAGTCCCTTCTGCCGCTCCACCTCCTGCTCGGGAAAGGTCGGCTCAAAGACCAGGATGCGAAGACGCTCGAGGACGCCGGGCAGGTGCTCCGACAGGAAACGCGCCTCCACCTCGAGCGTGTCCCGCCGCGCGCCGGCGGAATAGAAGACCCCGAGGTCGTCGAAGTAGCCGGCGATCTCCTGGCCGGTCAGCGCGCCGGCGCCCCGATCCAGGAGATCGGCGGCCAGCGCGGACGTGCCCTCCTTGCCCGGCGGGTCGAAGGCGGCGCCCGCCTCCAGGACGAGACGCACCGCGATGGAGCGTGCCGCGCGGTTGCCGCGCGCGACGACGACGAGACCGTTGCCGAGAACCGTGCGCGCGGCGCTCATCGGGCCGGCCCGCCGGGGGTCGCGGCCGCCTCGATCGCCGACGGGCCCGCGGGCAGGAGGACACCCACGGTGCGGTGGTCCGCAGCGAGCCGGGCACGGGCCAGGCGGGCGATGTCCTCGGCGCCCACCATCCCCACGCGACGCGGCAGGTCGAGAAACAGCCGATGATCCCCGATCGTCTCGAAGAATCCGAGCTGATGCGCCGCGTCGGTCGTGCTCTCCGATTCCAGGGCGTAGCGCGCCAGGAACTGGTTCCTGGCCCGCTCCAGATCGCGCGGCTGGAGATCGCCGCGACCCAGGCGCTGGAGCTCGGCGCCGAGCGCCGTCTCGATGCGGGCCGGGTCGATCCCTTCCTTCGCGGTCACGACGATCCGGTAAAGATAAGGATGACGGGTCGGGACGACCGAGGTGGAGACCTCGCTCGCCAGACCGCCATCGATGAGGGCGCGATACAGCCGCGACGACTTGACCGGTCCGCGGCCGTCCTGGCCTCCCCAGGCGTTGACCGTCGGCCCGCCGGCCAGGATCCCGTCCAGGAGGAGAAGCGTCGCGAAATCGGGGTCGGCGACGGCGGGGGAGTGAAACGCCAGGTCGAGATAGGCCGCCCCGGACGGCCGGCGCAGGGTCAGGCGCCGCTCGCCGCCCTGCGGCGGCTCCTCGGTCCGCACCGCCGGCAGCCCGGCGCCCGGGCGGATCCTGCCGAAATGGCGCCGCACAAGACGCAAGGTCTCCTTGGTCTCGAGATCGCCGGCGACCACCAGGATGGCGTTGTTCGGGACGTAATAACGACGGTAGTGCGCGTACAGATCATCACGACTGATCGCCCGCAGGTCGGAGAGATAGCCGATCGTCGGCCAGCGGTAGGGATGGGCCTGGAGCGCCGTGCCGGTGACCTCCTTGTCGAGATAGGTGCGCGGGTCGTTCTCGCTTCCCTGCAGCTCGGCAATCACGACGGTCCTCTCGCGCTCCACCTCCGTCCGGGAGTACAGGCACTCGGTCATGCGCGACGCCTCGAGCCGAAGCATCTCCTCCAGGGCGCCCCGCTCCACCGTCTCGAAATAGGTCGTGACATCGAGCCAGGTGTAGCCGTTCCAGGTGCCGCCGGCCAGCTCGACACGCCGTGTCAGGTCGTCCTTGCGGATCGAGCGCGTCCCCTTGAAGTTCATGTGCTCGACCCAGTGGGAGATGCCGGTGATCCCGGGGCGCTCGTCGCGCGACCCGACACGGTACCAGATCCAGACGGACACCACCGGCGCCTGGTGCATCTCGCGCAGGATCACCGTGAGGCCGTTGGTCAGACGCGCCACCCGGAGACCCGATCGGACGCCGGTGGTCTTCACGCGCAGCCGAACAGCGGAACGCCGTCCGCCCGCCGGCTCAGCGCCACGGCATGCAGCGTGAGCCCGAGGTAGATACAGGCGCCCAGGAGGAGGGTCGCCCGCAGATCGATGGAGGTCATCACGCCGCACAAAATCGGGCCGAGCGCGCCGCCGAGCATCGCCGTGCTCGACAGGATGCTGTAGCCGACGACGCGCGCGTTGCGCGGAATGAGGTTGCCGCCGAGGGTATAGGCCAGGGTCATGGCGCCGCCCACGGCCAGACCGAGGAGAACGCGCAGCACCCCGAAGGTCATGATGGATCGGCTGAACGCCATCGGGGTGATCGCGATGGCGCTCCCCGCCAGGCTGAGACGGAGCAGGGGCATCGGCGCCACGCGCGAGGCCTTGCGGCCGAGAACGTAAGCCGATGCGGCGCTCGCCAGCGCCCCGGCCGACACGACGACGCCCGTGAGCGCCTCGGCGCCCGCCTGCCCGCCCGACAGATCGGAGACGAACAGCGGCACGACCAGGAACAGGGACCGATCCACCAGGTTGATCAGGAACAACTGGGGCAGGAGGTGGACGAACAACGGCAGGCGGAGGATGTCGCGGAACGACGGGGCGGCTCCGGCCGGTTCGGTCGCGCCCGCGTCGTCCCCGGACACGACCGCGCGGACCCCGGCGGCAACCGGCCCCTCCTGCGGGACCATGACGGCCCCATGCCCCGCCGGCTCGGTCCCGGGCCCCGTGTCGCGGTAGATCGCCAGCACGAGGAAGAACGCGATGGAGCACAGTCCGCTGGTCACCAGGAATGCGCTGCGGATGCCGATGACATGCGCCAGCACCCCTCCGAACAGCGGTCCCATCGCGGTGCTCAGGATCTGGGTCGCCTGCAGCACGCCGACCGAGCGGCCGATCCGCTCCCGCGGACAGCCGTGGGTGACCAGCGCGACCGACATGGTGCCGAACCCGGAGAACAGGCCGAGCAGGATCCGCAGACCGAGCATCTGCCAGACATTCGTCACGAAGAACATCAGACCCCAGTGGATCGAGATGGCGAGCAGGATCCTCTGCACCATGAGCTTCATCCCGACGCGTTCCGCCAGACGACCCCACAGGGGTCCGAGGATCGAGGCGAGGAGCGGGGTCATCGTGAGAACGACTCCGGACCAGAGAGCGACCTGCCGGATCCCGTGGATCCCCAGCGTCTCGATGTAGAACGGCAGGAACGGCGTGACCAGCGTGAAGCCGAGGAACACCATGGAGGCGGCCACCGTGACCGCAACCTGGTTGCGGCGCCACGGCTCGTGCGGGAGCAGGGCTCCCGTCCTGGAGGGGCCGGACGACGATGTGCTCAACGGGCTCCCGGGGCCGCCTGAAGTCCGCGCATGGTAATACACGCCTGTCGGCCGGAGCAACCCGCCACGGGACGGCAGTTGCCGTACAATGGCGCCCTTTCGGGGGCCGACCTGGTGCCTGCATCGACTGCGACCACCGCCTCGACGTCGCGCGGGTTCACGCCGCTGGTCGAGGTGAGACGCGGGGCCATCGTCGAGTCGGTGCATTTCGGGGCCATCGCCGTGGTCGATTCCCGGGGGCAATTGATCGCGTCGGTGGGAGACACCGGTACGCCCGTCGTCCTGCGCTCGACCGCCAAGCCGGCGCAGGTGCTCCCGCTCCTCGATTCGGGGGCGGCGGAGCGCTTCCGGCTGGCGGAGGACGAGATCGCGGTCATGGCCGGATCGCACGGCGGCGAGCCGTTCCACGTCGCCGCGGTGCTCTCCATCCTGAAAAAGATCGGCCTGGGGAAGAACGCCCTGCAATGCGGCGCGCACCCTCCGTACCACAGGCCGTCGGCGGACGCGCTGCGCCGCCGGCGCCGGAAGCCATCCGCGGTGCACAACAACTGTTCCGGCAAGCACGCCGGGATGCTGGCGCTGGCGGTCCACCTGGGCGCGCCCACCGCCACCTATCTCGAGACGACCCACCCCGTCCAGACGCGCATCGCCAAAAGGCTCGAGGGGCTCACCGGTCTGGAGGGACGGGCGCTCCCGACGATGGTCGACGGCTGCTCGGCGCCGACGTTCGCCATGCCCTTGCGCCACCTCGCGCTGCTCTACGCCCGTCTCGCCGCCGGAGTGGATGGCGACGCCGCCCCCGATCGGTCCGCGCGCCGCGTGGCGAAGGCGATGCGGCGGCATCCGGAGATGGTGGCCGGAACCGATCGCCTGTGCACCGCGCTGATGCGCATCGGACGCGCGGGTCTCCTCGCGAAGATCGGCGCGGAGGGCATGTACGGGCTTGCCTTCGAGCGGGACGGCGCCGGCATGGGCGTGGCCCTCAAGATCGCCGACGGCGAGGGGCAGCGGGCCCGTTTCAGCGCCGCCCTCGAGACGTTGCGACAGCTCGGCGCCCTCCGCCGGAAGGATGCGGCGGCGCTGCGGGCGCGTTTCGTGGGAGAGATCCGCAATCACCGCGGTCTACGGGTCGGGGACGTGGCGCCGATCTTCGCGCTCCTCTGATCGGGAGGGCGCCGGCGCGGTCCCGGCTCCCGGGGATGCTATAATCGGCTGTCCCGCCAAAAGCCAGCCACCACCCGGCTTCCGTGGACAGCAGCGGAGGAACGCAATGAAGGGCGTGATTGACGTGGACGACTCCAACTTCGATGCCGAGGTGCTTCGCTCACCCCTGCCGGTGCTGCTCGATTTCTCGGCGGAGTGGTGCGCGCCATGCAAGAAGCTGGAGCCGGTCGTCGAGGGCGTGGCCGGCGAGTTCGCCCAGCGGTTGAAGGTGGCTCACCTGGACATCGACAAGGCCCAGGCGACCGCGGTCAAGTACGGCATCATGTCGGTCCCGACGGTCCTGTTCTTCAAGGGCGGCAAAGTCCTGGACCAGCTCCTCGGCTACGTCCCGAGAGAGAAACTGGTCGAGAAGATCAATCGCATCCTGTGAGACGACTCTCGGCGATCGGCGGCGTCCTCGTGCCGGCGTTGGTGCTGGCGCTCCTCCTTCCCGGACAGGCCGCCGGCCAGAAGATACCGGCTCTCGCTCCCGCTCCCGGCAACCGCGTCGGAAACCTCGCCCATGACTTCACGCTCAAGGACCTGGACAACCGCCCGCACAGCCTGAAGGAGATGCGCGGCAAGCGCGTCGTGCACGTGGTCTTCTGGGCCACCTGGTGCGTCCCGTGCATGGAGGAGATTCCGACCCTGCGCGCCACCTACGAGAAGTACCGCGAGCGCGGTCTTCAAGTGCTGGGGATCGCCGTGAACATGAGCCAGACCCCGGAGGAGGTGAGGACCGCCGCGCGTGATCTGAAGATCAACTATCCGGTCCTGTGGGACGACGGCGGTGCGCTGCTGGATCGCTACGGTGTCGCCTACATTCCGCAGAACTTCCTCATCGGCAAGGACGGCATCATCCGGTATACCGGGACGAGCCTGCCCGCCGACTACGACAGGCTGCTCGAGTCGCTCCTCAAAGAAGACGGCGCCGTCGCTCCCTCGAGCCGGCGTCACTGAGGGCTGCGGCACTCCTCGGAATCGTCGCGGACGTGAGACGCGAGGCCCCGCACCCGCCGGGCCCGGGTCCGGTGCCGCTTCGCGACACCTCCCCTCCGCTTCGTCTCGCGCCCTACCCACCGCGCTGTGAAGCGCGCGGTGGGGCCCCGGTCGCGAGGTCGAAGAGGGCCTGGCGGGTGCGGGGCCTCGCGTCTCACTTCGAGGTGGTTTTCGAAGTGCCACACCAGCAGCATTCCGATCGGACGGGGAGGGGCGGGCGGTCGGATTGACGATGCTGCGGCCGGGGACTAAGATCACGTGGTGAGCCCTCTCGAACGCGCCATCCTCGTTGGGATCTGCGGGTCCAGGCGGGATCGCGCCGAAGTCGACGAGCACCTCCAGGAGCTCGGCCTGCTGGCCGAGTCGGCCGGCGCGGTGGTGGTCGCCACCGTCGTGCAGGATCGGGGTCCCGTCCATCCCGCCACACTGGTGCGGCGCGGGAAGGTCGAGGAGCTGGCCGGCCTGGCCGGCGAGCACGACGCCAACCTGGTGATCTTCGACGACGATCTCTCGCCGGCGCAGGTCAAGAATCTCAGCGGCGCCATCCCGGCCAAGATCCTCGATCGATCGGCGCTGATTCTCGACATCTTCGCGCGCCGCGCCCGCACGCGCGAGGCCCGCACGCAGGTCGAGCTGGCTCAGATGCGCTATCTGCTGCCGCGCCTGACGCGTCAGTGGACCCACCTGTCCCGGCAGGTCGGCGGAATCGGGCAGAGAGGGGTCGGCGAGACGCAGCTCGAGATCGACCGCCGGATCGTGCGAACCCGGATCGCGCGTCTCACGACGGAATTGCGGGAGATCGAGATGGAGCGCAGCGAGCGTCGCAAGAGGCGTTCTGGTATCGGCCGGGTCGCGCTGACGGGCTACACCAACGCCGGCAAGTCGACCATCATGAATCTCCTGACCGGCGCGGGGACCCGCGTCGAGAACCGGCTGTTCGTCACGCTCGACGCCCTGGTGCGACGCTGCGAGCGCGGGGGCAAGCCGCCGTTCCTCCTGATCGACACGGTCGGATTCATCCGCAAGCTGCCGCACCATCTGGTCGCCTCGTTCCGGAGCACGCTGGAGGAGGCGGCGGACGCCGACCTGCTGCTGCACGTCGTCGACGCCTCATCCGATTCCTACGACGATCAGATGAGAAGCGCGCGCGCCACTCTCGCGGACCTCGGCGTGTCCGACTACCCGACCCTGCTCGTGTTCAACAAGGTCGACCGGGCCGCCCAGGGCCTGATCGAGCGGCTCCGGTTCGAGCACCCCGAGGCGGTCTTCATGTCCGCCATCGACCCGTCCCACGCCGATCGGCTCATGAGCCGGGTGCGAGCGGCGCTCAGTCTGCCACGGCCCGTTCCGGTGTCCCCGGCCGCCGCCGCGGACGGGCCGGTCGCCGTGCTGCGGCGCGAGGGCAGGGCATGAGCCCGCGTCGCGCAGCCGTCCGCGGACGGTCCGCCGCCCGTCCCGCCCGGATGCGGGTGGGCGTGATCTACGGCGGCCGGTCGGTCGAGCACGAGGTGTCGCTCGTGTCGGCGCGCGCCATCATGCGCGCCCTGGACCCCGCGCGCTACGAGGTCGTGCCGATCGGGATCGGCAAACAGGGCCGCTGGGTCATCGGTGGTGCCCATTGCGCGCTGCCGCCCGACCCCTCGGTCCACGGGCTGGTCCGGCTGCGCGACGGGGGAGTCTCGGCCGCTCCGCTGGCACGGCGGGGCGCCCTGCGTTCCGGCGCCCGCGCAATGAAGCGATCGAGGAACGGGTCCCAGCTCGGCCAGCTGGATGTCGTCTTTCCGGTGGTGCACGGCATGGGCGGCGAGGACGGGTCGCTGCAGGGTCTTCTCGAGCTGGCCGACATCCCTTACGTCGGCGCGGGCGTCGCCGGCTCGGCGATCGGCCTGGACAAGGCCGTCATGAAGGCCCTGTTCCGGGACGCCGGGCTGCCGATCGTCGATCATCGCGTCGTCCTGCGGCGCGAGGTCAGGGCGGATGTCGGGCGGCAGGTCCGCCTGATCGAGGAGGGCTTCGGATATCCCTGCTTCGTCAAGCCGGCGAACGGCGGCAGCAGCGTCGGGGTCAGCAAGGCGAAGAACCGCGACGATCTCACGGCGGCGCTCGAGCTGGCCGCGCGATACGACCGCAAGATCCTCGTCGAGCGCGCCATCGAGGCGCGCGAGATCGAGTGCAGCGTCCTCGGCAACGACGAGCCGGAGGCCTCCGTGCCGGGCGAAATCATCCCGGCGAACGAGTTCTACGACTACCGGGCGAAGTACATCGACCCCGGCTCGCGGCTGCTGATCCCCGCGCCGGTGACGGAGGACCAGGCGCGGCGGATAAGGGACCTGGCGCTCCGCGCGTTCCGCGCTCTCGACCTGTGCGGCATGGCGCGGGCCGATTTCTTCCTGGATCGGACCAGCGAGGCGATCTTCCTCAACGAGGTGAACACGATCCCCGGGTTCACGCCGATCAGCATGTATCCGAAGCTCTGGGAAGCGAGCGGCCTGCCGTTTCCGGCGCTCGTCGACCGGCTGATCCACCTGGCCCTCGAGCGCCACGCGGAGAAAAAGAGCCTGTTGACCAGCTACAAGCCGGGCCGCAACGGCCAGCGCTCCTTGACAAAAGGCTGACGACGTTTTATTTTTTCCCTTTGCCGCCGGGAGGCTGCCGGCCCTGCGGCGCTTTCGGGAACGATGCTGGATACCAACGTACTGGTCCTGAACCGTCTCTTCCAGGCCATCCAGGTCACCACGGTCCGCAAGGCCTTCTGCCTGCTGTACAAGGGTCACGTGCGCGCCGTCGCCCCGGATTACACGACCTACGACTGGGAGGACTGGGTCGACATTCCGGCGCAGCCGAACGAGGACTCGATCATCACGCCGACGCTGCGCATCCGTATTCCGCGGGTCATTCTCCTCGTCGATTTCGACCGTCTGCCCCGTCACGAGGTGCGCTTCACGCGCAAGAACATCTTCTACCGTGACCGCAACCGCTGCCAGTACTGCGGCGGAAAATTCCAGACGCGCGACCTGAATCTCGATCACGTGGTCCCGCTCTCGCGCGGCGGCAAATCGACCTGGGAGAACGTCGTCTGCTGCTGCGTCGCCTGCAACTCCCGGAAGGGCGGGCTGCTTCCCGAGGAGGCCGGCATGCGTCTGGTCAAGTTCCCGGTGAAGCCGCGCTGGCACCCCCTCGTGAAGATCTCCTTCGCCACCGGACAGTACGAGGCGTGGAAGAACTTCCTCGATATCGCGTACTGGAACACCGAGCTGCGCGAGGGCTGACGGCCGACTCCGTTTCCTTGCAAACGACCGGACCGTGTGTTAACTTCCGGACGTGTCCTCCTACCGCTCGCAGTACAGCCCGCAGGTAGGTCTCGGCGGGCATATCACCCCCGGTGTCAAGGCGCTCCTGATCGCGAACGTCAGCGTGTTCATCATGCAGGTCCTGGCGTGGCGCTTCGGGGGCCGCTCCGACATGGAGCTCATCTTCGGGCTCAACGCCCAGCAGGTGATCCACGGGCGCACCCTGTGGCAGCTCGTCACCTACATGTTCCTGCATTCGACCGGCTGGCTCAACCACCTGCTTCTCAACATGCTGATGCTCTGGCTGTTCGGCACCGAGGTCGAGCGTGTGTGGGGGACGCGGGAGTTCGTGAAGTATTACTTCATCTGCGGGATCGGCGGCGCGATCACCACCTGCCTGACGTTCCAGGACAGCACGACGATCGGCGCGTCGGGGGCGATCTTCGGAGTCATGCTGGCTTATGCCCTGATTTTTCCCAATCGCCAGATCCTGTTCTGGTTCATCTTCCCGATGCGCTCCATCAGCTTCGTCCTCCTGTGCACCGGGATCGAGTTGTTCTCGCTCCTGAGCCTGCCGGACGGCGTGGCCCATTTCGCGCACCTGGGCGGGATGCTGTTCGGGTACCTGTACCTGAAGCGCGTCTGGAGGCTCCAACGGTTCTGGAGCGATCTGCGATGGCGGCTGCGCCGCCGGCGCTTCAGGGTCATGCGCCAGGACGACGAGAACTACCCCTACCACTGAACGCTGGATTGTGGTGTCAGTTGCAGAGGGTCGGCAGGTAGGACGACGCCAGCGTGTCCCCGAGCCCGGGGGGGATGTCGCCGGAGAGGGCGATCCGCTCCAGCCCCCTGGCCGTTCCATTGAAAAAGTCGGCCACGACCGCCGTGGTGACATCCGCCGAGGGGACGATGAGCACCACGTGGCTGCACGTGTCCCCCGACCCGGCGCCCCAGACCGATGCACGGCTGTTGATGATCGGGGCGTCCACACCGCCCTGAATGGTGTTGGAGCCGGGCCTGGCCAGCTTCATGCTGGAGCAGGGCTTGACATCCTTGCATCCCCGGTTGTTGATCGGAACATCGAGCCCGCCGCGGGTGCTTGGCGAGCCGGGATCGGCCACGTGCGGCGTCGCCCGGTGCCAGATTCCGAGATCGAGCAGGCGCTGGGAGGCGAACAAACGGCCGCCCTCCAGATCGAGGGGAGCGAAGAAATACCTGTCCGAGGCTCCCCTGTAGAAGAGGTAGGAGCCGTTCGATGTGGTCGCGATCAGGGGAAGGTCGTCGTCACCCGACCCGAACGTGATGTACTTGAAATCGGTCCAAGCGCCCGCACTGTACCGGGCGTAGGCGATCTTGTTGTACACCCCGTCGAACCGGCTCCAGACGAGGACGGGGGCTCCGGTGGAGTCGAGGGTCAGGAAGGGAGAGGCATCCCGCGCCGTGTCCCCGGTAGGCGGCACCACGCCGACGTGCGGGCCCGACGCGTCGATGACGCTGAAGGCGATCGACCAGATCGCCCCCGGCCGGCCCACCGTGGAGCGTCCCTTCTGCTCCCAGACCTTCATGACCGAGCCGTCGCCGGTGGTCAGGCTGGTATGCGCCGCGAAAGCCGGCAGGCAGGACGCGGCAAGACAGAGAAGCACGCCTGCGCCTCTCCGTGCCACGCGCTTCACCGCCCGACTCGTCACCGCACGTCTCCTAGAAGGGGTTCTTGAGATTGATGATGTTGCTCACGTCGAAGGTGCGGAGGAACTGTTTCAGCACCGGCAGGTGGGGATAGAACTCCTGCAGCTTGTCGAAATAGAGATCGCTCCGTTCTTCGTTGTCCATGAGCAGGTTCACTTCGCCGAGCAGGTAGTAACAGTTCTTCAGGATGTCCTTGTAGTCCTTGTCCGAGGCGATCGCCAGTGCCTTCTCGCCGTACTCGTCGGCCCGCTTGAACTCCTTGAGCTGCATGTAGGCGAAGCACAGATCCTGGTAGCACTCGACCAGGCAGCGCGTGTTGCCGTTGGCGAGCGAGATTTGCAGCGCTTCGAGGATGATGGCGATGCCCTGGCGATAGCGTTTCTTGAGAAGACAGCAGTATCCCAGGTTCTCCTTGATGTAATCGACCGGGTACGACGTGCCGAGGCTGCCTTTCTGGCTGATCGACAGCGCGAAGCGATACTCGGCCATCGCGTCGTCCAGGTAGCTCATGTTCATGTAGATGTTGGCGATCAGGTTGTGGCAGGTCGCCTTCCAGGCGTAGTTGTCGATGCTCTCGCAGGCGCGCAGCGCCCGCTTGGCGTACAGGAGGGCCTTCTGCAGGCGGCCCTGGCGGCGCAGGGAGCTCGCGAGGTTCGACGAGGCGATGAAGATGATGTCGCTGTCGGGGCTCTTCAGCAGGATTTCCCGGAGGCCCTTCTCCGCCTCCTGGATCTGCCCCAGCGAGAGGCGCGCCGTGCTGAGGTTGCACGCGGCCCGGTGAACCAGGTGCTGGTCGTCCACCTCACGGGCGATCTTCAGGGCCAGCTCGAACTGCTCGGCGGCCTGACGGAAGTCGCCGCGCTGCACCTGCAGGGTCCCTTCGGCGGTCAACTCAGCGTAAGTCGCCTTGAGATCCGCGGCCATGGCGGGCTCCTCAGTTTTCTTTCTTGATTCTCTCTTCCCGGACCTTGTCTTCGGACTGGACCTTGAACTGAATGAAGCTCTGGACCTCTTCCTGGGCCCGGGGCGACAGCTTCTGGTACTCCCTCAGGAACTCGTATTCGCGGTCCCGCGACACCGCCGCGGCGTCCTCGTTGAAGAAATCGGCGATGTTCATCTCGAAGATCGAAAGAATCTTGAACAGCGTCTCGAGGCTGACCTTGTACTCGCCGTTCTCCATGCGACAGAGATCGGACTGCTGGATGCCGATGCGATGAGCCAGATCGGCCTGCGTGAGGCTGCGATCCTTTCGGAGTGATCGGATTTTGGTCCCGACCAGATGAGATTGCCTTTTAAATTTTGACGTCATCATGCGAACAATCCTGTATGATGTCCTCGAAAGCACTGGAAAACAAGGTACTTGAGCCCGATGGCGGTAAACCAAATAGTTCTTGACACGCTTGTTGCGCCAACATATACTTGCGTCGTCAGCTCACACAGCCATTGCCGATCGCCGCGTCAATATCTTGATGAAACCGTCGAGAAGAAGCGCGCAACTGGTTGCCTTTCAACCTTCTTTCCAGCGCCACTCGAAAGCTATGAGTGTCTTCCGCCGCAGTCTTCATCGAGGGGGCTGAGCCTCCCGGTTCCCGAGCCGGGAATGTGACATAAATGTATGGTGTTACAAAACCGAAGTCAAGGGAAAAGACGCCAACCGGAGCTGCCAGGCGGGAATTAAAGGAGAAGGACGAGCCTGATGGCAAATCGCTCTTTTGAAAGAAGTTCCTGCGTTTCGAAATACCTTCAGGAAATCAGCGAATTTCCGCTGCTGAGCAAGGAAGAGGAGCACGAGATCGCCGTCCGCATGGAAGAGGCGATGGGCAAGGAAGGCTCCTATCACGATCTGGTCAAGTCCAACCTCTCCTTCGTCGTCAAGATCGCCAGCGAGTACAAGAACATGGGGCTTCCCTTCGAGGATCTGCTGAACGAGGGGAACATCGGTCTCATCGAGGCGGCCCACCACTTCGACGCGGCCCGGGGCACGAAGTTCATCACCTACGCCATCTGGTGGATCCGCAAATCGATCCTGAAGGCGCTCTCCCAGCACGCCGCCATGGTCCGCATCCCCAACTACCAGCTCAAGAAGGTCCGCAACGTCCGCAACACCGAGCGGATGCTGGCCAGGGAGCTGGGACGGGAGGCCGACAGGGAGGAGATTTCGAAAGAGCTGCGTGTCACCATCGCGAAGATCGACGAGATCCTGCAGATGAAGATGCGGGAGCTGTCTCTCGACGAGAAGGTCGGCAAGGACAAGGACACGCCGATCTCCGACTACCTGGTGGACGGCCGCTCGGTCAATCCCGAGGACGAGCTGATCAAGAACGAGGGCCAGGTGGTCATCCGGATCGCGCTGCGCAGCCTGAGCGACCAGGAACAGACGGTCATCATCAACCGCTTCGGCCTCGAGGGCGGCCGTGTCTTCACGCTCAAGGAGATCGGCGAGAGGCTCGGCGTGTCGCGCGAGCGGGTCCGCCAGATCGAGAACCAGGCCAAGAAGCGGCTGCGCAAGCTGATCGCGAGACAGCAGCGCAGCGAGGGCCAGAACGGCTCGCGGAACGGCCGGGCGGCGGGCGAAGCGCCGGCGGTCCGCATGCGCGGCAAGGAGTCCGTCTCGCACTGATCGACCCGACCACCGGGCCACACCCTTCAACTCCCCGCGAGCGCTTCGCCGCCGCGGGGAGTTTTTTTGGAATGCCTCGAAGCGCTATGCTATTCTCCCACGCGCACAATTCAACGGAGAACGGACGACAATGCGGCTGACGCGCGATCAGATCGAGGCGATGTCCCAGCGGATCGTGCGCTCCCTGATCAAGGACCAGATGATCACGATGGAGCGGCCCGAGGCCGCCGTCGATCTGCTCGCCAACGTGTTCACCGCGGACCTGGAGGCCGAGGATCGGCTGAACGAGGAAGTCCACGAGCTCCTCAAGAATTATTCCGAGGAGATCAGCCGCGGCATGATCAACTACCAGGATCTGTTCCGCAAGGTGAAGTCGAAGATGGCGCGCGATCGCAAAATGGTGATCTAGTGAGACTGAGCCACGAACGCTGCGTGCACCTGTCGCATCTCTTCGTGAACGCGCTCGAGGACGACGATGACGTCGAGTTCCTGCGCGACCCGAACGACATCCGCCTGCGCGTCCTGCAGGTGCTCGAGGGGGAGCTGGTCAAGGAAGACGAGCTCGAGGAGGCGATCCGCCGCAAGATCGCCACGCAGAGACGGGACCTGCCGGAGGGCAGCGCCGAGTGGGATCTCCTGTTCCGCAAGTACTACGACGACGAGATGAAGAAGGTGAAACGGGTCCGCGAGTAGCCCTCCGCCCGACCACCCGCCATGAGCACCCCCCGCCAGATCGTCGTCGGCACCGCCGGGCACATCGATCATGGAAAGAGCGCGCTGGTGCGGACCCTCACCGGCACCGACCCCGACCGCCTGAAGGAGGAGAAGGAGCGGGGGATCACCATCGACATCGGGTTCGCCAGCCTGGCGCTCTCCGACGGCACCCGCGCCGGGTTCGTCGACGTCCCGGGCCACGAGCGTTTCGTCAAGAACATGCTGGCGGGCGTCGGCGGGATCGACCTCGTCCTGCTCGTGATCGCGGCGGACGAGTCGATCAAGCCGCAGACCCGCGAGCATTTCGACATCTGCCGCCTGCTCCACATCCGGCAGGGCGTCGTCGTCCTCAGCAAGAGCGACCTGGTCGAGCCCGACATCCTCGACCTGGTGCGCCTGGAGGTCCGCGACTTCGTCGCCGGCTCGTTCCTGGAGACGGCGCCGATCATCGCGGTCAGCAGCCGCACCGGGGCGGGGCTGGCCGAATTGAAGAGCGCCATCGAGGGAGTCGCCAGGACGCTGCCTGAGCGCCCCGCGCTCGGGCTGATGCGTCTGCCGGTGGATCGCTCGTTCAGCATCAAGGGGTTCGGCAGCGTGGTGACCGGGACGCTCATCGCCGGGACGATCCGCGAGGGTGACGAGGTCGCCATCCTGCCCCGGGCCGCGACGGCGCGGGTGCGCGGGCTCGAGGTCTTCAACCAGGCGACCCGCGAGGCCCGGCCCGGTCAACGGACCGCCGTGAACCTGCAGGGCGTGGAGGCGGGCGCCGTCGAGCGCGGTCATCTTCTCACCGCGCCGGGTATCCTGAAGCCGTCGTCCCTGCTCGACGTGCACCTGGAGGTGCTGCGCGACAGCGATGCGCCCCTCAAGAACATGTCCCGCGTGCGCTTCCACCACGGCACGCTCGAGGCGATGGCGCGGGTGAAGCTCCTCGACGGGGACCCCGTCCCTCCGGGTCGCGGCGGCTTCGCGCAGCTCCGTCTCGAGACGCCGGTGGCGGCGCTGCCGGGGGATCGGTTCATCGTGCGCCGTTACTCGCCCCCGCTCACCATCGGCGGCGGGGCGATCCTGCACAACCGGCCGCCGAAACTGAGGCGCTCGGATACCGGCGCGCGGGCGCGCTTCGAGCGGCTCGCGGATCCCTCGCCCGCCACCCGTCTCCAGGCGCTGGTGGAGGAGGCGGGCGCCTCCGGGATCGACGCGCACGGGCTCCGATCGTTCACGGGTCTCGAGCCGCAGGAGACCGCCCGTCTGATGGAGCCGATGCTCCGGGGCGGCGAGGTCGTCGCCCTGCCCGCCGCCATCGTGCGCTACGTCGCGGGCGATGCCTGGCGCGACCAGTCGCAGAGGATCGTCGCGGCCCTGCAGGCGTTCCACGCGAAGGAACCGCTGAAAGAGGGGTTTCCCAGGGAGGAGCTGCGCACGCGCCTGTTCGCGCGGGCTCACCCGGATCTGTTCAAGTTCCTGCTCGCCGAGCTGTCCCGCGCCGGGACGATCCGGGTCGAGAAGGATCGCGTCGCCATGGCGTCGCACCGGATCGCGCCCACGCCGAAGGAGGCGGCGCTCATGGAGCAGCTCGAGGCGCGCTTCGCCGCCGCCGGCAGCAATCCGCCCGATCTCGACGAGGTGACCGCCGCGCTCCGCGCCGATCCGCCCCAGATCGAGCGTCTGTTCCATCTTCTCCTCGGCCGGGGGCGCCTAGTGCGCATCCCGGACGGGAAGGTCTTCCACGCGCAGGCGCTCGAGGACCTGAAGCGCCGTCTGTGGGAGCAGCGCGCCCGGAACCCGCTCATCGACATCTCGGAGTTCAAGGAGCTGAGCGGCACCAGCCGCAAGAACGCCATCCCGCTCCTGGAGCATTTCGATCAGTCGCGCGTGACGCGCCGCGAGGGCAACAAGCGCCTGATCCTGCCGCCCCCCGCGATTGACTAACCCCGGAGGGGGGTCTAAGATGGATGCCGTGGAGGGTGCAGACGATGGGGTCGATCGGCGTTCCTGAACTGTTACTGATCTTCGTGATCCTGTTGCTGATCTTCGGAGGCAAGAAGATCCCCGAGCTCGCGCGCGGCCTGGGCGCCGGTATCCGCAACTTCAGGGATGCCATGCACGAGGGTCAGCAGGAAGAGCCGAAGAACAAGGACCCCAAGAGCAACTGATCGTCGCGCCACGCCACACATTCCTCTCCATGCGGGGAAGGGCGCGACCGGACGCTTGACCACCGGCCCGCCATGTCGATCAACCCGCCTTCCCCCATGCCGTCACCCCAGATCCGGGAGGAGATCGCCCTCCAGAAGGCGACCGTCGCCCGTCTCAAGAGGGAGATCGTCGGGGTCGACCGCAACGCCCGCAAGCGCTACATCCGGGATTTCCACGAGGAGTTCTCGCACCTCGAGGGTCTGTCCACCTTCGACGACCTGATCGTCGCCTGCTATCAGGCGGACCTGGTCTTCATCGGCGACTATCACGCCCTGCCGGCCTCCCAGGAGTTCGCCGCGCGTCTCGTGGGCGAGATCGCGCAGCGGTCGCGCGAGACCGTGCTCTGCCTCGAGGTCGTGTACACCCGCAACCAGAAGATCCTCGATCGCTACATGGCGGGCGAGATCGGCGACGCCGAGTTCCTGAAGGGCATCCGGTACGACCTCGACTGGGGCTACGACTGGACGTCCTTCCGCCGCCTGTTCGACGTGGCGCGCCAGCACGGCCTGCCGGTGTACGGGATCGACACGGAGCCCCGCAGCGGTCTGCGCTACATCCGCAGACGGGACGCCCACGCCGCGGCGCGCATCGCCGAGATCGCCCAGGAACGCCCGCGCGCCAAGATCGTGGTCGTGACCGGCGAGTCCCACCTGGCGCGCAACCATATGCCGCGCAAGGTGACCGCCGGTCTCAAGGCGAGGGCGCTGGAGCGCCGCGGCATCATCGTCCTGCAGAACCTGGAGGAGATCTACTGGCAGCTGGCCGAGCGCGGCGAGGAGCGGGCGGACGTCGTGACGCTCGGTCCGGGGCGGTTCTGCCACTTCGATACCAGCCCGATCGCCAAGTACGAGGCGTACCGGCAGACGCTCGAGGTCTGGAAGGGGGACGCGGAGGACAGCGAGGACGTCGATCTGAGCTCGACGGTCTACACCATGATCGACACGATCCTGAAATTCCTGCGGATCGACAAGTACAGCCACCACGTGTCGGGTAACGAGGGCCGGCGCGAGTTCCTGGTGGACGTCTACCCCGACATCTATTCCGGTCTCGACGACAAGGAGATGCGACACCTGCTGCGCGGCCACGCCCTGACGCCGGAGCAGGCGGTCGAGATCGCCGGTCACGTCGCCGAGCGCGGGTCGTGCTACATCCCGCGCATCAACGCCATCCTGATCGGCCAGATGAACGTCGTGCACGCCGGCGAGGAGGCGTCGCACTTCGTCAACTGCGCCTTGAAGGGCGAGATCTACGAGCGGGCGCCGCGCGAGATGCACCAGCACGACCTGTTTTACAATGGCGTGTTGGAGGAGGCGCTCGGCTTCTTCGGGTCGAAGCTGCTCGACCCCAGCCGCAACCATTTCTTCGAGACCGAGTTCTACCAGTACTACCGCAAGGACCGCGAGACGATCGAGCGCGAGACCCGCTACACCTACGAGGAGTTCAACGCCATCATCCATTTCATCCTGCTGCACAAGACCTTCGAGCAGAGCTACGTCCAGTACGACGACGTCCCTCCCGAGATCCTGGACGGCATCCGCTCCGAGCCGCGACGCGCCAACATCCTGATCCACGAACTGGGGTATTTCCTCGGCCAGCAGATCCACGACGCCTACCGCGCCGGAGTCCTCGATCGGCGCGAGATCACGCGCCTCTTCCAGCGCTCGTTCCGGGCCAGCGGCAGCGCCCTGAAGACCTACCTCGACCTCACCGAGCGTGTGCGGCCGGCGATGCAGGACGGCTCCACGCCGCGGCCGCCGGACACGACGGCGGGGCCCGCGACGGGCTGACGCCTCAGCCGGAGTGTGTCCGCTATTGTGCCGGATCTCCGCAAATGAAATCTCCAGTTGACGCGCGACTCTGAACCTCGTATATAGCGGTCAAATAGAACCGGCTCTTCAGCGGCGTGGCTCAGAGTTACGCCGTCTGCGGCCTGCTCGTTATGCAGGGACGCGAGGAGGCGTCGGCAAGTCGATGTAGCGCAAACCTGTCTTCAAGCCATCCGGTCCGATTGGGAATTGCTGCCGCACCGGTCGGATCGTATCCAGAGACTGATTCGAGTGTGCTGGCACTTGAATCGACTCGATGTGGGGGAACATCGATGCGATGGCACGCGCGCATTTTCCAATCCAGCATTCGATTCGCCTTCCTGACCTTATCGATCGGCGGTGTCGTCCTGACGCCGGCTCTCGCGCAGGACGAGAACGAGAGCGCCGGATTCCGCTCGACCCACGTCTTCGAAGCGGGCACCTTCGGCGAGAACATCGACACCCTCAACGGCGGCCTGACGCTCAGCACGGCGGTCGGCCCCAAGTTCAAGGTCACGTCCTCGTTCGACTACGGCCTCATGTTGAATTACAGCTCGAAAGTCTGGGACACTGCCTACTACGGGAACAATATCGTCGGCGAGCCGATCAATGAGGTGATCCCGACGCGCAAGGGACCGTTCGGTATCGGCTTCAGCATGCACTTCGGGAGGATCTACCGCACCCGCCAGCTCCAGGAGCACCCGGGGGTCGAGAACTACTCGCCTCCGTTCACCAGCAGCTGGATCTGGGAGGATCCCAGCGGCACGCCCCACGAGTTCTTCTCCGACCCTAACATCGATCCGACGCGCGCGACACCCCCCCCGAATCTCGGTCCCGGAGTGACGATTCCCCCGGGTGGGGCCTCCGGAACGGCCACGCCGACGTTCACGAATCGCATGACAAGCGACATGAGCTACACGCGCATCTCGGGTCCATCCGACACGTACTGCAAACCGAACGGCGACAACGGGACGACCGACCAGACCAATTGCTTCAGGGTCGAGACGCCGGACGGCCGCGTGTACACGCTCGCGAAGCGCGTCGACTGTGCCGTCCCACCGCTCGGCTCAGACCCCAACTTCCGGCGGACTTACCAACAGGTGCGGAGCGACACGGAGAGCTACTGCGGCTGGTACACGACGCTCATCGAAGATCCGAGCGTAGGGTCGTCTCCCTTCCCAATCAATCTGCGCGTGGCCTACGACGAGCGGACGAATTTCGAGCACCTGATCTCGCGCGTGTACGACAGCACGTGGGATTCGGTCGGGCAGACTGGGCGACAGATCATCTTCCACAACTGCGAATGGCTGCAAGGCGCGAACCCGTCCGGCAGCGGCATCGTCGAGATGTGCAAGCCCGGGACGCGTAGCGTGCTCGACGCCCCCGCGGCCGGCGCGACGAGCCGTCTGGCCGCGGCGACGTACAAGATCGACATGCCGGGCCCCGGAGGCAGCACGTCATTCAATACCGGCACGCGGGCGGTCTACAAGTTTTTCTACGAGTTCGTCACCATCAAGTTAGCGCACGATTATTACGAGACCACCCCGCTTCCGAACTGCGCGTCGGTCCCATGCACGCCCGCCGTGATCGACCCCGTGCTCAAGCTGGTGCGCGTCGACTATCCCCCGAGCCTGCGAGTGGGGCAGGCCCAGCCCGACGAGTACAGCCTGTATTACGGCTATTTCAATTCGTACACCGAGGCCGCGCTGGCGCTCAGTTTCGGTGGGAACGGCGATTACGGCGAGGTCACGTGCCGCACGCTCCCGCTGCTGCGGAAACCGGGAGGGCAGGCGGCGCTCGTGACCGGGAACGCGTGCTCGAGCTCGTCGCCTGGCACGTGGGCGCGGTACGACTACCAGTACGGCTACTACTACCACATCAAGGCTTTTATCTCCTCCGGCCCCGGAGGGTCGGCGTCCGGCGACAAGAAAGGGACCTCGGGTGGTGGGGTGGCTTTCAACGTGACCGGCCTGACCCGGCATATCGTCATGAAGACGATGCAGAATCCCGCCGGGACGGCGGCGACGCGCTCGTGGGCCTACTTCCGCCAGGCGGCTCAGTACAGCAATCCGTTCTCGGTCACCGTCACCGATCCGTTCAACAACGACACCGTCTACTACTACCACGCCTCGGCCTCGAGCAACAATCCGGACATCACCGGCGAGGACCCGGAGGACGGCTTCGCCCCCGAGTGGAACGACGGGTTGAACCATCGCATCGAATACTTCAGGGGGACCGGGCCGAACCGGACGCTGGTGCGGTCCGAGCTGCAGGAGCACGATTCCGATCAGTATGTGACGCTGCGCGGCCGGCTGATGCGCGGGAAGGCGAACATCCGGTCGAAGCGGAGCGTCACCCAGTACAACGACGACGGCGACGTCGAGTCGGTCGTGACGCGCCAGCAGTGGGACGGGTTGGGTCACTGGAGGGTGGAGATCGAATCCGGATTCGACGTTCAGACGCCGCGGACCACACGGTCCATCTATCAGGGAGTGGGGTCAGGGATGCCGGGGGCTCAGTGTGGGGATCCCTGGACGGCCGCTAGCTTCGGCATCTATCGGACTGATCGGCTCGCCCTCAAGGAGGTGTCGGACGGCCGGCGCGTGCTGAGCCGCTTGGAGCAGCAGTACGACGCCAGGGGGAACCTGGTCACCAGCATCGCGCGGGCGACCCCGCCGGCCTCAATCGGCACGGGGCTTCCATCGGGGAACCTGTGCGCGAGCGCCCGGCCGGGCGACGTGATGACCACCTACACATACTCGACTGGGTCGGGGAACATCACCGGCAAGGCGCTGTCCACCGGGCGGCAGGACGATCCGACCTATCGCATCGCTTACGGCTGGGCGCCCGCCACGAGCGCCTGCGGGACGGCGGGACAATGCGCCGGATATCTCGCGACCAAGACGTTCCAGGTGGACCAGTTCACTCCGGGGCCCTTCAAATCGATCGACCGCGATCGCGACGCGAACACGGGCCTGATCATCGCGACGCGCGACACCGCTGGCGTCCAGACCAGTTACACCTACGACGACCTCGGACGCGTGACGACCATCACACCGGCGCAGGAGGACGCGACGACCGTTGATTACGTCTCTCTCAACGAAACGACGACGACGCAGGGAACCCGCACCACCGATCTCGATCCGAACGCCGATTTCGTCTTCGAGCGCTATCGCTACGACGGCCTCGGGCAGCTCCTGGCTACAGAGAAGCGGCCAACCGATCCGACGCGAGGCTACGTCTGCGAGAAATCGCAGTTCGACATCGGCGGACATCTCGTGTACAGGACGGAGCCCGCGTACGCGACTTCGTGCGGCGTGCTTCCCACGCCTCCGCAGGGCCAGTGCTGGGCCTCTCTCGATGCCGCCACCCGGAGCGCGAACCCCGGGACCGAATCGGACTTCCGACTCCTCGGCACGTCCGACTGCGACCCCTTCGGCCGCGCGCAGCGTCAGATCCCGGCGGACGGCGATCTCACGACGCTCCAGAACGTTGTCGACAGCCATTACTTCGGGACGAGCATGGAGACGACGGTCCACGGTGTCAGGGGCCCGCTCGGTACGTCGAACGACTCGACGGTCGCGAGCCTGCGTGACGGGCTGAACCGACTCGTCACGGTCGACACCGTCAGAGGGGGCGCGTGCATGAACGGCGGTGTTCCGACCGGCCGTCCATGCTCGGTGTCTTTCCCCTGCAATGCCGGCGAAACATGCGCCAATACGACGTTCGATGCCGCCGACGCTTTCTACGAATACGACGCGGCCGATCGGCTGGTGCAGGTGCGTCTGACCGACAACCTGTCCCAGAATCAGATTCGCCGCTTCGGATACGACGCCCTGGGGCAGACGGCGTGGCAGGAGAATCCCGAGAACGGCACGATCGTCTTCAAGCGCTACGACGCGCTCGGGAACCTCCTCGAGGTCCAGTTCGCGAACGGCAATGCGCGCCGCACAGGCTACGACTTCGCCGGGCGGGTCGCCTCCGTCGGCTACGGGATGCCCGGGGGGTCGATCGTGACGACGACCCTCTTCTATTACGACCGCAACGATGCGGCCAGCCCCTTCGGCATGGGAAAGGCCTCCTTCACGAACGCGTGGGAGATCACATCCGGGGGGACGCTCCGCCAGGTGATCGGCGACGAGCGCCTGTACAACGGCCTCGGGGGGCGCCTGTCGCGGCTCAACACCACCTTCTACGACTGGGCCGCCAATCTGACCGTCGCGACCGATTACACCTACTCATCACGCGGGGAGGTCGCGACGGTGATCTATCCGCGCACGACTCCGACAGCCGGCCAGGATCCGCTGACGGTGACCTATGGCTACCGGAACGGGATGCCCGTCTGCGCGAGCCGCGGCGATTGCGGCGCGACCGATGCCAACTGGCTCGGAAAGGTGCAGTACAACGCCGCAGGCGGGGTCGAGATCGTCGACATGCCCGGAGGCGGCCGGACGCAAATCACCACGACGCCACGCGACCGGAACCGGCCGATCACGATCACCGGCGGAACGATCGCCAATTGGGCGGGGGCCCCCTACAAGGATGGCCCTTACAAGTACGACGCGGCGGGGAACGTCTACGAAATCGGTCATACCAGCGGCGCCGATCGCTTCCAGTACGATACCCTGAACCGCCTGATCGGCGCGCATACCGAGTACAGCGGCGCGGTCATCGACGAAACCTACACGTACGATGTCTTCGGCAACATCACGCGCCACGTATTGCAGACGCTGGGCGGGGCGACCGAAACCGAGGATTTCGCGCTGGTCTCGCCGGTGAACAATCGTCTGGTCAGCAGCACGTCCACCTTCACGATGGGTTATAACTCGACGGTCTCGCCCGCGGTGCCGTTCGTGTACGACGCGAACGGCAATCTCCGTGAGGGCGGCCGCCGCATCAACCCGGGTGTGGTCGTCGAGGACGTCAAGAAGTACACCTATGACGCGATGGACCATCTGGTCAATGTCCAGAAGATAGGCGACACGTCGACCGGGCTGAGTCTCTCGAACATCGATCGCTTCGCCTACGACGTCTCGGGCAACCGTGTCGTGCGGAACGCCAAGGGTGATCAGACGATGTTCTCCGTGCGCGACGTCTCGGGGCAGGTTCTGAGCGAATTCCGCATGCCGTCGTCGTACGGTCCGGCGACCCCGCGCGAATGGGCCGCCGATTACGTCTACCTCGCCGGGCGCCTCCTGACGATGCGCGAGAACCTCCGTCCCCAGACTCCCGCCGGCCTGACGGCCACCCAGGTCAAGACACCCTCGGGCTGCACAACGAACTGCCAGTGGCTCGTGACCCTGAGCTGGTCTCCGAACACGGACGCCGACATCGCGTCGTACAAGGTCTATCGTCAGATCGGCGGGGCGGGCGGGTTCACGCAGGTTGGTTCATCCACCACGTCATCGACCCTGAATGATTCGACGCAGCACAACCCAAACGTGACGCTCGATTACGAGGTGACAGCAGTCGACCAGCAGCTCAACGAAAGTCTACCATCGTCGCCGTTGCGGGTGATGACGGGAGACGTGGCCGGTCCGACCGCGCCCACGCTCGCAGCGACGGCTGCCGACAGCAGCGTCTGGTTGTCGTGGACCGGCGGTACCGACTCTTCAGGGATTATCGGCTTCGAGATCTGCCGGCACGAAACGACGTCGAGTCCCTGCGTGCCCGTCAACACGACGCTGATCCGCACCACCTCGTACTACGACGTGAACCTGGTGAACGGCCGGACCTATTACTACAAAGTGCGGGCCCGTGACGCGAACCTGACCTGGGGGTCGTACAGCTGCCGGACGAAGAACGCCTGCGACACGCAGGCCACCCCGACCGACCGGACTCCGCCGGCCCCGCCGAAGAAGGTCTTCGCGGCCTCCACCTGCGGGGGCGTGTCGCCGGAAGCGGTGGACGTATCCTGGGACGCGAACCAGCCGGTGCCGCCGTACACGCTCAGCTATGAAGTCTTCCGCGCTACGACGCCGCTCTTCGAAGGGATCGGCGCCTCGCCGACGAGTCTCGGCTCGACGACCACGACGACCTTCCGCGACCCGGGTCCGCTGACACCGGGCACGAACTACTACTACGCGGTCAAGGCGAAGCACCTCAGCGGAGGAGGCAGCCAGGTCGCCACCACATCGGCCTTCTCGGCGATCGTCTCGGCGACGACGCGCGACGCGACGAGCGCGCCACAAGGTAGATTGATCGCGGCAGCGAAGGACGGCGAAGTGAACCTGCGCTGGCAGCCGCCGGGCGGTATCACAGCGGCACCCTCCTACAAGGTCTACCGCAAGGCGAACGCCGAGGGCGCCTGCGCCAATTACATCCAGGTCGCCCAGGGTGCCTACTCGGACCTGGTGGCGGATGCCGGCATCACCGATGCGGGCGTCCAGAACAACCAGGGCTACGACTATGCCCTCGTGTCGGTCGCCGCGAACGGCGTCGAGTCGTCGTTCGGCGCGACCACTCTGGCGATCCCGCTCGATCGCCCGCGGGGATTTTCGCAGTGCCGCATGTGGCGGGATCCGTTCTGCGTCTTCAATTGCTCGATGCCCGCGTTGAGGATCAACTGGCTGCCACCGGAGGCACGCTTCTACCAGCCGTACCTGGCGACGACGGCCGACGGCACCTTCGGGTTCCTGAAGGGATACCACCTGTACCATCACAAGACCTGCGGCGTCCCTTACAACATCGATGGATTCGACTACCTCGAGGACAAAAGCCCCACCCGGCCCGTCCTCGTGAACAGCGGCGATGCAACCGATCCCTATCTCATCAACAAGAACCTGAGCGCCTTCGACGCCAGGGACGAGCTGCTCGATCCCCGTTACATCCTCGCGACCGAGACCCAACTCTCGACTCCGGAGGGGACGACGAGCGATCAATTCTTCTGGCAGTCCTGCGAAGTGGCGCTCGGCGGGACGATGATCCTGAACGCCTGCGCCGCGCCTCGCGCGGTCTATGACATCTTCGCCGAAGGCACGTGGCTCAGCCGTGAATCGGACTGGCCCGATTACTTCGATCACGCCAACCCGGAGCCGTGGCAGCGCTGCGGGGAGACCCTGGCGGATGTCTACGGAATGGTGCCGAACACGACGCCGCCGACGGTCAGTCGCGATGTGGGCGCAGGGGGCGGATTCGTGTTGTCGAGCGGCAAGACGATCACGTACTGGATCGAAGAACGGGCGAAGTCGCCCACGGGGATCATCCTCGATCGGAATACGACGACCACCCAGACCGTGACCCTGACGGGAGACGGAACGCTCGACAAGCCGCGGATCTTCCGTCCGGCCGTCGTCAACAGCGGCAACGCCACGCACTGGGCGTTGTACGCGACCGCCGCCAACGGGACGTTCCCGAACGGCAACGAGGTCGGTGAGCAACTGATCCAGGGGACGTACATCGACGACACGCGCATCGCGAACGATCCGGGACTGCCGGACGGCTTCCCGTACGGAGCGGGGCCGCTCGTGCCGTTCTGCACGGACGTGGGAAAGCCTCATGCCGCGTACGCGCGTCCGGTGCGAAAGGTCGAGGCGACCGCCCTCGGCCCGGGAAGTGTTCGTCTCGATTGGGTTCCTCCCGTCATCCCCCAGGGGGAGCCGAGGATCGCGGGCTTTTATCTCTACGGCCGCCGCAATTACGGCAATTCGAAGCAAACGTTCAAGTCACCGCTGCCGTTCGCGACCGTCGGCCCGAGCGAGACATCGGTCACGATCACCGGGATGGGCGGCGGGAACCTCTTCGATCGGGACGTCTTCACCGTGAAGAGTTTCGACGAAGCGGGACGCGTCTCGGGCGATCTCTATCGTTGCCGCACATCGGGGCAGGATTGCGGCGACACGCAGAGTTGCACGGCGCAGGTCTGTTCACTCAGCGGCCGATCGTGTAATGCAGGGGCGACGCCCACGGGGTGCGCGGCGGGATACTGCCAGTATTCGGGTGCCGGGTGCACCTCGGACGCCGGCTGCAGCACCTACGCGTGCGTGAACAACGGCGGTCCGTGCACGCCGGTCTCGCGGGCGCGCCGACAGGTGACGACCGCCGCGACCGGTGGCGCGGCCTCGATTACCGCGACCTTGGCCAGTCTCCCCCTGTACACCAACCACCTGATCCTGACCGTCGGAGTTCGCAGCACGTCGGCAACGACGCCGGTACGGAATCTAGCCGGCGGTGGGGCAAGCGAATGGTTCCTCGGGGGAAGTCATCGACAGGCCGACGGAGTCTGGGTCGAGGTCTGGTACGGGCGCGTCAACAGCCCGCCGCAAACAAGCGTCACCGTCTACTTCCAGACCGGCACGACTCCCAAAGCGAGCATGGTGCTGGCTGAATACGGTGGACTTCCCGATGGTAACATCGCCGAGGTCGCGTTCAAGAATGCTGCGGCCAACGCGTCGACCGCAATGGTCGCGGACAATTCAGTCCGGTCTCCTTTCCGCCTGGTGATCGCCGGATTCGCGAATGTAGGGACCGCGACCTACAGCGACGCGACGAACGGATACGTGGAAGCAACGAACGACATCGCGAGCACCGGTGGCCAGGATTCCACCAAGAACAACACTGTCATGCTGGAGAAATGGATCACGGTGGATCCCCTGACACTTGAGTTGACGACGACGCTGAGCGCGCCCGCGTCCTACGCGGCGGTGCTGCTGAGCTTCGACTCGACCTCCTATATCTGCGGTGGCGCCGGGTCGGGGTACGAGTGTGTTCACCAGTACTGCACTCTCGATACATGCCAGACCGAGCAATGCGAAGTTGCGGGCGGTCGATGGTGCAGCAACGATCGCAGTCTCGAATGCAATGTCGCGAGCGACTGCGGGGCGGGCTACTGCGCGGGCCACTGCTCGAAAACGATCACGCAGACATGCGATCCGAATCCGTCGATGTGCAGCGGTCCCACGACCTGTCCCACGGGGGAGGTCTGCGCGGCCGGAGCATCGTGTCTGTCGTACGGCAACAGCGCCACGATCGCCACGCCCGGGAGCGGGCTGGTGCCCACGTCACTGCGGACCGTGGTGTGGACGCTGAACGACGCGCTGACGACGCAGCGCGGCCGGAACGGCATCAAGCTCGCGTGGACGCGGGACCCGGGGCCCGGTCTTACCGGATACCGTGTCTATCGCGCAACGGACCCCGAAGGGCCGTACTGTGCGCTGCTCGACGGTACAGGGATCAGAAACGCTCCGCTTCCGGTGGGTGTCGCTCTGTGCACGAGCGACGTCGTGGGCCGCACCGTCGACATGGACGCGTTGTCGGCGGAGGTCAGCGCCCTCGACAACTCGACCGGCGACCGTCTGGAAACTTACTGGGATCAGAGCGCCCAGACTGGGCGCGTCTACTACTACCGTGTCTCCACGATCTCACCGGGCTTCGGCGGTAGCCTCACGGAAAGCGCCATGAGCGAGAACGCCGCGGGACAAGTGCTGCCGTACGAACCGCAGGTTCCTCCTCCGCCGCAGGGGCTGCGCGCGTGGGCGGCGCACAATGGGACGGTCGACGATCAGCGGGGCGTCCATCTGAACTGGTGCGGCGTCCCGACCGCCTCGGCGAACTCGGCGGACTTTGCGTCGTTTCCGGTGCCAACCGAGTATCGGGTCTATCGCAAACAGTTGTTGCCGGGCGCCCGATACCAGCTCCTCGCGCGGTTTAACCCGTCGTGCCTCGCCGCCGGCTCCCGCTGCGAGGTTAACACGACGAACGATTGCTCGAACGACGATCTGTCCACCTGTCAGGTTCTCGACCCGTTGCCCGGCGCGTGCGGAGGATCCGGCCAGCCGCTGTGCGGCATCCTGGATCACACGTTCGGTTGCTGGCCTTCCCTTGATAAGCCAGGGCAGACCGATTACAACTATAGCTACTTCGTGACCTCGGTCGCCGGGCCCAACCCTGGTGTGGAGTCGATGCCGTCGAATTTCAACGAAGCGTGGCTCAACTACTGTGCCGGCGGCGGTGCGCACTGCATCGCGTTGTCCTCCTGCCGCGCGCGTCGTGATCCGGATGGAGACGGCCAGTTCCTCGTGTGCGGCGACGAAAACGCTCGTCTGTGGAACGAGCCGGACGTCGACTTCTGCGCGAATCCTGGAGCCGACACGCAGCTCGCTTCGTCCGGTGACTCGCCAGCAGGCGAACCCTTGGCCACCGCGCTGGCGCCCTACAGGGTGATTGGACAATCGCCTCCATCGGGGAACCCGGCGTTCCGTTTCGTCTTCTATCATCTGGATCACCTCGGAACACCGAGACTGATTCTCGACGAGAACGGCGCCACCGTCTCGCAGCACCACTATCTGCCGTTCGGCGAGGAACGCCCTGTGCCGGCCAGTTCTGAACCGACCCTGAACCGTCGCGCCTTCACGGGACACGAGCGCGACGTCGAGAGCGGCCTCGACTACATGATGGCGAGATACTACGGGAGCACCCTCGCGCGATTCATGTCTCCCGATCCGCTTGGGGGAGACGTGAACGATCCCCAGTCATTGAACAGATACAGCTATGCTCGTAACAACCCCCTCATGCTGACCGACCCGACGGGCTTGTACACCTGCAGAGACAGCAATAACTGCTCATCGGACAAAGACAAGCAGTTCGAGGCTTCCAGGCAAAAGGCCTTGACATCCAATGATCCGGACGTCGCTCGCGCTGCAAAGGCCTATGGCGATCCCACCAAAGACAACGGTGTCAATGTTGGCTTTGCGGATCTGAGCAAGCAGGGCGAGGGTGGCAAAACGAATTCCCATCTTGGAAGCGCCGATGGGGATTTACAGGCGAAGTCGGAGGTCACGATCGATTCAAAGATTTCTGGAACCGAATTCGACGCCGCGGTGGGCCATGAGGGAAGCCACGTCGCCGATGCTCAGGATCTCGTGAACTCCATCAAGACTGATCCAAAGACCGGGGGTTTCACCGTTGGTCAGGACATAACGCAATATCAATCCGAGAAACGAGCCTACGGGGTTACAGACTCGATCTACCGATCAGCCCATCCACCTCAAAGCTTTCGCCGTTCCTGCGGGACAGGCGGCGATTGCGTCCTCGGAGCAGGAATCATCAAGGGGAAAGTTCCTAGTGAAATCGATCGCCTCCTGGCCTACCCAGGGACCGGTTACACGAGCAGCGGAAAACCATTGTCGCCCACCAACCAAGGCGGCCCTGTCGTTCCGCACTAGTGCGCGCGTTATCGTCAGTCAAAAGGCTCCATCTTGTGCTCTGCTTCGTACTGGGGGGTTGCGTCCTGCAGAGAAAGCATGACGTGGCATCGCTCTGTATTCTTCAGGATACGATTCCTGAAGGCGGTCACACAAGAGCCGTCGTCTCAGGGATCTATAGGCGGGGACTGGAGACCGCGATCTTGAGCGACTCCGCCTGCCCGGACAGGAACACCTGGGTCGAATTCGACCTGCAGAGCACGAGCAACGAGGAACAGCTGGAGGCCATTCTTGCTTCCTCTTACCAGGCCGATTTGGTAGTCGAAGGCGACTTCTACGGACCCCCAGAATCCGATCCCAAGCTGCCCGAATCATTGAGAAAAGCATTCCGTCCACGCTGGGGCCACCTCTCGTGCTGTCAGACAAAGCTTGTCATCCACGAGATCAAAGAGGTGAAGCGTGTCCCTACAGATCCACCTGATGCCTCATCTGAGGGTCGACCCTGAGCGTGGCGGCTGTACCAGCAATTCGTCCAAGTATTGACTTACGCAAGGCGGGCCCTTAACAGGGCAATGCGGCCCTGCGGAAAAGTGCGCCCGTGGGCGAGCTGAACAGGAAAGCGGAAGGGACGACCTCGAGATAGCCGAGGCGGACCAGCTCTTCGAGAGCCTGGAGCGCCTCCCCGGCGCCGCAACCGAGACGCGGGGCCGCATCCTCGGCCACTACGCGCAGGGTCCTCGAGGAGATCAGGACCGCCAGGAGATCCCGGCAGCGCCGATGCAGTGTCAGGCGCGCCGTGCGGCGCAGACGGAGGTCGCGCACCAGCGCCGTGGCCAGGATCGCGGCGGCGCGCCCCACCAGCGGGTCGGCGCATTCCAGGAAGATGTCGAAGCGGTCGAGCCGGCCCTGGTGGGCGCAGGTCGCGCCGCTGCAGCGCGACTGGCCGGAGACGGTCACGATGATCTCGATGGCGACGTGCTCGATCAGATGGGCGAGGGAGAGACCGTCACGCTCGTCGCGGCTCTCGGCGTCGTCGTCGACCGGCATCTCGCTGCCGCCCTGACCGGCGAGCAGGATGGAGATCGGGTCGCCCCCGCCGCAGTCGTGCTCGGCAAGATGGGGACAGAAGTCGCGCAGCGCGTCGATCTCCGCCGATCCGAGCATGGCGGCGCGCCCGCGGAACTCGGCCCCCAGGTCGATCGTCATGCGGATGCGCGGAAGCCCCGGGACGAACCCGGGGTGCAGGCGCGAGGCCTCCGGGAAGGGGCCGGCCTGGACGTCCTGGATCAGGATCGAGTCGGCCGGGATCTCGCCGGCCGCAGGCTCCGGCGGCTCCGCGGCGGATCGGTGCGGCTGCGGTCGGCCGCGTATCTTGTGAAGGAAGGGGCGAAGCAGTTCGTCAGGCACGGAGCGACCCCGTCGGGATGCCGTCAGCGTCCTGCCGCCGGCTCGTCCAGATCGATGGTGCCCTGGAGCACGACACGATACTCGCCGGTCTCCCGGTCGAGCATCTCGACCTGGGCGGCCGCGTTCACGGAATGGATGATCAGCTCTCCGATCTTGGCCCGCAGGGTCGCGGGCGACGTGGGCGAGGCCTCGAGGCTCGGTAGGTCCTGCAGGCGGAAACGCAGCATGGCGGGCTCCTGGATCGTGGGCGGTGCGTTCAGGTCCTGTCGAACGGCGTCGTCTCGATATCGAGCGTCCCGTGGAGCACGATCCGGTACTGTCCGGTCTGCGGGTTGACCGACTCGATCTGCACCCGCGCCGATGTCGAGCTGATCAGCATCTCTCCCAGCTTCGAGCGCAGCGTCGCGGCCGAGGTCGGGGCCTTCTCCAGCGTCGGGAAATCGTCCAGCTGAAAACGTGGGGTCATGCGTCGGACCTCCGTGATGGGCCGGGCGGAGGCGTTCCGCCCGCCGCCGGACCGGCCGCGTTACCCGGCGTGGGACCCGAAGAGCAGGTCACGACCCGCCGGTATCCCTGGGACGTGATCTCGAGCGACGCCCGGGCGATCTCGCGCTCGAGCCCCTTCTCGATCTCGTCGACCAGGTCGTTCAGGATGGTCGCCCCCGTGGCCCCGGTCCGCGGCGGCACGGCGCAATCGATCGCCGGAGCGATCCCTCCTTCGTGTCCCGGCGCCAGGAGCTCGGACATCTCGACATGTGAGACCGCGGCGGCCTGCCCGCCCGAGGGCGGCGGCGACGCCACGAGGTCCGAGCCGGCTGTTCCGCCCGCGGTTGGACGGCCGGTCTCCGGGCGGCTGGTGTCCGGGCGCCGGAAGTGCGGCAGGGCCGGCAGCGGAATCCGTCTCAGGTCGGCGGCGGGCGTGGGACGGGCCGGAGAAGAGGCGGGCGGGCGACCCTCGCGCTCAGTGGTCATGGTGGTCCCTCCTGGGCGGAACATTCGCCGGGGACGGCGTCACGGTCCGGTCGGCGTCGCGTGGCCGGCTGGCCTCCGCGGCGCGGCCGAAACTCCAGAACGACCCCGGCAGGGTGATGCTGGGCGGGCGCGGGTCCGGGGGGGCGGTCTTCTTCGGGGTGGATTCCGGCGCCCGGGCGGGCTCGGCGGTCACGGTTCGAGAAATGTCCGGCAGCATCGCGGGCCGGGCCGGATCGAGGATCGAATCGGAGACCGAGAAGCGCCGCCGGCCTCCCGACGCGTTCGCGCTGAAACCCATCCAGGAGACCAGCGCCACGTCGTCCACGATCGGGTCGCCCTCCACCGCCTCGGCGCTCACGGGCGGCTCCTCCGCGGCGGCAGCCGGCTTCTTCGGCGCGGGTCGCCGCCTGGGGCGCTCCTGGCCGGGCGCGCGACCCTTGACGCTCCCGGGTTCGGCCCCGTCGGTCTCCCGGGCGACCGTGACGATCCGTTCCGCCAGACCGAGCGGTATCCCGGTCGTCGCGGCGAGGTGGTCGGGTGAGGCGACGGCGATCGTCGCGGCGCTGTCGAAGCCGTCGCGCGCCAGTCGATCGAGCACATCGCGGCCGAACAGCTGCACCAGCAGCGTCAACCCGCCCTTATCGGCCCCCCGAGCGATCGTCACGTCACGCTCCTTGCTTCCGGGCCGCGCGGTGTCAGCATTCGGCGACGACCTCCTCGGCCAGCGCCATGTAGTCCCTGCACCCCCGCGCCGCCGGGTCGTAATCGACGATCGGCACGCCGAAGGACGAGGCCTCCTTCAGCTTGACGTTGGAGTGGATGACGGTGCCGAACAGCGCCTCACCGAAGTAGCCGCTCAGGTCCTTCAGGATCTCGCGGCCGAACGCCGTGCGACGATCGTAGAGCGTCGCCAGCGCCCGGACGCGCCGCGTCTCCTTCCCGGCGCCCGCCGCCCCCTCGATGAACTCGAGGAGCTGACTGACGCCGTACAGGGCGAAGAACCCGGTGTCGACCGTGATGATCGTCTCGTCCGCGGCGCGCACCGCGTTGGCCGTGAGCAGGCCGCCCGTCGGCGGGCAGTCGATCAGCACGAAGTCGTAGCGGTCCACGAGACCGTCGAGGGCGCGCTTCAGCGTCTCCTCGCCGTGCGGCAGCAGGTTCAACCGCTGCTCCGCCAGCGTCAGCCGCGGGTTCGATGGCGCCAGGTCCAGATTGTCCGACACGCGGCGGACCACGCCGTCGAACGTCCCGCCGTCGACCAGCGCGTCGCAGACGGTCGCGCCGTCGAGCTCGGGCCGGCCGCGGCTGAGGCCGAGCGAGGCGTGCGCCTGCGGGTCGAGGTCGACGATCAGCGTCCGGCGGCCGAGACGCGCCAGGCAGGCGCCCAGATTGATCGCGGTGGTCGTCTTGCCGCAACCGCCTTTCTGGTTGGCGATCGCGATCACGCGCATTCCGGCCCTCTTTGGTGTCGCGGGTGTCGCGCATCGGGCGACGAGATGTCGGCGGCGGGGCGCGTTTCGGCTCCCGCGCCCACATCGGCGGCGGGGCCCGCCCCGAATCCGGTCGCCGCCCCGGCGCGCCGTCTCTCGATCTCCAGGAACAGCGAGCGCCCCACGCCCCGCAGGCAGGCCGACGCCGTGGCCGCCGGCTGGTTCAGCAGGATCGGGATGCGTGAGGCGACGGAGGCGGTGACGCGGCTGTCGTTCAGGACGTGACCCAGATAGGACAGCGGCCGTCCCAGGAAGCGCCGGCTGACCCGCTCGATCCGGGCGAACGTCTCGAGCCCCTCGAGGGCGCTCGCCGCCCGGTTGACCACCACGAAGATGCGGGCGGTCCGATTGTTGTGGGCGACGTTCTTGATGACGGCGTAGCCGTCGGTCATGGCGGTGAGATCGGGCGTCGTGACGATCACGATCTCCCCGAACGCGTACAGGAACGACGTGGTCGCCCGGCCGATCCCCGCGCCGGTGTCGACGAGCACGACCTCGGCGCTGTCGCCGGCCGCATCCATGGCGGCGACCAGCCGGCCGATGCGACCGGGATGGAGATCGGCCATGTCGGGCCGCCCCGAGCCGCCGGCGGCCAGCCGCACGCCGACCGGTCCCGTCTCCGCGACCTCGTCGAGCGTGGCGCCCGTCTCGATCACCTCCATGACGGTGCGCTGCGGCTGCATGCCGAGCAGCAGGTGAAGGTTGGCGAGACCGAGATCGGCGTCGACCGCCAGGACGCGCAGGCCGGAGGCGGACAGGTGCACCGCGAGATTGCTCGTCAGGACCGACTTGCCGGTCCCGCCCTTGCCGCTGCCGACGCAGATGACAACGGGACGACGGGTGGGGGCTTCCTCTGTCTCGCTCCTGAGAAGGGTGAGCCCGCGCGACGGGCCGGGCACGCCGAACAGCGGCGCCGCAAGATCCTGCATCCCCCGTCCCAGACGACGTCGGTTCAACGCACCTCCGTCAAGTCGACCTCCTGTCGCGCTCCCCTTTCTGCTGCTCGAAACGGTCGAACTCCTCCATCTCCTCGGCGGTCAGGGTCTCGAACGTGCCCACCGGCGCGGCGGCCCCGCGGCGACGATCGGGCATGACGTCCAGGGGGGTCTCCTCCTGGTCCCAGGGAGCGATCTCGTCGGGCGAGCCCGGCCACAGCGGCTCCTCGACGGAGACAACGGCGGCCGCGGCCGTGGTCGCCGCGGCGGGCATGTCCTCCTCCGGAGGGAGCACCCCGTCGGGCCAGAACGGCCGTCGGTCCGGCCCGGATGCGTCGGCCCCGTTTCCTCCCTGCCGCGGACGGCCGACTTCATCGGGACGAACGTCCTCGTGGGGACGACCGTCCTGATGCGGAGGGGCGTTGCGCGCAAGGCCGAACAGCGGCGCGGCGCGCTCGATCGCGACCCGGGGGCCGTCCTCGAAGAACAGCACGCGCGCCAGGAACGCGGTGACGTCCGCCGTGAGAAGCGACAGCCGGCGCAGGAAAGTGTGGGTGAACGACGAGCACAGGAGCAGTCCGCGGACCGGTCGATCGAGATCGACACCGTCCGAGGCGTACAGCCTCGCCAGCAGGTCGCGTTGATCGGACGACCAGATCTGGGCGTCCAGCAGACGCACCAGCGCCGCTTCCGGGTCGGCGCCATCCAGGACGACGAGCGTCAGGCCGCCGCTGCGATCGATGCCGACTGCGTCGATCGTTCCCGTATCGCCGGCGCGCAGATCGACGTCGAGGATGCGCAGGCCGTCCTCGAGGATCGAGGGATTGGCTCGGATCAGATCCTTGATCGATTCAGAACCGCCATGGGGGCCGGGGGCGGTCGGTGACGGCAACACTCGCCTCGTAGCGCGCGTGCAGCGCCTTCCAGGGCAGCCCGGTCCGCACCGGGCCGGCTATTGGGCGGCGTCGTCCGACCGGGGTCGAAGCGACGAACGCCGCCAGATGGTTCGACCCGCCGTGACGAGGCGACAGTGAAGAGTGTCGCAGTGGGATGTTCCGACTCGTTGCCGCGCGGCCTATCCACCTGACCGTCAACAGCTTCGGTCGGGTGCCATCGTACGCGAGGCGATTCAGTCAAGTCAAGGAGGAAACATGTCGGCCGGGGCATGTTTCGGCCACCAAACCCTGGCTCCATCCTGGGCGTTAAGGAGTCTGGACCTCAAACCTATTCTTGCTCCTCCAATCTAGCCAAGCCTGGAAGTTGTTTTCCTCCACTTCTTCTCGAAAAACACAAAGAGTGTCATTGCGACGATTAGAAATATCGCCCAGGCAACGAGATGTTCCCCTAGATAGACTCTGAACCCAGTCGATTCGATGTTGCTCGCTTGTGGGAATCGATTCACCATCCAAAGGCTCTGGTAAAGGCCCCTGAGATCCGATGATCGAGGGCTTCTCCAGTACAACACCGAACTCGTCAACTCCAAGCCAATCCCCAACGCTGCGGCACACACCCACCATACGATCGGGCGACTATGTCGCAGAAGCGAACGAGAAAGCACAACCCAGAGAAGCAGAAGAGGTGCAAAAAGAAGACCCCAGTAATGGAGTCGATCTGCCTCGAAAACCCAGAAACCGGAGTACCACACCCCAATACTGTCTGTCGGGGCTCCGCCCCATACCCACCAAGAGGCTGCTACTTCCGCACCGAAAAGAAATGAAACAAGACCAATGAATCGTGCTGTCATCTGTATCTACCTCTTCCACAAGAGGAAAGGTGCACCTTGCGAGATTCCCCGGCCCGAACAAAACACAACCGAATCTCCGACCTTTCCATGACCCTGCTCTACTGGATTATGATGCCTGGGCTTCAGCCTGACCGCTCCCTGCGATGATGACTTGCAGGTCGATGCTCCTGGGACGATCCGGCACTCGAGAATGACGATATCGGTCGGTGCGCGACTCGGTCCTTACGAAATCCTCGGCTTGCTCGGCGCCGGCGGGATGGGGGAGGTCTATCGCGCGCGGGACACGCGGCTCGAGCGCACGGTTGCGATCAAGGTCATGCCGGCGGAGCACAGCGGCTCCCCCGGGGCGCGTCAGAGGTTCGAGCGTGAGGCGAAGGCCATCTCGCAGCTCTCGCATCCCCATATCTGCACGCTCTACGATGTCAGTCATCACGATGGCGTCGATTACCTGGTCATGGAATATCTCGAGGGGGTGCTGCTCGCGGACAGGCTGGCGAAGGGGGCGCTGCCGCTCGATCAGACGCTGCGTTTCGGTCTCGAGATGGCCGGCGCCCTGCACAGGGCGCATCAGCGCGGAATCGTCCATCGAGACGTCAAGCCCGGCAATGTGATGCTGACGCGCGGCGGCGTGAAGCTGCTGGATTTCGGTCTGGCCAAGACCGGGGCTCCGCTGGCGTCGCAGGGCGGCCGGACGGCGATGCCCACCCGCGCCGACCTGACGCAGGAAGGGACGATTCTCGGAACGCTGCAGTACATGGCTCCCGAGCAGCTCGAAGGGAAGGAAGCGGACGCGCGCACCGACATCTTCGCGCTGGGGGCCGTGCTGTACGAGATGGCGACCGGCAGGAAGGCGTTCACGGGAGGCAGCCAGGCGTCGTTGATCTCGGCCATCATGAAGGAAGAGGTCGTTCCGATCGCGCAGATCCGACCCCTGACGCCTCCGTCGCTCGATCATGTCGTGCGCAGCTGTCTCGCCAAGGATCCCGAGAACCGCTGGCAGAGCGCCAGGGACGTCGAGACTCAGTTGAAGTGGATCGCCGAGGAAGGGATGCGCCCGGGAGCTGCCGCGCCGCTCTCCGGGCGTCGCGCCGGTCGCGAGCGCATCGCCTGGGGGCTGGCGGCCGTGGCGGTGCTCCTGGCGGCGGCCTCGTTCCTGCGCAGCGGGCTTCGGGTCGAAGCGCCCGCGCGCCCGATGCACCTCACCGTCATGCTGCCGGAGAAATCCGCCCTGCGTGCCGCCGTCATCTCCCCCGACGGCGCCCAGGTGGTCGTCGTGGCCAAGGACGCTTCGGGCAGGAATCTCCTCTGGATTCGCCCGCTCGATTCCCCGGTCGTCCAGGACGCTCGCCGGGACCGAGAACCCGTCCTACCCGTTCTGGTCGCCCGACAGCCGCTTCATCGGTTTCTTCGCCGACGGGAAGCTGAAGAAGATTGCCGCGTCGGGAGGCCCCCCGCAGACGCTCTGTGATGCGTCGGGCAGCCGCGGCGGTACCTGGAGCCAGAGCGGAGTCATCCTGTTCGCGCCTTTCGCGGACGGTCCGCTCTATCGGGTTCCGAGCGCCGGCGGGACGGCCACGCCCGTGACGCGGCTCGACTCGTCGCGTGGCGACACCAGTCACCGGTGGCCCTATTTTCTACCGGACGGCCGCCACTATGTCTACCTGGTCGCCAGCTTCGCTTCCAGCGGAGAGCGGGACAAGATGGGGATTTACGCCGGGTCGCTCGATTCCCAGGAGGATCGATTCCTGCTGCGCGCCAACTCGAGCGTGGGCTATGCTCCGCCCGGATACCTGCTTTTCGTCCGCGACAGGAACCTCCTCGCCCAGCCTTTCGACCCGGGCGACTTCCGGCTCACGGGCGAGCCCATCCCCGTCGCCGAGGGGATTCAATACTTCGCGCAGATCTACGACGCGCTCTTCTCCGTCTCCACGAACGGAGTCCTCCTCTATCAAAGCAACGCCTCTTCGAGCATCGCGCAGCTCGTCTGGTTCGACCGCGGCGGCAGACGGCTCGGCCCCGTGGGGACGCCCGGCGATCAAGCCGATCCGATGATCTCTCCCGACGGGCGGCGCGTCGCGCTGCACGTCATCGATCCTCAGACGGGCAACATGGACATCTGGGCCTACGAGTCGACGGGCGGCGTCGCGGCGCGACTCACGTCTCATCCGGGGATCGACGCAGGGGCGATCTGGTCTCCCGATGGGAAGCAGATCGCCTTCACGTCGATCCGCGGGGGACATGCCGATCTGTATCTGAAGAGCTCGAGCGGGGCGGGGGCCGAAGAGGCCATCTTCAAGTCGGAGAGATCGAAATATCTCACCGACTGGTCCGCGGACGGACGGTACATCCTTTTCCGCGCCGCCGATGCGGAGTCGAAATTCGAGCTCTGGCTGCTGCCGGTCTCGGGCGATCGGAAACCGTCTCCGTTCATCAAGACGACGTACAGTGTCGACGATGGTCAGTTCTCCCCCGACGGGCACTTCGTGGCCTATGCGTCGAACGAGTCGGGACGGTGGGAGATCTACGTCACCGCATTCCCGGGACCGGGTGGAAACTGGAAGGTCTCGAGCGAGGGTGGCTCGGAGCCGAGGTGGCGGCGTGACGGGAAGGAGCTCTTCTACCTCGCTCCCGATGGCACGCTCATGGCGGCCACCGTGAGACTGACACCGACATTCGAGGCGGACCCGTCGAAGCCGCTGTTCTCGATCCGCCGACGGGAGCCTGTTTCGACCAACGACGTGTACAGCTACGACGTCTCCGCCGACGGGCAGCGCTTCCTGGTCAACACCGACGTCGGCGAAACCACCACCACGCCGCTGACGGTCGTCAGCGATTGGGCCGCGAATCTCAAGAGGTAAGCGGTCCGTTGGGGTAACCACACTTGTCGGAGACGAGCCAACTATGTCTTGTTCAGTGGTGGCGGTACTTTCAAACACATATAAACAATCGCCGCAATGACCATACCTTCAATCGGCATGGTTACTATGTACAAAATCGCGGGCCACTGATGAACTCGATGCAGAAGAAATGCGAAGCCCACAGTGCGGGCGGTCAGGAGGGAAAATAAGAGGAGCCAAAGCTTCGTCGATCTTCGCACTGGCCAATACAGCTTCGCGAGAGATACGATCAACAGCGTGCTGAAGAAGACGAAGGGGGACCAGACGGCGTTGACACTTGAGGAGACAAAGGTCAAGCCCACGATAAGAGCGACGAACGCAAGCCCGATCCCGACATATAGGAGACAATCACGCGTTCTTGGGCTCAATGGCAGCCCCCGCTTCGAGCAGCCGATACTTCCTTATATAGACCCAAGCATACCCGTGGGAACGTAGAAGTTTACTACGTCGTGTCTCCGGCCGTGCGCGCCGCGAGCGTTTGACTTCGACGCGACGCCAGAGGCATGATTTCCGGCGAACGCTGTCTCCATCCGGAAAGGCCGCCGGCAGGGGCGATTCGTCGAATCGGCGCGGCCAGGCGGCTCACCGACGATTGCTTGGGATCGTCGCATGGCATCTTTGACGACATCGAGTCTGCGCGCGCCGGCCGAGCGCCTCGGACCGCTGTTCGGGAGCGTTCCGTGTCCGATGTGGGTGATCGACCGGCGGACGCGCGCCTTCCTGGACGTGAACGACGCCGCTGTACGCTTGTACGGCTACACGCACGCCGAGTTCCTGGCGATGGGCGCGCGCGACATCCGTCGCCGCTTCTACTCCAGCCCGGTGCGTCACACGCTCAAGGACGGGACGCGGATCGAAGTCGAGACCGTGTCCGAGCCGATCGAATGGGCCGGACGGCGGGCTGATCTCGTCGTGATCCACGACAGGACCCGGTTCGCCCGGACCGAAGAGGCGCTGCGCGAGAGCCAGGAACGCTTCCGGCTGATCTGCCGCGCGACCAGCGACGTCGTGTGGGACTGGAACCTGGTGACCAACGCGGTCTGGTGGAACAGGAGCACGACCGAGGTGCTCGGCTATCGCCCCAGCGAGGTCGGCAACGGTCCCGAGTGGTGGGTGGAGCGGATCCACCCCGACGAGAGGGACGCGGTCTACGCCAGCTCCCTGAAGTTCCTCGAGAACGGCAAGTCGTTGTGGACCTCCGACTACCGCTTCCTGCGGGCCGACGGCACCTACGCCGACATCCACGACCGCGGCTACGTGGTCCGGGACGACCAGGGCCGGCCGGTGCGGATGTTCAGCGCGATGCTGGACGTCACCGAGCGCCGGCGCTCGCAGCAGGCGCTTCTCGCGAGCGAAGAGCGCCAGCGTCAAATGGAAGTCGCGATCCAGGATGTCTTCTACCTGAGCGACGCGAAGACCAACGAGATCCTCTACGTCAACCCCGCGTTCGACCGGATCTGGGGCCACAGCAGCCGGGAGATCCTGAGGAAGCCGCGCGCCTGGCTGGCGGCGGTGCATCCCGAGGACCGGGAGCGCGTCCTGTCCTCGCTGAACAACTGGAAGCCCGAAGGGGAGAGACCCGAGTGGAACCAGGAGTACCGGATCGTCCGGCCGGACGGCACCATCCGCTGGCTGTGGGCGCGCTCGTTCCCGGTGCGCGACGCCAAGGGCGACATCGTCCGCTTCGCGGGCGTCGAGCGCGACATCACCGAGCGCAAGAAGGCCGAAGAGACGGTGCAGTCCCTCCTGTCGATCACACGCGATCTGAACTCGACCCTCGACGTCGACGTCCTGATGGTCGCCATCGTGCGCAAGACGCTGACGCTTTTGGGGGCCGAGGGAGGCTGCGCCGGGCTGATGACGCCGGCCGGCATGACCAGCCGGAAATACTGCACCGAGACCGAGGTGCGCGACTTCGCCTACACCTGGCCGATGGGGCGCGGTCTGGCCGGGTGGGTCGCCGTGCACAAGGTGCCGTACATCACGAACGACGCCGCCCGCGACCCGCAGATGACCCGCGAGCTGCGGCGACGGTTCCGCGTCACGAGCGCCATCTGCACGCCGCTCCTCGCCGCGGGCGGCGAGGTCATCGGCTTCATCTACATCCAGAACAAGAAGGACGGATCGGGGTTCCAGCACGCGGATGAAGAGCAGCTGACCGCGGTGTCGCGGGCCGCCGCGGTCGCGGTGCAGAACGCCCTGGCGTACCACAAACTGCGCGAGACCGCCGAGGCGCTGCGGGTCGCCGAATTGAAGTACCGCGGCATCTTCGAGAACTCCGTCGACGGGATCTCCCAGACGACCGGGGACGGGGTCTTCCTGGCCGCCAACCCGGCCCTGGCCCGGATGCTGGGCTACGACTCGCCGGAACAGCTGATCGCCGAGGTGCACGACATCGGCAAGCAGCTCTACATCGATCCGGCCGAACGGAAGGAGATCAAGCGCGCCATCGACAGGGACGGGGAGATCTCGGGGGTCGAGGTGCACGTCCGTCGCAGGGACGGCACGCCGATCTGGATGCTGATGAGCGTGCGCGCCGTCGGTGAGAAAGGCGCGACCCCCGCGCATTACGAGAGCGTGGTGCAGGACATCACGGCGCGCAAGAAGACCGAGGAAGCCCTGCGCGAGGTGTCCGGCCTGTTGCTGCGCTCGCAGAACGAGGAGCGCCGCCGCATCGCCCGCGAGCTGCACGACAGCACCGCCCAGAACGTCGCCGCGCTGGCGATGAACCTCAGCCTGGTCGGCCGGGCGGCCGCCGCGCTCGACCCGAAGACACGCCAGAGACTGTCGGACAGCCTCCGTCTCGCCGAGCAGTCCTGCCGCGAGCTGCGCACCCTGTCGTACCTGCTGCACCCGCCCGAATTGGAGGAAGGTGACGTGTGGTCGGCGGTCCGCTGGTACGTCGAGGGCTTCTCGACCAGAAGCGGCATCCGCGTCGACCTGACCATCCCGAGATCGGCCAAGGCCGGCCGCCTGCCCGGCGAAGTCGAGGCCAGTCTCTTCCGGATCGTGCAGGAGAGCCTGGCAAACATCCACCGCCACTCTGGCAGCCGCCGCGCCCGTATCCGCCTGGGCCGCAGCGCGTCCGGCGTCACGCTCGTGGTGCGGGACGAAGGCCGGGGCATCCCCGCGACGACGACGCGCCGCCCCCGGGCCGCCGTGCCGATGGGCGTCGGTATCGCCAGCATGCGTGAGCGCGTCCGTCAGTTGGGAGGGCAGATCGCGATCGATTCCAGCGCCCGCGGCACGTGTGTCACCGTGATGCTGCCGGTGCGACGGGAGCACTGATACTCCGCTTACGTCCGATTCATACGGTGCCGCGGTCGCTCTCTCCTCATTGTGACTTTCCCGAGGCCCGGCCGAAGCGGATCGGTATGGCGTAGTGTCTCATGCGGCGATAGAGCTTGGGACGACTCCATCCGATGAATCGAGCAGCATGAGTCTTGTCTCCCTCAAAGTTGTGCAGGGCTTTTTCAATCATCAGTTGTTCGCCGGCCTTCCCGGCCCCGGAATAGTCCTGCGCTTCTTCGGTGATCATCAGGTGCCGGATGCGGTCAGGGAGCTCCTCAGCGTCGATGTGCTCCGATTCGCTCAACGCTACGGCCCGCTGCACGACATTTTCCAGCTCACGGATGTTGCCCGGCCAATCGTAGCTGGCGAGCAACTCCAGCGCACCGCTCGAGAACTCGCGCCGCGGGAAGCCACTGTCGGCGGCAATGCGATCCAGGAAGTGAGCAACGAGGGGAGGAATGTCATCTTTTCGATCTCGCAGGGGCGGAAGATCAATGGTGATGACATTGATTCGGTAGAAGAGGTCCTCTCGGAACACGCCTTCCTTGATCAATCCGTGCAGGCTGCGATTCGTCGCCGAGATGATTCGCACATCCACGCGAATCGTTTCTTTCCCGCCGACGGGGCGGACCTCGCGCTCCTGGAGAGCACGCAGCACCTTGCTTTGCATGCGGACACTCATGTCACCAATCTCATCGAGAAGGAGGGTTCCTCCGTGCGCGAGCTCGAGGATTCCCTTACGGTCACGGTCGGCGCCCGTAAACGCGCCGCGAACGTGCCCGAACAACTCTGACTCGAGCAGACTCTCAGAGAGGGCAGAGCAATTCTCAGAAAAGAACCGGCGTGCTTGGCGGCCCGACTTCTGATGGATGGCACGAGCCACCAACTCCTTGCCCGTGCCGCTCTCCCCCTGGATCAGGACGGGAAGCGAGCAGGTGGCCGCCTTCGAGATCAGGTGGTGCACACGGCGCATGCCCTCGGTCGAACCAATGATTCCATCCGCATACTGACCCTCGGGGTCAATCGGGAATCGATCGACTCGTTCCGCAGAAGAGGGGGAGTAACCCGAATCAAGCAGATCGCGGGCCGGCAGAATGAATGCCGGTTGCGTTGTGCTACCCGGACGGGCAATGGCGGCAGGCCCAGTGAGATCACGCTCACGTGCCAGCGAGAACCCATACAGTGCCTTCTTGCTCAAGGAGACAATAATCCGCTTGGTCGCTTCCTCAAGCATTTGAAGATCAGCGAGATCCATGAGATCTTGGAGCGATTCATGCCGCTCGCTTAGGGTGCGCGCCTGGCCCCCCAACCTCTTGAGGTCACTCAACCACGCTTCCAGGTCGAGTCGCTTGCGTAACTCGGTCCCCATCCGCGCTTTCTCCTTCCCCCTCCATGCACTTGCGGTGGGCGAGTTGAAAGCAAAACAGATACCAGACGGCAAGATAGAGGACGATCACACAATGGAGTGCCAACAGAACCTTTGTTTGCCGTCGGATGGGGAGTGTGAAGGCCAGAGTGACGCTGCGTGTCAACGATCCCGGTGCGAGAGATCCGTCCTACTGTGAAAAGAACTTGGTCTCCGTGTCACACAGTATCACACGGACTGCCCGTAATCGGTGGGGATGTCGAACGCCTTCATCTTCCTGTATAGCTTCTGTCTGTTCCAGCCGATATAACGCGCGGCCTTCGCTTTGTCACCTCCGTAGCGACGGAGCGCGTCCTCGATCATGAGCTGCTCGCCCGTCTTGTGCCCGTTATCGTTGCCGTTCCCGTCGGACACCATAACGCCAGCAGCAGCGCGAATCTCATCGGGGATGCGCTCCTGCGTCACGACGCTCCCGGGTGTCAGCACGACCATGCGCTCCACGACGTTCTCGAGCTCGCGCACATTTCCGGGCCAATCGTAACGACAGAGAACATCCATTACCCCAGAGACAAGTCGTTTTGTCACACCAACGATCTGCGTGCGTTGCTTTAGAAAGTGGCTCACCATGAGGGGGATGTCTTCACGTCGCTCGCGAAGTGGCGGAACTTCGATTTCCACTACCTTCAAGCGATAGTAGAGATCCGAACGGAACCTCCCTTCCTTCATGAGGCGAGGGAGGTCGCCGTTGGTCGCCGCTACAACGCGGACATCGACATGGCGCAGCGTATTATCGCCCACGCGGCGCACCTCATGCTCCTGCAATACCCTCAGGAGTTTCGCCTGTAGAGCCAGGCTGGTGTTGGAGATCTCGTCCAGGAACAGCGTGCCTCCATGTGCTCCCTCGATCAAGCCGGCCTTGTCCCTGTCCGCCCCGGTAAAGGCTCCTCGAACGAAGCCGAAAAGCTCTGCCTCGAGTAGGCTTTCCGGAAGCGCGCCGCAATCGATGGCGACGAACTTCTTCTTTTGGCGCGGACCGTTGTAATGGATTGCCCGGGCGACGAGCTCCTTACCAGTGCCGCTCTCGCCCACGATCATGACGCTACAATCGCTGGAGACGACGCCCCCAATCAGTTCGGTCAGTCTCTGCATCGCCGGGCTCGCGCCGATAAGGTTGTCGAAGCGGCCTCGCCCTGCGACTTCCTGCTTAAGGCGGGCGTTTTCCGCGTTCATGTCACCGAACACGCGCGCGTTGTCAATCGCGATGGCCGCCTGACTTGCGAACGATTCGATGAACGCGCGTTCCTTGTCCGTGAACATCTGGATAGCCCGTTGTGTGTCCAGGTAGATGACACCGATCGTCTTGCCACGTGTCCGCATCGGAACGCACAAGATCGATTTGATCTCGTGAATGACAAGGCTTTTATGTGCCGACAACGCCGGGTCGTTACCTACATCAACCTCGAGGAGTGTATGGCCCTCTGCAACCTTCTTGATGATCGATCGACTGAAGGTAGAGACCTCCTCGAGAGTCTCCCGATTCATGTTGCGGGCCGACGCAAGACGCATCTCACCCGTGCCATCATCGCGCAGGAATACCATGCCTCGCTCCGCTCGCACGTTTTCAATCGAAAGGTCGAGCAGGTGTTCGAGCAGGTCATCCAGGTCGAGGATCGACGTCAGCTTCTGTCCGATCGCATTCAGCGCGTTCAACATCCGGCGCGAGACCTTCTCGCTCCTGCTCATCGTCGCTATATCATGTCGTGCCTTTCTTCCCACTTCGGCACTTAACCGCTCGTACCTTGCCTGAGCCTCACGGACGGCGGGTTGCGCCAGGAAAGGCTCCCTGTACCGCTCATCGTCCAAGTCCATCGCCAGCTCATTGATGGTCAGCGCGGCCACTCTGTAGTATCTCAGCGCTCGCTCGTACTGTAGCTTCTGCTCGAACACCCTGCCGAGCCAGTAATGTGCCTGCCAGAATTGCGGGCGATCAGCGTTCTTCTGCGCAATCTGAATTCCTTCCGTCAGATCCTTCTCCGCCTCGTCCACTTGACCCGCCCTAAGCTTGATCTCCCCTCGCACAATCAGAGCTCCAGTCAGGTGCCAAGTCATAGTTTTCCTACGGGCAGTTTCGAGAATGGGTTGAAGTCGCTCGTCTAGCGCCTCTGGTGACAATCCGAGGGTCTTGTCAAGGTGAACGCGAAGAAGGCTAGCACTGAGACGAACATCGAAAGGGGAGCGATCACCGGTGCTTTTGATCGCTTGCTCGAGAACGTCTCTCGCTAGCTCGACTTGCGAGGATGACATCAGAGCGAGTGACTGCGTAATTCTGAGTTCCAAAAGTGCGGTAAACAACTTGGCACTCTCGGTCAGTGCACATGCGTGGGTTGCCAGTCGTAGTGCAAGGGTCCAGCGGCCAGTGGCAAGTAACAACAGTGCCCAACTTAAGAAATACCCGATACTCCCTTGCACAAAGCCCAATTCACGCGTTCGGTGCAATTGGTGTTTGATTCTTGTCAAGGCCTCTGCAAAATAGCCCGCTCGAGTCCAGATCTGGGCACAATTAGCGTCAACTGTAAGGGTTAATTGCTTGGCTCCTGAACCAATGAGATTAACATTAGATAGGTGGTAGTGTGCAAGGGCGTGTTTCCACCTGCCCTGATATCGAAATGTTTCCCCGAGGTTGTTCTCAGCACTGGCGAGCCATACCCGTGAATTGAGATCTCGACCGATGTCACGTGCACGTCGATGAGTCTTCCGAGCCGTGGAATACAAGCCAACGTCCGATTGCAATATCCCTACGTTCATTAGGATAGTGGTAGAGAGAACGGATGAAGGTGTGTTGGAAAGGAGCTTGGCTGCTCTTCGCTGGTAGCGAAGCGCAGGCCGGAAATCACCAGCCTTCCACTTACAGGCTGCAATTTCGCCTAGGGCGAAGGCTATGACTTGCCGCATCCCATGCCGCCTCGCTTTAGAAGCCGCTCGAAGCAATAGTGGAAGACCTTCGTCCTGGCGCTCAAGGCGACAGAGTGCTGAACCGAGTTGACAGGTTGCCTCAATCGATTCGATATCAAGTTGCGCTGCGGTGGAAATGCCGTAGGCTGTCCGCGCCGACGCCTCCATAAGATAGAAGTCTCCGGAATCGAAGGCGATATAGGACTGTCTAATCGACAGCCTGCTCTGAAACTCTGGGGAGCATGTATCCCTGGAGGCGAAAGTGGCAATGAGATCGCGTGCTTCCGTTAAGCGTCCCATGCGATGCAAAGCCAGGGAGAGGCCCAGCACAGCCTCGGTCTCCGAAATGGACGCGGTAGGCGCTGACTCAGCTGCAAGCCTATAATATTGTTCGGAACGCTTCGGGTCATAACGGTGGGCAGCTTCAGAAGCTGCCATCAGGGCATGAGAAAGTGCTTCGGTCCGCATTCCCGCAGCGTTGTAATGGTCAGCTGCCCGACCCAAATCTGGTCTTCTGGCGGGCCCTCCACGAGTGTACCACTGTGCCAGCCGACGATGAATACCTGTTGTCTGCTCAGGGGAGGTTGCCTGGATTAAGCTATCACGCAGCAACGCGCAGGACAGTTGAAACCGTTCCGTTAGGTGCGATGGTTGTACGAGGATGCCCTTGTTCGCGAGCTCGTGGCATACAGTGCCTACATCTACATGTGGGATATTAGAAAGAGTGGAAATACTTGAAATCGCAAGGGCGTCCGATGCCACTGCCAGAAGAAGGCCTACTTGATACTCCGTGGATGGCAGAGAAGACACCAGAGTGTCGAGGCGCTTTGCGAGCGGAGGCGGAAGGCGGAGGAGATCGAGCTCCTTCAAGGATGTTAGTTCATCGCGAGAAATCGAAAGAAACTCCTGGTCGAAGGCTGCGGCGAGCAGAAGTGTGAAAATAGCAGGGTTACCCCCGGTCTGCTCGAAGAAATAGGTAACCAGCCTCTCATCAACGTTCTGCACGCCAGCGCTCATTCCCAACAAGGAACGAAGATCAGCCGCATCAAGTGGCTCCAGGCGAAGAAGCTTGTATTGCTGAGGTACGGTTAAAGAATTGAGGAGGACTAGGACTGAGTGCGCAGCTGGATCGGATGTGTTGCAAGAGAACGCAAGAACGATCGGCGAATTGATCTGTGTCAGGGCAGGCAGATGTTGTCTAAGCGTGGTGACGTCGTTTGCGCTTGGATCGTCACAAACGATGACGAGAGGTCGCGTTGCATAAGAAGACGCGGTCGCGAACAACGGAACTAGCTGTCCGACCGTGAGTGAAGGGTTGAGTGTGAGATTAAGAACCTGGAAACCTTTCATATGTGAATAAACAGCAAGCTCCGTTAGAATCCTCGTTCGCCCTATGCCCGTTGCTCCACTAATAACGAGCACTCCTGGGGGCGAGGGTCGTGCATGTCTTGCCATATCCGTCAAGAACGAGTGAGCATCTGATTGAGTTCGCGCTCGACCTACTGTCTGGAGCGTATCGCTGACTGCTTGGCATGTCGGCGCGGTGTGCAGGCGCATAGGGCTCTCCGGGGTCGCACGATTCATAAGTCTGAGGGCTTCAGCGGCGGAGGCGGGGCGTCTGCTGGGGTCCTTTGACAACAGGATGAGAACAACTGACATGAGGTCGTGTGTCGCCAGTGTCGCGATGGGAGGTGGGCTCTGCTGAAGGTGTTGTCGCAGGACAGTCCCTACTGTCTCTCCAAGGAACGGCGGAGCATCGGCCAAGCACTCATATATGATCACTCCGAGTGAGTAGAGGTCGGAAGCGAACGTGGACGCTGCACCTTCAATGATCTCGGGAGCGACGTAGTGCGGGCTACATTCAAGATGGCGCCCGGAACGAGTACCTGCGGGGGTTGAGTACCCGAAATCGAGAAGCTTCACTACGGGACCCTCGAGGGATGACGGAGGATGGAGGTTAGTGATCATGTTATCGGGTTTGAGGTCCCCATGAACGAAGCCCTTACGATGCAAATAGTCGAGTGCTCTGCAAGCCTGAGAGACCATGGAGTAGAAATGATATTGCGACGCTTTCTTTGAAGCGGACACAAAAGTCTCACCCGAGAGCCACTCAAGAACGAGGTATTCATCCTGCGTGTCCAGAGTTGTGCCAAAATCAATCAGTCGAATCAGGTTTGGATGACGACAAGTGGAGAGTATCTCTAACTCGCGTGCAAAAAGGCGTGATGGATGTGTGGAGGGGTGTTCGCTCGATGCTTGAGAGGAGTTGAACACCTTGACTGCGTAACGCGAGCCATCAGCAGTCGTGGCTGAGTAAATTACTGAGGATGTGGTTTCAGTGACTTTCCCTACGATCTCATAGCCTGGCAGGCGAGTATAAGGGTGCACGTGACGGAAATTTAGTGTTCATTGTCTTGCATCGTCAAGAAGGGTGGTCAGCAATAAAAGAAAAGGGGGAACCCGCTTAGGTCCCCCCTACCGGAGCTAAGAGAAAAGCCAACTACGGGCAGTAGTTCGTTCGACAACCCCAAATTGCGCCCTGAGTTGTGGCACCCTTCGATCCTTTGGCAGGAGTGGTCAGAACCGTTGCACGCCCATCGCCTGGCGCGTTGCCCCCCCAAATGGCGCCGCGATCACCCCATATGGCCCCGTCCGTGCCCCAGATGGCGCCGAACAGGCCGAGGAAGTGATCGAACAGGCCCACGTTGCGCGAGTTCGAAATCGCCTTGTAGGCGCCCTGGGTCGGGGCCGCCATCGCCGACTGGCAGAGGGCCAGGGCCAGAACCATTATCAGTGCCGCCTTCGCCGCGTTCTTCATGACATCCTCCCGGGACTTCAGTGACCTTACCGTTAACCGCCCACTTGCTCCACGCGGCATCAGTACAGCAACCGTAATGCCAACACTGTAATGCATCGAGGTGCGAATCTCGCACTTTATTGAAAAAACGATAGTTGCGTCTATGGGGTGATCTTCTTGCGGGATTCTCTCGAGATGGACTGTGAGGTTGGGCGCCGAACGCTCCGATGAGATGGTAGTGATATAAGCTATTTATTTTCATACACTTGCGGATTGTATCAGGATGAACGAGCAAGCGACTGGCGATGAGACTAGTCTTAGGCCACTGCAGACCTGTGGCTTATGACTGGAAAGTCTCATCAGTCTCCAATTGAGTCTCATTGAGGCAGAGACTGACCTCAGTGAGATGCCTATCTTCTTTATATTGCGACCCTAGGCCGAGTGGGGGGGACGGACGAGGCGGGGCCGCTTCTGGCCGATCTGGAACTGCTTCAACTTCCGGAAGAAGGTCGCGCGGCTGATGCCGAGGATCTTGGCGGCTTCGTCGCGGTTGCCGTTGGCCTGGTTGAGGGCGCGCTGCAGATCGTCGCGCGTCAGACGGGTGTCGGCGCCGCGGGTGCCGGGCAGGGTGACCTTGCCGAAGAACTCGGTGTCGCTCTGCGCGTCCTGCAAGACGAGAGTGTCGTCGGCGGCGAACAGGGCGAGGCGGTAGACCTGGTTCTCCAGCTCGCGCACGTTGCCGGGCCAGTCGTAGCGGGTGAGAAGCGCCATCAACTCGCGATCGACGCGCAGTTTGGGGGTCTTGTTCTCCGCCGCGATCTTGGCCAGGAAGTGATCGATCAGGAGGGGAATGTCCTCGCGGCGCTCGCGCAGGGGGGGGAGCTTGACGGTGATCACCTTGAGGCGGAAGTACAGGTCCTCGCGGAACGACTTCTGCTTGATCATCGACTCGAGGTCGCGGCTGGTGGCGGAGATGACGCGCACGTCGACGTGGCGCGGGGTCTCCGAGCCGACGGGGCGGAACTCGCCGTCCTGCAGGACGCGCAGGAGTTTGCTCTGCATCGGCATGCTCATGTCGCCGACTTCGTCGAGGAACAGGGTGCCACCGTCGGCCAGCTCGAACAGGCCGCGGCGCGAGCTGTCGGCTCCGGTGAAGGCGCCCCGGGCGTGGCCGAACAGCTCGCTCTCGAGCAGGGTGTCGGGCAGGGCTGCGCAGTTCTCGGTGAAGAACTTGCGGTCGCGGCGCGGGCTGTTGTGGTGGAGGCCCCTGGCGACCAGCTCCTTGCCGGTGCCGCTCTCGCCGCGGATCATCACCGGCAGGCTGCTCGAGGCGACCCGTGACAAAAGCGTGAAGACCTCGCGCATCTTCGGGCTGCGGCCGATGATGTTCTCGTAGCCGTAGCGCTCCTGCACGGCTTGCCTCAGATATTGATTCTCCTGCCGCGCCTGCTCGTACAGGCGGGCGTTCTCGATGGCGATGGCGGCCTGGTTGGCGAACGCCTCGAGGAAGCGCAGGTCGTCCTCGGAGAAGATCACGCCCGGCTTGCGGGTGTCGACGTAGACGGTGCCGATGATCCGGGTCTTCAGTTTCAGCGGGACGCACAGCAACGACCGGATCTGATAGATCGAGACGCTGCGGAACTCCTTGAAGCGCGCGTCGCTGGCGGCGTCGTGCGACAGGATGGCGCGGCCCTGGCTGGCCTCGTTCAGGATGCTGCGGCTGTACTCGGTGGCGTCCTTGATCGTCTGGTGCTCCATGTTGCGCGCCACCACCATCTCCATCTCGTCGCTCTCGCTGCGGTACATGAAGATCAGCCCGCGCTCGGCGCCGACCAGGTCGATCGCCTGGTCCATGACCTTGTTCAGGAGTTCCTTGAGATCGAGGATCGAATTGATGATCTGGGTGATCTGGTAGATGGTGGTCAGCATCTTGACCGGGTCGCCCTTGACGGCGGCCGCCCGCGCGTCGGCGGCGACCGGTACGTCGGGCCCGCCGGCGCGGGCGAGGACCGACTGGCGCGCCGGTTCGTTCTCGTAGTCGTTGCGCATGGCCGGGTCCTCGATTTCCGCTGCAATCTGTCGGATGACGTCGCGCGCCGCATTATAAAAGCCGATCGCTTCGTCGTCCAATTGTTTCGCCGCCCGCGTTTCACCGAGAAGGAGGTTGAATCGCCACTGAAATTCGCGGAAGCCCGCCTTCCCGGCGGCGGCGAGACCGGCCCGCGCCTCGCGCTCGGCATCGGCCGTCTGGCCGGTGGCGAGGGCGCAGCGCCCCAGGGTCAGGTTGACCAGCAGGCGGCCGTGATAGCGCAGCTGCCTGGCGTCGAGACGGGTCAGGGCGCGGGTCGCCGTCAGGATCGCCTTGCGATCGCCGCGCCGCGCGGCGACGCCGGCGGCGACGCAGAGCGCGTAGCACTGGATCCTCTCGTGCGCCAGCTCGCGGCCGATGGCAAGCGCCTCGCGGGCCGAATCGTCGGCCGCCTGGATCGAGCCCTCCTCGAGCAGGTCGGTCGCCAGGGACGAGAGCAGGAAGCCTTCCTGGACGTGGGCCCCCAGGCGGCGCGCGATCTCGAGCCCCTCCCGGTGCTTCTCCTTGGCCTCCTTCAGCCGCCCGAGCTTGCGGCAGGCGCTGCCGGCGAAATCGAAGACGGGCGGGAGCCCGACGCGGTCGCCGATCTCCCGGCGGGTCGTGCGCTCTTCGTCGAGGGCCTTGAGGGCGCGGTCCTGCAATCCCCGCTGCAGGTAGAAATTCCCCAGGTTGTCGAGGCAGTTCAGAAGCACGAGCAGCAGCGCGTGGTCCCGGGCCCAGGCGAGGGCCTCCTCCATCGCCTCGATGGCGCCCGGCAGATCGCCGACGTCGTAGCGCGCGTTGCCCAGGTTCACGATGTAGCGGTGCACGTAATCGGTCTCGCCGTGGCTGCGGGCGGTCGCCAGGCTCTCTTCGATGAGGCGCAGGGCCTTGTCGGCCTCGCCGAGACCGAGGTAGTTCAAGGTGGCGTTGCTGGCGATCGTGAGGCGCACCCGCAGCAGCCCGAGGGAGGCGCTCAACGCGTGCGCCTCGTCGAACAGGCCGGCGGCCTCGCGGTTCGAGCCCGATCGGGCCAGGGTGGTCGCCAGGTGGTTGAGACACCAGACCTCTTCTTCCTTGTTTCCGGTGGTGCGCACGAGCGCCAGGGCGCGCCGGGTGTGATCGAGGGCGCCGCGGAAATCGCCCAGGAACCCCATGCACCAGCCGATCTCGCGCAGCGCGATGCTCTCGTAGACGACGTCGCCGGCCTTGCGCGCCTCGTCGTGCAGCATCCGCGCGGCGGCCAGCCCGCCCGCCGGATCCTCGAGATGGTTCGAGCGCGTGTTCGACAGGTCGAAGAGAGCGGGGAAACGCCGGGCATGGTCGGACGGTTCGAGGAACTCGAGCGCCTGGGCCAGGAACTGCACCTCGCGCTGCGAGTAGTAGAGCGCCTTCGCCTTCCTGGAGGCGCGCAGACAGTAGTCGGCGGCGGGGCCGGGCTCGCCGGCGATGCTGAAATGGTGCGCCAGCTCCTCGACCACCTCGTCGATCTGACCGGCGTGCAGCGCTTCGATCGCCCGGGCGGCTGTCAGGTGGAGCGCCTTGCGGCGTGCCTCCGGGAGGCCGGAGTAGACAGCGTCCCGGATCCGGCTGTGGGCGAGGCTGACGACCGCGCGGCCGGCGGCCATCGTCTCGCGGCCGGCCAGCCTGAGCCGTTCGAGCGCCTCGATCGCCGCCACCACCTGGTCGGATTCGATCCCGGCCGCCCGGGTCAACAGACCGAAGGTGACGGGCCGGTTGAAAACCGCGAGCACCTCGGCCACCGCGCGTGTTCCGGCCTCGAGACCGGAGACCCGCTGCGACATGGCGCTGGCCAGGCTGGGCGGAAGCCGTATCGCCTCGAGCGACCGGCTCTCCGCGATCCAGCCGCCGCCGCGTCGTCTCAACGTGCCGTCCTCGGCGAGCGCCTTCATCAGCTCTTCGAGGTAGAACGGGTTGCCGTCGGTGCGATCGGCCAGAAGACGCGCCAGGCCCTCCGGCCGGTCCTCGAACGGCACCATCGAGGCGATCAGATCGGTCACCTGCGCGGTATCGAGGGGGAGCAGCCGGATCGGCCGCAGACGCGGGTCGTTGCCGTGACGTTCCAGGAGCGATCCGACCGGCGCCTTGCGCGCCTCCTCGTCACGCAGGCTGCCGACCACGAGCCAGGGGTTGCGCCCGGGCCGGAGCAGCAGATGCTCC
>Ga0070697_100000132_pt1 | contig 59826 bp, 44 predicted proteins | sample KBSK1501metaG_FD_65475 | JGI IMG/M metagenome (GOLD analysis project Ga0070697, IMG submission 65475) | Corn, switchgrass and miscanthus rhizosphere microbial communities from Kellogg Biological Station, Michigan, USA - KBS K1-50-1 metaG | ecosystem: Host-associated > Plants > Roots >... | reverse complement strand
TCGGGTACGACTGAGAGCCGTCCATGCGTATAATGGCGCGCTATGGCTTCCAAGCCTTCCCTCATTAGACGCACGGTTAGGATGCTCGCGCGAGTATTTCCCCGGTGCGGCATGATCGCGCAGGCAATCGCCTTCAACATGTTTTTGGCGTTTTTCCCGGCACTGCTCATCATGGTGGGGTTCGCGACCAGCCGCATAGGGGGACGAACGAGTCTGCTGGATTTGATCACCGATCTGACGGCAATTCTGCCGCCGGGTAGCCAGAGCATCGTTTCCGAGTTTTTAGTGAAGCGGGGACCGGAAGCGTGGAAATTGGCGCTCGTGGGCTGGACTGGAACGCTGCTGGCGGGTTCGCAGGTGATGCGGTTGTTGATGGAGGGCATTCATCGGATTTACGGAGACAAGGAGCTACCGGGATTCCTGCACCGGCAACTTCGGGGGTTGGCACTGCTGCTGGTGACGATTGCACCTCTGCTGGCAGCGGCGATACTCGGTGTGCTGGGGCGGCCGCTACGACGCTGGCTGTCGGAAGAACTAGGCCCGCACCAGCCCCTGCAAGGTTGGTGGACGTTTTTTTTTACCGCGGCAGCGATTGTGTTAGCGATGCTGGCGCTGACGGTGATCTATCGAGTCGCCCGGCCGGGGGAGGAGAGTCTGCGAAACGTTTTGCCAGGTGCGATGGTGGCGACGTCGCTGTGGTGGCTGGTGAACGTGCTGTTCGGGTTTTATGTGCGGCGCGTTCCGTATAGCGTCGTGTATGGTGGACTTGCGGCGGTCATTGGATTGATGCTGTGGATGCAGCTCTCGGCGGTGATTGTGTTCTTAGGGGCGGCATGGAATGCGGAGCTGGCAGAGAATCGCAGGGGACGCGCTCCCGTGGTCGCTTAGCAAGATGTTTGAAGCATTGGGTTGAGCAAAATGTCCGAACAGTTGGTCCGGGTGGAATGCCATTCAGGCTATAAGGCGGAAGAGCGCCCGGTGCGCATCCTTTTCGAAGGGCAGACCTTGGAAATCACGGAAGTAGAAGACCGTTGGTACTCGCCTGGAGCGACCTATTTCCGGGTGCTGACAACGAGCGGCGACCGCTACGTTCTGCGGCACGATGATGCGCAGGAGGCGTGGAGCCTGACCGCATTCCGCGCGGCTGGCAAACGCGTTGACACAAAAATTAACCAGGGAGTATAGTCATCTCGCGAGGTTGGTGTCTGGGTTCCCCCGTAGTGCCGGCTACCCCGATAGCCGGCGGTGCCTGCGGATGCGGATCAGAGAAGGAAAGGGATGTCCTACCTACCGCAGTTCCCGTTTGCGCGCCGGTCGGTGTGTCTTTTTTTGTTTTTCCTGATGGCGTGTGTGAACGCACCTATCCTGGCGCAAGCGCCGACTCCGCCCGATCCTGCCGCCAAGAGCCCCGAGACGCAGACGGCCGCACAGCCAGCGAAGCCACAAGAGCCGTCTTCCAATGAAAACGCTGAACTATCGAGCCGCGACACAGCTCCGACATTTAGAGTTCGCGTAAACCTTGTGCTGGTACGAGTCGTGGTGCGCGATGAGCAGGGCCACGTAGTCCCGAACTTGCGTAAGGAAGATTTTCAGCTTTTTGACAATCGCAAGCCGCAAACGATTTCTACATTCAGCGTGGATACACCGGCCTCGCATGTCATCGCGGCCACGACCAGCGCAGAACCGGGCGCAGCTCCTGCCCCAGCCGAAGCAGCGGCGGTCGCATCGCTGCCCCAGCGATTTGTTTCGGTACTTTTCGATGACCAACATCTGGTGATGTCGGACGCCTTGTTTGTCCGGAATGCGGCGACTCGTTTTTTTGGAGCGCTGGCGCCCTCGGATCGGGTCGGCATATACACGACTTCGGGGCAGTTCACGCAGGAGTTTACCGACGATCATGAGTTGCTGAACAAAGCGATGCTGAGCATACAGCCGCATTCGCCCACCGCCGGACTCCACGATTGTCCGGAAATCGGCTACTACCAGGCGGACCTGATCTATAACAAGAACGACACGCAAGCGCTGGCCTTGGCCACGGAAGATGCGGTGCAATGCGCGTTCCAGGGCGAAGAAACGCAGAAGGCCGCAGCGCAAGGCATGGCGCTGTCAACAGCCGGGATCGTGCTCGGCCGCGAGGACTCATCGACAGAATATGCTTACCGGCACATGGAAGAGGTCATGCGGCGACTTGCGACGATGCCAGGACAGCGGATCCTGGTGTTCGTGTCACCGGGATTTATTCTTTCGAGCTTGCAGTTGGAGACCAGCGACCTGGTGGACCGCGCGACCAAGGCGAATATCGTAATCAACACGATCGATGCGCGGGGATTGTTCACGACGGATATCGGGGGAGATATAGCCGATCCTCCCAGAGATTCTTTTCGAACGGCGGGATATAAGGCCTCGTATCGGATCGCATCTCAACTGGCGCAAAATGAAGTGCTCGCACAGTTCGCCGACGGAACTGGCGGGACCTTTTTCCACAATCGCAACGACGTAGATGAAGGCTTGCGCGAGGCAGGGGCAGCGCCGGCAATAAGTTATCTTTTGGGCTTCTCGCCGCAAAACCTGAAGCTCGACGGAAGCCTGCACACGTTGAAAGTGTCGTTCGCACACAAGAACAACTACAAAATACAGGCGCGGCACGGGTACTTCGCGCCGCGGCACAAGGTGGACCCGGCCGAGGAGGCAAAACAGGAGATTCAGGAAGCGCTTTTCTCGCAGGATGAGATTCGCGATCTGCCGGTGGATTTGCATACGCAGTTTTTCAAGACCGACAACTTCCAGGCGCGGTTGGCGGTGCTCACGCACGTCGATATCAAGGGCGTGCACTTCCGGAAGGCTGACGGGCGCACGCGGGACGACCTGACGGTGGCGACAGCGATTTTCGATGAGAACGGGAATTACGTCACAGGCGGCGAAAAAATCGTGCAGATGAAGCTTTTAGACCCCACGTACGATCGGCTTCTCCGGTCTGGACTCAATCTGAAGACAAGCTTCGACGTAAAGCCCGGGAGTTATTTGGTGAGGCAGGTTGTGCGGGACTCTGAGGGGTCGCAATTGGCGGCGCGGAATGGGGCGGTAGTCATACCGAATTGATGGGGGAGCACATGAACACTATATGGAATCGCGGGCGGAAAACTTTGGGCTGGATAGCTGGAGTCACGGCGGCCGCATCGTGCCTATTTTGGGCGCAACTCGCGGGGCAGACCCCGCCGGCGCAGGACGCGAGTCAGCAGGCGGGACCCGCGATCAAAGCGGAGTCGCGCCTCGTGCTGGTGGATGCAGTCGTCACGGACAAGAAGGGGAATTACGTCCATGACCTTACGCAGAACGATTTCAAAGTGTACGAAGACAATAAGGAACAGTCTGTGGCGAGCTTTTCCTTCGGCGCGGACACAGCGATTCAGGCAAAGGGAGAGAAGCGGTATCTGATTCTGTTTTTTGACAACTCGACGATGGCGGCGCCCGACCAGATTCAAGCCAGAGCAGCCGCGGAGAAGTTTATCGATGCCAATGCGGCACCCGACAAGTTGATGGCGGTTGTGGACTTCGGCGGAACCCTGCGCATCGTGCAGAATTTCACGGCGAACGCGGATCTGCTGCGCGCCGCAGTTGGCGGAGTGAGGAATTCCTCCGTGGATCCCAACGCGCAGGCCTCGGTGGAGGTGGCCTCGGCAGGGCTGTCACCGTCGTCGGGCGCCACGGGTTTCTCCTCACCATTCTCCTCGATGAGCAACGCCGAGGCGGATTTTGGGGCAAGGAGCATGCTGCTGTCGGTGCGCAGTCTGGCCAAGAATCTAAGGGGAGTTCCCGGACGCAAGATGGTGGTGCTATTTTCGTCCGGTTTCCCATTGACGAGCGAGAGCGAATCCGAGCTAACAGCCACGATTGACGCCTGCAACAAGGCGAACGTGGCGATCTATGCGCTCGATGTGCGCGGCCTCGTGACGGGACTTCCGAGAGGGAGTTCGAAACTGCAAATGCCAGACAGCGGGAGACGAGAAGTTGCAGGGAGGCACGCGACGCAAACTGCTTTCGGAGAAGGGCGCGTGGTCCTGGCTTCTTTTCCTAGTGCATTGCTGGAGCCGCAACGTCCTGGTGGTGGCGGCGGAGGCGGCGGTCGTCCCGGAGGCGGTGGAGGCACAGGCGGCACGGGAGGAGGCACAGGCGGCGCAGGAGGAGGCACAGGCGGGACGGGCGGAACCGGTGGCAAAGGCGGCACTGGAGGAACGGGCGGCACAGGGGGTACAGGCGGAACCGGCGGCCGCGGAGGGACTGGAGGAACAGGCGGTACAGGGGGCAAGGGCGGAACAGGTGGAACGGGTGGAGGAACTACCGGGCGAGGCGGGGGCGGCGTACCCAACCCGAATATGAACAATCCAAATTCGATTTATACGCAGCCGAGAACCATCGTTCCCCAATTTCCTCTCTCGGCATCCACAAATCAACAGATTCTCGCGGCCCTTTCGGAAGGAACCGGTGGATTCACAATCTTCAACACCAACGATTTGTTGTCAGGGCTTGAGAAGATCGGGCGGGAGCAGAATGAGTTTTATATCCTGGGCTACGTGCCGGAAAAGTCGGCTGAAGGAAGCTGCCATACGCTGAAGGTGAAGATGAACGGTGGTGGTATGCACGTGAGGTCGCGGAGCGGCTATTGCAACACCAAGTCCACCAACGTATTGGAAGGAACGCCGGTGGAGAAGCAGCTCGAGGCTCGAGCAACGGGTAATCAGGCTGGAACGATGCAGGGCTCGTTCGAAGTACCGTACTTCTACACGGCGCCCAACGTGGCGCGGGTCAACCTGGCGATGGAGATTCCTTCGAACACCGTGCAATTCAGCAAAGAGAAGGGAAAATATCACGCCAATCTGAATGTGCTGGGGATAGCGTACAAGCCTGACGGCTCCATTGGCGCAAAGTTTAGCGATACGGTCAATCTGGATTTGGAAAAAGACGAAATGAAGGAGTTTACGAAAAAACCGTATTCCTACGGAAACCAGTTCGACGCAGGAGCGGGGACCTATAAGCTGACGGTAGTGGTGAGCTCCGGGGATGCTGCCTTCGGAAAATACGAATCGCAACTGCAAATCGATTCTTATGATGGAAAGGAATTCAGTTTGGGAGGAGTGGTGCTCTCGAACTCGATGCAGCGGCTGACGGATATTCCGACGAACCTCGATTCAGCTCTCCTTGAGGATCGCACACCGCTGGTAGTGAAAGGGATGGAAATCAGTCCGTCGGCCAGCAACCGGTTCAAGAAAACGGACAACGTGGCTGCCTATACCGAAGTTTACGAGCCGCTTCTTACTTCCGCTAATCCCCCGGAGGTCCACGGCGGTTATGCAATTCTTGAGCGAGCCACCGGTAAGATCGTCTTCAAGTCCGGTGCGGTTGGCCTCGCAGAGTTCATTCAAAAGGGCAGTCCGATGGTGCCAGTGGGTTTGAAAGTCGAAGTGAAGGACCTGCCTCAAGGGAGTTATCAGCTTGTGATGATGGCGGTCGACGGAGCCGGCCACCACGCCAAAAACCGCGTGGTTGATTTCGACATCACCAATTAATGGGGTGAGCCGCAAGGTGGCCACAGGTCCGGGCAGACCGCTAGGCTGCAGGTTGGCGGGATGCGCTGCTGGATTCCGCGAATAGACTGCGCAAGACGAACCAGCAGTTCGCCGGGCGCTCCGAGAGACGCCGCATAAAATAGGGGCACCAATCGGTTCCAAACGGAACATAAACCTGCAGAGTGTTTCCCGCGGCGTGCACTTGCTCCTGGAGATCGCGACGAATTCCGTAGATCATTTGAAATTCATACCGGCTTTTGTCCAACTTTAACCGGGCCGCCTCGGCTTGAGCGTGCCCGACCATGGCCGGGTCGTGAGAAGCGATGGCGGGCAGGTAATTTCCCAGGGCAGCGCCTTCGAGGAGATAGGTGGTCAGCTTCTTGAAATTTTCATCGACTTCGCTCTTTTTCTGGAAGGCGATTTTCTTTGCTTCGCGGTAGGCGCCTTTCACGAGGCGAATTTTTGGTTTGACCGGCGTTAGCCTTTGGAGATCTTTTTCCGTGCGATAGAGGTAGGCCTGCACGGCCAGCCCGCAGTTGCCAAGTTCCCGTTGCACGCTTTCGAAGATGTCCAGGGTGACGTCCGTGTAGACGCTGCCCTCCATGTCCATTTCGATGGAGCGGCCAAGCGTTGCGGCTCGAACGGCAATTTCGCGAGCCAGGGAGCGGCAGAGCTCCTTATCGATGTCCAGGCCGAGCTGAGTCAGCTTAATGGAGATGTTGCCTGACAGATTCTCGGCGTGTAACTCTTCGGCCATGTGGATGTAACCGGCACAGACTTCACGGGCCGCGGCTTCGCTGGTTACGTTTTCGCCGAGATGGTTCAGGCTGACATTGCGGCCCTGCGAGCAAAGATCCTTACTCGCCGTGAGTGCCTCCTCGAGGGATTCACCGGCGACGAAACGCTTGGCGAAACCGTATTTCATGCCACGCCGTGCGATGGGGTCGGTGACGCTACGCTTGGTGGACAGCCAAAAGATGAAATTTCGGAGAAGCAAGTAGGCCTCACAGTTTGCGGGTGAAGCAGACCGAGAATACGGGCTGAGACGCTGGGCGTCAATGCCAACGGCGGCGCGCAGAACTGTACCTAGGTCCAGACGGTTGAGTCAGTTATGAGCAGGAGGCGGCCGGTACGATGGGGCAAAGTAAAGATTCGACACTGGCCCTCGCTGCGCGCAACTTCCGGACGTGTGGAGGGTTATTCTATGAAATGCGAAGTGTGTGCGGACCGTCCCGCACGACAGGAGTGTGTCATGAGCGTGCATCATGGCCGCGGCCAGCAAACCGCTTCTATCTTGACGACCCCCAAGTCTTTCCTCGCGGCCATGCTTTCCTTGGCGTGCGTGTTTTCCGTGGGCATCGATTTGCCATCGCTTGCCGCGATACCCGCCGCGGCAAAAGACAAGAAGGCAAAGCAAGGCTCGGCTGTAAAAAATCTGCCAATCACGGAGTTGAGTGCGGATGAGGCAATACTCCACGCGCTGAATCGCTTGGCGTACGGTCCGCGGCCTGGGGACGTCGAGCGCGTGCGTCAGATGGGGCTAGCGAAATGGATCGACCAGCAGCTGAATCCGAATTCCATCGATGACAAAGCGCTGGAAGCGCGGCTGGAAAATTATCCGACGCTGAAGATGTCCTCCGCGAGATTAATTGAGGCGTATCCGCGGCCGAAGCAGGTGGAAAAGCAGGCTGCGAAGCGCGCGCAGGCTCAACTGGAACAGGACCAGCAGCGGCGCTCGGGCCAGGACTCGGCAGTCGCGGCAAAAGATTCGGAGGCGGCTCCGGCCGCCAGGGAAAGTCCAGCTGCCGATATGAAGGAGAATACTTCCGCAGGGCAGGCTGACGCCGGAGATGAGAATGCGCCCTCACCGATGAAGGAAGATGCGGCGCAAGAAAATCCTGGAGTAAAGCGCGCAGGGAGACGGCAATTGCCGGGCGGAGACGATCCGAACAATTTTCCGCGGGCGTTTGGCGAAAATAGCAATCGACCGCAACGCGTCGTTGCGGAACTAGCGATGGCGAAGGTGGCGCGCGCGATTTACAGCGGGCGGCAGCTTCAACAGGTGATGGATGATTTCTGGTTCAATCACTTTAATGTGTTTGCGGGGAAGGGCGAAGATCGCTGGTATTTGACTTCCTATGAGCGCGACGTGATCCAGCCGCACGCGCTGGGGAAGTTCAAAGATTTGCTGACGGAGTCGGCGAAGAGTCCTGCGATGCTCTTCTATCTGGATAATTTTTTGAGCGCCGATCCGCGCGCTGCTCAGCGGCTGGCGGCGGAGCGCGCCATGCGGCAACAGGGGCGATACGGGCGTTTCGGACGGCCGTTCCCGCCGCGTCCTCAACAAGGACAGCAGAAAAAGCAAAACGAACGCGGGCTGAATGAAAATTACGGACGCGAGCTGATGGAACTGCATACGCTCGGGGTTGATGGCGGTTACACGCAGAAGGATGTGACGGAGGTGGCGCGATGCTTTACCGGCTGGACCATCGAGAGGCCGCGGCAGAATCCAGAATTCAAGTTTGACGAGCGATTGCATGATCCTGATCCGAAGTTCGTGCTGGGAAAGAAAATTCATGCCGGCGGGATGAAGGACGGGGAGGAAGTGATCGACCTGTTAGTCCATAACCCGAGCACGGCGAAGTTCATTTCGACAAAGCTGGCGCGGCGATTTGTTTCGGATAATCCCCCGCCGGAGCTGGTCGCAAGAATGGCGCACACGTTCGAGGAGAGTGGCGGCGAAATTAAGGCCGTGATGCGGACGATGATTTATTCTCCGGAGTTTTGGTCGCGTGAGGCGTATCGCGCAAAAATCAAAACCCCGTTTGAGCTGGTCGTTTCCACGGCGCGCGCGCTGGGAACGGACGTGGACGTGCCTCAGCCGCTGGTCGGCTGGGTGGGGCGCATCGGCGAACCACTTTATCAATGTCAGCCGCCGACGGGCTACGCGGACAAGGCGGATACTTGGGTGAATACCGGTGCACTGCTCAACCGGCTGAACTTTTCGCTGGCGCTGGCGGGGAACAGGATGCGCGGGTCGCGCACGGATGTCGGCTCGCTGCTGGGAGTTGAAGCAACAGCCGATGCGAAGGCGGCGCTGGAGCGGGCTGTGCAAGTTTTCCTCGGCGGGCAAGCGGCGCCCACTACCGTGGAGACGCTTAAAAAGCAACTCGATAACCCGCAGGTGTTGCAGGCGAAGCTGGACGATCCGGTTAAACATGTGGATCTGGGAGTCGTTGCGGGGCTGGTGCTGGGAGCGCCGGAATTTCAGAGGAGATAGAAGAGAGCCGACGGCCAACAGCTTACAGTGAAGAAAAAGAGCGGAAAAAGAAGCGAAGAGTTTTGACAACGAGCCGAAACGAGGCGTTTGGGCGACGCGCTGAAGGAAGAGCGAGGTTGAAATGATTCATGCATGTTGCGAAGGTGTGAGAGGGTTGAAGTTTTCGCGGCGATATTTTTTGAAGCAGGGCGGAGTTGCCATGGTTGGCCTGAGCGCTATGCCCGCATTCCTGCAGCGGGCGGTGGCGGCGACGCCGATGCCGAACAAGAAGCAGCTTGTCGTGCTGTTTCAGCGCGGCGCGGCGGACGGTTTGAATATTGTCGTTCCTTTTGGCGAGCCAAATTACTACCGGTTGCGGCCGAGCATAGCGATTCCGCAGCCCAAGCGCGGCGGAGCCGACGCAGCGGTCGATCTGGACGGATTTTTCGGCCTGCATCCCAGCCTTGCGCCACTCGAACCTCTGTTCCACAAGAACCAACTTGCGATCGTTCATGCGGCGGGATCGCCGGATCCGACTCGCTCGCATTTCGATGCGCAGGATTTTATGGAGTCGGGCACGCCAGGCGTGAAGGCGACCGACGACGGGTGGCTCAACAGGGCTCTTGAGAATGCGCCCGAAGAGGACGCCTCGCCTTTCCGCGCGGTGGCGATGGGGCCGAACCTGCCCCGGATGCTTCGCGGAAGCGCTCCGGCAATTGCGCTGCCGGATCTAAAGCAATTCAAGGTCATGGCGCAGTCGCCCGGGTCAGGGCAAGTGGTGGAAGGCGGTTTCGAAGCCATGTACGCGCAAACGGTTGACCACGCGCTGCACGGAACGGGCGCGGAGACTTTTGAGGCGATCGATCTCTTGCGCAAAGCCGATCCCTCGAAATATCAACCGGAGAACGGCGCGCAGTATCCCTCGAGCCGTCTGGGGCAGAGCTTGCAGCAAATTGGCCAGCTGCTGAAGGCGAACATCGGAGTGGAAGTATTGTTCGTGGATTGCGGCGGCTGGGACAACCACGTGAACGAAGGCGGCGTGCAGGGCCAACTCTCCAATTTGCTAAGGGATTTAGGGCAGGGCCTCGGTGCGTTCCATCAGGACCTGGGCGACCGCATGCAGGATATTGTGTTCGTGACCATGAGCGAATTCGGCCGCACCGCGAAAGAGAACGGCAATCGCGGTACGGACCACGGACACGCGAACTGCATGTTCATCATGGGCGGGGACGTGAAGGGCGGACGAGTTTATGGCAAGTGGCCGGGACTCGATGATCACCAACTCAACGAGGGGCGCGATTTGGCGCTGACGACGGATTTTCGGAGTGTAATTGGGGAAATATTGACCAGGCACATCGGGGTGAAGGATCTTGCGCCGGTGTTTCCAGGCTTCGACAATAGCCCGCGCAAATTCGCGGGGCTTATTCGGGCGTAGTTTTTCCGCAGGACGGGCACGGCATGCCGTGCCCCTACAAACCCACCGGATTTACTTCAGTTCGCGAATCCAGATGTTGCGGTAGCGAACAGGATGATTGTGGTCCTGAAGCGCAAGCGGCAGCTTGTCCGGGCCCGCTTCGTAGGGCGGACGGACGTGATGGCCGGTTGGGCCGGTGGGTTCAACGTTGTCTTGCGTGAGGACGCCGTTGTGAAAAACGGTGACGCGCGCAGGCCGAGCCAATTTCCCCGATGCGTCGAAGCGAGGGCCGTGCCAGATGATGTCGTAGGTTTGCCATTGGCCGGGTGCGCGCGAAGCATTCACCAGCGGCGGATACTGGCCGTACACGGCGGAGGCCTGCCCGTCCGCGTACGTTTTGCTGCTGTAGGAATCGAGCACCTGGATTTCGTAGAGCCCCATCAGGAAAACGCCGCTGTTCCCTCGATCCTGATCTTCTCCCTTGGGAGGATCGGGTTCGCGGAATTCGACGTGAAGCTGACAGTCGCCGAAAGATTCCTTGGTACGCAGGTCGCCGGTCTTCGCGCCGACCTCGAAGTAGCCGTTCTCGACCTTCCATTTGGCGGGGCTGCCGTCTTTCTTTTGCACCCACTGCGACAAATCTTTGCCGTCAAAGAGCACGATGGCGTCAGAAGGCGGATTGCCCGGCGTGTCCTGCGCGCTGGCGGTGCCGGGGGTGACAACCGGCGGATTCGGACGGTTGCGGTCGTGGATTTCCCACTTGGTATCGACCTGGGCCAGCAAAAGGCTTGGACTTGTAACGATCACCACGGCGGCCAACAACGAGAGACGGCTTGTTTTCATGGTTCGGACCTCGGCTCCGATGCGCGAGGATTCTAACGCTGATTCGCTGCCAAATACACCTGGCTGTAAACAAAAAAGGGCAGCAGCTGGCTGCCCCGTTTGTTGGGTAGTGAGTTAGCGAGGAGACAGACAGGAATGTCTGTCCCGCAGCTGATGCAACTAAGCGGCGGAGCCGCGGATGCGCATACCGTAGAACGAGCGATAGACAAAGAAGAATGAGACGACGAAGAAAGCCGCTGCAAGGATGTGCGTCAAGCCGTTGCCTTGCTGGCTGGCGGTGAGTTGCACGGCGAGCTCGACAGCCAGCAGGCCGAAAAGGGTCGTGAATTTAATGACCGGGTTGAGAGCGACGGAGGAGGTGTCCTTGAAAGGATCGCCGACCGTGTCGCCTATGACCGTGGCGTCGTGGAGCGGTGTGCCTTTCTGTTTCAGTTCGACCTCAACGATTTTTTTGGCGTTGTCCCACGCGCCGCCGGCGTTGGCCATGAAAATGGCCTGGTACAAGCCGAAGATGGCGATGGAGAACAGGTAGCCGATAAAAAAGAAGGGCTCGACGAAAGCGAAGGCCAGTGTTGCGAAGAAGACGGCGATGAAAATATTGAGCATGCCCTTCTGTGCATATTGCGTGCAGATTTCGACGACTTTCTTGCTGTCGGCGACGCTGGCCGCCGCGGCTCCTTCGAGATGAATGTTGGCTTTAATGAATTCGACGGCGCGGTAAGCGCCGGTGGTTACAGCCTGTGTGCTGGCGCCCGTGAACCAGTAAATCATGGCGCCGCCGGTGACGAGGCCGAGAACGAAAGGCGCGTGGAGGAGCGAAAGATTATTGACATTTTCCGTGAGGCCATGAGTGAGGGCCATGATGATCGAGAAGATCATCGTGGTGGCGCCGACGACAGCGGTGCCGATGAGCACGGGCTTGGCGGTGGCTTTAAATGTGTTGCCCGCACCGTCGTTGGCTTCCAGCATTTCCTTGGCACGCTCGAAGTTAACGTCGATATTGTAGGCCTTCTTAAGTTCTTGCTTGATGTTGGGGACTTGTTCGATGAGCGAGAGTTCGTAGACGGATTGTGCGTTGTCGGTGACGGGCCCGTAAGAATCAACGGCAATCGTGACCGGGCCCATACCGAGGAAGCCGAACGCCACGAGTCCGAAGGCGAATACGGCCGGTGCGAGCATGAGTAGGCCGAGGTCGAGCGTGCTGATGAGGTAGCCCATCGACATCAGGAGGACCATCGCCAGGCCGATGTAATAGGCAGAGAAATTTCCAGCAACGAAGCCGGAGAGGATCCCGAGAGATGCGCCGCCTTCTTCCGCAGAAGAAACGACTTCCTTTACGTGGCGTGATTCCGTGGACGTAAACACTTTCACGAGTTCCGGAATGACCGCGCCTGCGAGCGTGCCGCAGGAGATGATCGTTGCCAGCTTCCACCATTGCGAAGTGTCGCCGCCGAGCGCGGGGATGATCTTGTAAGAGACTACGTAGGTCAGGGCGATCGAAACGATGGAAGTGATCCAGACGAGGGAGGTCAGAGGCGCTTCGTAATTCATCTCGCTCGCGTTGCCGTACTTCGCTTTGGCGATGAAGCCGTTGAGGAAGTAGGCCCCGGCGCTGGACACGAGCATCATGATGCGCATCACGAAGATCCACACGAGCAATTGCACTTGGACCTTGGGGTCCTTCACGGCGAGAAGAATAAAGGTGATCAGAGCGACGCCGGTCACGCCGTAGGTCTCAAAGCCGTCGGCGCTGGGGCCAACGGAGTCGCCCGCATTGTCGCCAGTGCAGTCCGCGATGACGCCGGGGTTGCGCGCGTCGTCTTCCTTGATCTTGAAGACGATTTTCATCAAGTCGGAGCCGATGTCCGCGATTTTCGTGAAGATGCCGCCTGCAATGCGCAACACCGCCGCGCCAAGCGATTCACCGATGGCGAATCCGATGAAGCATGGCCCCGCATAGTCGCCCGGGATAAACAGCAGGATGAAGAGCATCATCAGCAGCTCCACGCTGATGAGCATCATGCCGATGCTCATACCGGCTTCGAGCGGCGTGTGATAGATCGGGTAGGGCTTACCGCGCAGGGCAGCAAAAGCGGTGCGCGAATTGGCGAACGTGTTCACACGGATGCCGAACCAGGCCACCCCGTAGCTGCCGGCCATGCCGATGACGCTGAAGACGAGAATGATCGGCAAGGTGACCGCGGTCGGATGCACCGGAGCGAGGACGCCGAAGTAAAGGATGATGACCACGGCGATGAAGAGCCACAGGAAGACAAGGAATTTGCCCTGCGTGAAGAGGTAGGTCTTGCAAGTCTCGTAGATAAGCTCGGAAATGTCGCGCATGGACTTGTGAACGGGCATGCCTTTCAGGCGGCTGTAAATGGCCAGCCCGAAAATGAGCCCAAACACACAAAAGACGATGCCGAAAAGAAGCAGCTTGTGGCCATCGATCCCGAGAAAACTTACTTGCGAAAGATCAGGCACCTTCAAGCCAGCTTCACCACCGGCTTCCTGAGCAGAAGCTGTCGTGCCCGTGAGATGGGCCAGGAACGCTCCCGCGGCACTCCATTTGGCGAATCTACGTCCCAAGGACCAGGCACTTGCAAGCCAGGTGCGCATTAAAAATCCTCCATGTAGGAAAATCAGATTCAGGGTCAACCGCCGCCCTGCACACTCGTTTCCGGCACACCATTTCAATCAAACGCCTCTTGTTTAGCGCCGAGGGAGTACCCTGCCGGATTTTAAAAGGCTCCCACCTCTAGACGGGACAGAAACTTGGCTTTTGTGCTACCCCGGCCGGACCGGGATTGCTTGCACGCGCAACCAACCTATCTCCCAGCAGAAAAACGCCGGGCAGTTCCTGTTGGGCCCGAGCAAGGGCGTACACAAAACGTTGATTTATAACATTTAGCGGAGGGGCGGGTCAAACTGCTTGGAAGTCGGAGTAGAACCCCTCGGCAGACGTACAATCGGCGTCTTGGAATGGCCCGCAGTGGCAAAGTTTGGAGGTTAACAGGACGGTACCGGGGCGAAGAACCGTGCGACAAACAATTGCAAAGCGATGGTAACATGCGTGGCTTGCAAGAGAAGGAATCATCCCGGTTTAGACGGGGGGCCTTGAGCATGGATTTTTCCCAGGCAGCGGCATCTCAAATGGCTGCCATAATTGCGGCGCGCTTCAATGGAGAGCGCGTTGAAGCCGATTCGGTCCACCCTATGCCGCCCGCGCTGCTGAACGTTCGAGCGCAGAGCCGCCACGATCAGTCCGCGGGACACGCGTGAGAAATCATTTCTTTATTACCGGTACGGACGCCGGCGTCGGGAAGACGACGCTCTCGGCGTTGCTGTGCGCGGCGCTGGACGCGGTCTACTGGAAGCCGATCCAGACGGGGACGCTTGAGGGCTCAGACCGCGTGACAGTGATGCGGCTTGCGGGTATCGGGACGGACCGCACGCTGGACGAAGTGTACAAATTTGTACCGCCGGTTTCGCCGGATTTGGCCGCACGGTGGGCGGGTGTGGAGATCGATCTAGGACGGATCAATCTCCCTGCCAGCTTGCTGAACGATTGGCTGATCGTCGAGGGATTGGGCGGCGTGCTCGTCCCCATCAATCAAAAGCAGTTCATGCTGGACATGATGGTCAAGTTTAAGCTGCCAGTCATACTTGCGTCTCGCAGCGGCGCCGGAACAATCAATCACACGCTTCTGACGCTCGCGGCTCTGCATGCAGCTGAATTGCCGGTTCACGGCGTGGTTTTGATCGGCGACCAAAACCGCGAGAATCGCGAAACCATCGAGCGGTTTGGACACGTCAGGGTGATCGGTGAGATACCGCGCCTTCCGAATCTTCACCGGACCGCGTTGATGCAGGTCTTCATGAACCATTTCGATCGCGCCGCGTTTTCTCAATGATTAAGAATGATGGTCCTGTCCCTGCTCTAGCACAATTGAGCTGTCTGCTAGACTGATCGACTGAATCAGGGAGCAGCCATCCCATTCTGTCGTAGGCGGAAAAAGCTGCGGGCCTGCAAGAAGAAAACGACTGAAAGCGAGAGCTGCGATTGACCTTGAATCTAAGTGGGTGGAAGCAAAGGGTAGTGGCCTTCGCGAGTGGACTCGGCGCCCCTGGGCTTTTCCTGATTTCTTTCTTGGATTCCTCGGTCCTCTCTTTTCCCATCATTAACGATTTGTTGCTCATCGAGCTCTCCATGCAGCACCCTGCAAGAATGCCGCTCTACGCTTTGATGGCCGCGTCAGGCTCCGTGCTAGGCTGCGTCTTGCTTTACTTCCTGGCGCGCTTGGGCGGGGAGGCTTATTTTCATCGGAAAGCCGGAGCGCGAGCGATTGCGATTCGCCATTGGGTTGAACGAAATGGTTTCGGCGGGATGTTGGTGGCCGCCCTTTTGCCGCCGCCGACGCCCTTCAAAGTATTCGTATTTGCTGCCGGCGTATTTGAGGCGCCCCTGTTTGGTTTTGCGTCGGCGATAACGCTTGCCCGGCTATTTCGCTATTTTGGCGTGGGCTATCTCGCCGTTCGCTACGGTGCCGATGCGATGCCTTATCTCGTCGCACACAAACTGCAAGTAGCCGTTCTGGTGATTGGGCTTGTCGCTGTGAGTTACGCGCTTTCGCGATGGATCCTGCGGCATAGGCCGCATCATGATGAGCAAAAATGAAGCGAGAGAAGCGTCACTTGTGGATATCCTTAGCCCAAACTAACTCCTGAGAAGCAACCTTGCTGTTCGCGTCGACCTCGATGGAGGCGGCAACTTCATATTTGGTGTCACCCGCTGCGGCGTAACGCAAATCACGCAAAATGACGATGTAGCCCGTTTGGGTTTTTTCCATGCTGGCCTTGGGAATCTGTGCGGTTGCGAGAAATCGCCGGGCCGCGGTCGTGTTTCGGGCGGCTTCTAGCGCCGGCGAAGTTTCCGGTTTGAAGAGACGCAAGCTGGAGTCTGGGTCGAAATCGCTTGCGGAGGCGGCATTGACGTCGATTTCGTTTAGCGCGCTTTCGGTTTCTGCCACGCCATGCCAGACGAATAGAGAGAGGGATTCCGGGTAGGCCCACGCGCGCCGCAGCGTCTCGCCGTGAAATGTCCGCGATCCCATCAGGGCCAGCACATTGGAGTGCAGGGTTGCGCGTGCGCCGGCATAAACGAGTACCAGAGCGAGGCCGACGATGGCGCCGGTCTGGCCGCGTGGCTTTTTTGTTTTGGCGCCGATTTCAGAGCCGACGAGACCAAGCAATTCGGGAAGAGCGATCGCGGCGATGAGGATCGTGAGAATCCATGGATCGATGCCAGGGAGCCAGTCAGCCGCAAACCGCTTGGAGCTGAATGGCCAGAGGAGCATCACGCCGTCGGGTTGGCACGCGTCCATGCCGATGTGGACCAAGGCGGCAGAGAGCGGCGCTAAGAATAGTGCTAGGACTATCCCGCGCAGAACAGGCTTGCGCATTGTGCGTAGGTTATTGGGAATCGCTGCGCCCTTCGGTATCGAGACCTCAAAACCCAGCCCTCCCCAAAAGATGCCTGCGAAGAGAATTGCAGGAATGACCGCCGAAATAAGAACGGCTGTCACCAACGAATGAGTGTAAGTACGATTCCAGGTGAGGAAAGCCGATGGGCCGAAGTAACTGCTGAACCAGTCGATGTTTGCAATCGTTCCGGCAACAACGGCGCCGACCGTTGCAAGCTTGCCTGCGCGGGGGAAAAAACCTCGCGCGACGGCCAGCGATGCCAGTCCATGAGTGACGATGTCCACGGTTATGACTTGGCGGTTGTTCGCGATGCCGCAGCGAGCGCGTTTTGCGGCACAAGCAGCTTCAGAGCGCGCGGCACGATTTTGAACTCGATGGGTAGACGAGCGAGCGGCTCGCCGTCCATCTGCGCGTAAATTGGATCTTCGCCAAGGGGTTCGCAGACTATGCTGTCCGCTTTCCAGAACTCGACGCCTTCGGTGCCGCGAAGCTTGCCCATCCAGAGCGTGGGCAGATAACTGAGGTAACGCAAACCGCTTTGCGTGGTGAGAGTCATCAACTCGAACTGATCTTCATAGAGGTCGGCGTCGGTGGTGATCTTGAAGGGACCGCCATAGTGCTTTGTGCGCCCGACGACAAGGAGCGAGGCATCGACTTGCTTGCCTGCGGCGGTAACGCGAAAGCGCTGGAATTTGTAGCGGAAGGCTTCGCGCGCGCCCTGCCACCAGTAGGCCATGATGCCAACGCGCGCTTTGAGTTCGAGATCGATGGAATAGACGATCATGCCGTCGGGTCCGGCGCCGGCGACGCTAAGAAAGTATTTTTTCTTCGCGGGCTCGTTGAGCGGCGTGGCAAGTCCCAGCGGAATATCGCGCACTAATCCGCGAACGAGCCTTTCCGCCGCGCTGGGGATGTCCCAGGGGAGATTTAGCTCTTTCGCAAGCACATTCGCGGTTCCTCCGGGAAGAAGCGCGAGCGGGACGCGATGTCCATTTGATTGGCCTGCAAGTCCATTCACGACCTCGTTCAGCGTGCCATCGCCTCCGCAGGCGATGACTAGATGCCGTCTTTCCAAGTTTGCACGCTGGGCGAGCTCCGTGGCATGGCCGGCTTTCGTGGTTTCGGCGAGGTCCGTTTGAATACCGCCGGCAGCAAAAATGCGGCGCGCTTCATCGAGCATGGTTCGGCGGCCATGCCCGCCGTTCCCGGCGTTGGGGTTGTGAATCAGCAGCGCGTTATGGATTTCCGGGGTCATCCGCAGTTTGGGCTTGGGTCCGGGTCGTTTCTTGCCTTACTCATTCTATATAATGTCAGGCGAAATTGAGCTATCCCTTCTGCCGAGGGTTTCATGGCCAAAGCCGCGCCTGCTTCCATCAAGAAAGAGATTGAAAGGCTTCGCGCGAAGCTTCGCCACCACGAATATCGCTATTACGTCCTCGATGATCCGGAAATATCGGACGCGGCTTACGACAAGCTGATGCAGAAATTGCAATCGCTCGAAGCTGCCCATCCAGAGCTGATAACACAGGATTCGCCGACCGTCCGCGTGGGGGGCGCTCCCCGCGAAGGTTTTCAGACCGTGCGCCACGCACGGGCGATGCTCAGCCTCGACAACGCGTTTTCCTACGATGCGCTGCGGGATTTCGACCGGCGCGTGCGGGAAGGCATCGGCCGGGAAAAAATTGAGTACATCGCCGAGCACAAGTTTGACGGCCTGAGCATTTCGCTGCAGTACCAGGATGGCGTGCTTGTGCGCGGCGTGACGCGCGGCGATGGAACAACCGGCGAGGACGTCACCCCCAATGTGAAAACGATTCGTTCGATACCGCTTCAGGTGGAAGCGGCAGTTTTGAAGAAGACAAAACTTCCCAGCGCGTTTGAAGTGCGCGGGGAGGTCCTGATGACGCGCAAAGCGTTTGAAGCGTTGAACCGGCAGCAGGAACAGTCCGGCGGGAAGATCTTTGTGAACGCGCGCAATTCGGCCGCAGGCGCTGTGCGCGTCCTCGACCCGTCGATCACCGCGGCGCGCCGGCTGGATTTTTTCGCGTACTACCTGTTCGTGGACGGTAAAGTGCCGTTTGCCAAGCATTCCGAGAGCCTGGGAGCACTTAAGCAATTGCGCTTCCGCGCTTCCGATGACTGGAAATTGTGCAACGGAATCGAAGCGGTCACCGCATACTGCGATGATTGGGACGCGAAGCGGGAAAAACTGCCATACGAAATCGACGGCGTGGTGATCAAGGTCAACTCCACGGCCATCCAGAATGAATTGGGTTTTACCGCAAAAGCCCCGCGCTGGGCCATTGCTTACAAATATCCCGCGCGTCAGGAGACCACGGTCGTCAACGACATCATTGTGCAGGTGGGCCGCACGGGCGCGCTGACGCCCGTCGCTGTGCTCGAGCCGGTGCAAGTCGGAGGCGTCACTGTCAGCCGTTCCACCCTCCACAATATGGATGAAGTTGAACGGCTCGGCCTGCAGATTGGCGATACCGTGCTGATCGAGCGCGCTGGCGAAGTGATCCCGCATGTCCTGAAAGTGGTCAAGGAAGGGAAGAACCGCAAGCCCTTTCGCATGCCGAAGCATTGCCCCGAATGTGGCAGCACGATTCACAAGTCCGAGGACGAGGTGGCCTATCGCTGCGTAAATGCCGCGTGCCCGGCCAAGCGGAAAGAGTCTTTGCTGCATTATGCGAGCCGGCACGCGATGAATATTGACGGACTCGGCGACAAGATCGTCGATCAGCTTGTGGACAAAGGCCTGGTGAAGGATGTGGCCGATCTCTATGCGCTGAAAGAAGATCAGGTGGCTGACCTTGAGCGCATGGCGGAAAAATCTGCGCAGAATTTGCTTGCGGAAATTGAAGGCAGCAAGAAAAACAGTTTGGCGCGTCTTATTTATGCGCTGGGCATTCGCTTCGTCGGGGAACGCACTGGCCAATTGCTCGCGGAACATTTCTCTTCACTCGAAGAATTGGCAACGGCAGACGAAGAGCAACTCGTTGCGGTGAACGAAGTCGGTCCGAAAGTTGCCGCTGCAATTGTCGAATTCTTCTCCGAACCAGCCAATCGCCAGCTCATCAAGAAACTTCACAAGGCGGGCGTGCATCCCACCGCGGAAAAGCGCGAGGTAAAAAGCGACAAACTTGGCGGCAAGTCCTTCGTCTTCACAGGCGGCCTGGCCAATCGCAGCCGCGAAGAAGCCGGCGAACTTGTCCAGCAGCACGGTGGCAAAGTCTCCGGCTCGGTGAGCAAGAAGACGGACTACGTAGTTGTTGGCACCGACCCCGGCTCAAAATACGACAAAGCAAAAGAACTCGGCGTCCCCGTCCTTACCGAATCCGAATTCGAGAAATTGCTCATGGCCAAGTAATTACGTGCCATATCCGTTAAGCAACTAGGTCCTTTAGAAGCAATACTTACAGGCCTCTCGACTTCGGCCTTAGCCATTGGCCTTTTGCATGTACCAAGCCATTTAGAATATATAACTTACCGAGGTCCCGTAACTGATGATTTTGCAGGGGATACAGTGAGCTTAAGTCTTTTAGATGCAACACTTACAAAAAACTGGGGGAGGGGGCTTGGATTCCGACTCTGCTCAGGCTGTCGAGCTATCAAGGAATGTGACCGTAGCTTGGCTCGCCGATTCACCAGCTATCAGCTATAATTTAAATTGGCGGGTGAGCCGGGTGATCGCTGGCTTGGTCATCGCAAGATGGCTGGGCGGGAGGAAAGTCCGGACACCGTCGTCGTAGGCTCGCAAGAGCCGGTGACGAAATAGGGCAACGCGCCTGGTAACGCCAGGGGTGCGGTCGTACAAACTTCAGTTTGTGCCACTGTTCACGGAAAGTGCCACAGAGAATATACCGCCGGCCGAGAGAAGCACGGTGGCATCGCGCAGGAAAACCTGCGGGACGTCTTCGAAATGCTCGCTCAGTTTGGCAAGGGTGAAAAGGTGGGGTAAGAGCCCACCGCTCCGGTGGCAACATCGGAGGCACGGAAAACCCCGCGTGGTGCAAGGCCAAATAGGAGGGGAGAGCCGGCCCGGCTCGATGAGAACGCTCGCGAAAGCAAGCGCGCTCCCTCAGCGATGGAGCAATCCATTGCAGAGAGCAACCCTCGGGTAGGCTGCTGGAGTCGCGGCGCGAGCCGCGACCTAGAGGAATGATCGCCGCGGCATGTCGTCCTTAAAAGGGCAGGCACGCCGCACAGAATCCGGCTTACAGGCTCATCCGCCAACTATTTCGTTTGTTGTGAACTTGATTTCTTCAGGCACTTCCATGTACTTTCCATTGTGATTCGCCGATTTCCAGAATCTCGCAAACCAAGTTTGCAAACTTTTCCAACATGAAGCGTGAACCTAGGGCCGCTTGGAGACTCATGTCCCAGTTGCGTTTTTTCTTGTACACAGCGTTCAGTATGGTGTTAGCGGCTTCGGCGGTTGGACCTCTCGCCGCCCAGACCGCCCCTTCCGCTTCCACTCCAAATTCTCAGCAGGCAGCGCCGCCACAAACGCCTAAAACTCCGGCGGCGCCAACGCGGGCTGACATCCTGCGCGGCGCGTACGGGCCTTATCGCGCCAACAACGATTTGCTCTTCTACCATCTCGACGTCCGCGTCGACCCAGAGAAGAAGTTTCTCAACGGAAAGAACACGATTCGCTTCAAGATGCTGAAGGACGACACGCGGATTCAACTCGATCTGCAGCAGCCTCTTCACGTCGACAAGATTTTGCTCGGCACAACCGAACTCAAGTACGAACGCGAATTCGGCGCCGTGTTCGTCGACTTCCCGAAGACACTCCGCGCCGGCCGCGTTTACGCGATTGACTTCTACTACTCCGGCAATCCTCTCGAGACTGGCCGGTTCGGCGGCATCGCTTTCCGCAAGGATCCATCCGGGCGCCACTGGATTAACACCGCCTGCGAAGGAATCGGCGCGAGTATCTGGTGGCCGAACAAGGACCAATGGCGGGATGAAGTTGAGAACATGCAAATCAGCGTCTCGATTCCGAATGATCTGGTCGACGTCTCCAACGGGAAGTTCATGGGCAAAACGGACTTGGGCGACGGCTACACGCGGTGGGATTGGCTAGTCCACTACCCCATCAACAATTACGACGTTTCACTGAACATCGGCAACTATCAGCACTTCTCCGATCACCTCGGGGGCTTGCCACTCGATTTCTATGCCCTGCCCGAAGACTTGGACAAAGCGAAAAAGCAGTTCGCGCAAGCCAAGGGCATGCTCGAGGCCTACCAGCACTATTTCGGCGAGTATCCGTTCAAGAAGGATGGCTACAAGCTGATCGAAGTGCCGTACTCCGGCATGGAGCACCAGAGCGCCGTCACCTACGGCAACCACTTCGCGAATGGCTATCTGGAGCGTGACTGGACCGGCGTCGGCGTCAGCCTGAAGTTCGATTTCATCATCATCCACGAAAGCGGGCACGAGTGGTTCGGCAACGCCGTAACGGCAGCCGACCCGTCCGACATGTGGATTCACGAGGGCTGGACGACGTACCTCGAATGCCTTTACGTCGAATACATGTTCGGCCACGACGACGCCGTCAAGTACGTCAACGGCTACAAAGCCAAGGTGAAGAACGCCGTGCCGATCATCGCCGAACGCGGCGTCAACGCCGAGCCGCCTCAAGATATGTATTTCAAAGGCGCGCTTTTTCTGAACACGTTGCGCAGCGTGGTGAATGACGATCCCCGCTGGTGGAAGCTGATTCGTGATCTCTACAAGCGCTTCAAATACAAAAACATCATGACAGAAGACATCGTGCAGTTTTTCGACCGGAAGACCGGCAAGGATATGACGCCGATCTTCAATCAGTATCTTCGCCACACGGCAATTCCAACTCTCGAACTGAAATTCAATGCAGCGGACGGCACAGTTTCGTATCGTTGGAAAGCCGATGAGCCCGGCTTTGCGATGCCCGTGCGCGTCGGAAAAAAAGACAACTGGCAACTTATCCAGGCCACGGCGGATTGGCAGACAATAAAGTCGCCGATTGCGAAGAACGAGTTCGGCGTGGCCACCGATCTCTACTACGTGAACGTCGACAAGCAGTAACCGAAAGAATTACAAACCGCAAGAATGCGTAAGCTAAATGGGCTTTGCGGATTTATACGGAATGGCAATCGTACGCGCCGGCTGCTTTCTTCTCATTAGCTCCTCGATGATTTCTGCGGGCGCACGTTTTGGTTCAACCGAAAGAAGTTGTCCGGGTCGTAGTGCGTCTTAATCCCGACTAGGCGGTCCCACCGTTCCCGATACGCCTCGGGCACGCGCTCCTGTTCGTCGCCGCTCATGAAATTCACGTACACGCCCGGCGTCATGGAGGGCCGCAACTGGGCGAACAGTCCGCGTATCCACGCAATGTTTGCGTCGTCATCTCCAGGGTCAGCCCAGTTTCCCAGCAAGTTCACAATGAACGGAGAGCTGCGATCGCCAAATGCCGTCTCCCCAGCCGGAACGCGGGCTGCCGCGCCGCCGAGATAGGAGAGCTCAATCTGGCTGACAGGGGAAGGAATTGTCGCCAGCGCTTCCACCATGCGGCGAATATTTTGATCGTCAAGAACCTTAAAGTAGCCGGACTTTGTGTAGTACCTTCGCCCGTGCGGAAATTCAGCGTCCGCCATCGTTTGCAGTGCGAGAAACGACAGCTCGCTCTTTGTTACTGCCACTGGATTGCAGAAAGAGAGTACGCGATCCATAACCGAACGCCCTTTTTCAGGGTCGCCAATCCAAACCAGACCCTGGCTCGCCGCCGTACGCCCGCGCAAGTGGGCGGGAACGTTCTCCGTATGTGGCGCAATCGTTAGCGAAATTCCCCATCGCAAATTGTCCGGTGCTTGTGGCATGAACTCTCGCCATTGCTGCACGATGGCGGGGATATCGTCGCCGAAGCACATGCCGGCGCCGAAAAGGACAGAAGAGACTGGGTGAAGATTCACTTCGAACTCGGTCACTACGCCAAAGTTTCCCCCTCCGCCGCGCAAAGCCCAAAAAAGATCCGGATTCTCCTCGGCGCTTGCGCGGATAACCGAGCCGTCCGAGACAACGAGCGTGAAGCCCGTGACGTTGTCGCAAGACAGACCGTGCAAACGGTTCAGCCAGCCCGTTCCGCCTCCCAAGACAAGCCCGGCGGCTCCGGTGTGCGATACGACTCCCGCCGGAAAGGCCAGGCCGGCTTTTTGCGTTGACGCATCGATGTTCCCGAGGAGGCAGCCTCCTTCAAATCGCGCACGCCGGGTCTGCGCGTCAACGCGCACCGCCCTCATACGGAAAAGATCAATCACCAAACCATCGTCACAGGTGCTGAACCCGGCCAGACTATGCCCGCCGCACCGAATGGCTGTCACCACGCCCGCCGCCGCAGCGGCTCGCACTGCAATCTGCACATCCGTTACATCGGCGCAACGCGCAATCAAGCCCGGCTTGCGAGCTACCATCCCGTTCCAAATGCCCCGCGGGCCGTCATACTCGTCGTCGCCGGGCCGCAACAAGTCGCCGCGGAATTGCCGCCGAAGCGCGGAGTAAACCTCTCCGATGACCTTACACATGCGGGCTGTCTTTCTTTTTCGCCAAGACTCGTGCGGCATATTCTAGACTGCGAACGCGAAAATCAGGCAGAAAACACTCCCTTGACAGCCGCCGCAACCGGGGTATAGCGTTCGCTTTGTTCGTTTCACAAGCCTTCCTTTCCGCGTTTTCGGTTTCGATCAGGAGTAAAACTTGCAGGCCAAATCGCAGAGTGTCCTCGGGCAGGAAATCCTCGCTGAGCCACACCCGAATTTTCCAATCGATAAAATTCGTGCGTCCTTCCCGGCGCTTCATCGCGCCCCGGCATTCACCTTCTTCGACAATGCCGCGGGCGCTCAGGTTCCACAGCTTGTGATCGATGCAGTCAACCACCATCTCCTCAATTGCAACGTCCAGCGCGGTGGGCGCTACGCGAAGAGCCAGGAAGTCGATGCGACGATTGCCCGCGCGCGCCAAAGTGTCGCGGATCTCTTGAACGCGCGTGATCCCAGCGAAATTGCGTTTGGGATGAACGCCACCTCTTTCATTCGCCTGATAAGTCTCGCGATTGGACAAACGCTCGGCCAACGCAACGAAATCATTGTGACCGACATGGATCATGAGGCCAACGTCGCCACGTGGCTCGCGTTGGAGAAAGCGGGCGCAAAATTCATTTGGTGGAAGATGGGCGAGGACGGCAATCTCCACGCTGACGACTTAAAACCACTCATCTCCGCCAGAACGCGCTTGATCGCCTGCACGGTCGCCTCGAATGCCCTCGGTTCCATGGTAGACGTCGCAAGCGCCGCCAAAATTGCGCACCAGGCCGGCGCGGAAATCTTCCTCGACTGCGTTCACTATGCTCCCCACGGCCAGATAGACGTGCAAGCATGGGACTGCGACTACCTCGTCTGCTCCGGGTACAAAATCTTCGGGCCGCACATGGGATTTCTCTGGGGACGCCGCGAGCTCCTGCAAAAACTTCGCACCTTTCGCGAAGATTTCATCCCCGACGAGCCGCCGGGAAAAATTGAAGCGGGCACTTTTATCTACGAGAATGTTGCGGGCATGGATGCTGCCATTGTCTACCTGGAATCCCTCGGGAAGCGAGCAGAAGCAGACGGCAACGGCGAGAACGGAGATTCTCGGCACGCCAATCTCGCCCGCGCCATGCAGAACATCAAAGCTTACGAAGTATCTCTTTCACTCGAAATGTTGCAGGTCCTAAACAAATGCGGCGCAAAGATCTACGGCTTATCGGGAGAGGGAAGCGTTCACCAGCGCGTGCCAACGCTCTGTTTCAATTTGCCAAACATCGCCCCCGCAGAAGTCACAGAGGCCATGGCCCGCGCGGGAATCGGAATTCGCGACGGCCACATGTACGCCCCTCGCCTGATGCAGCGCCTTGGATTGCGGCAGGACAGCGGCGTCGTCCGCGCGTCTCTCGTCCACTACAACACCATGGACGAGATTCACAGCTTCGGTAACGCCTTGCTCGATCTGACCAGGCATGGGTGAAATCTCAGATTCTCTTCCAGCGCGCTCGCCACAATCCATGGGCGACGGCTCGCCTGCCACTCCGCCCGAAATCGACGAACTACGGCGCAGGCTCACTCAGCGGCAACTCACGATGCTCGCAATCGGCGGTGCCATCGGCGTCGGGCTGTTTCTAGGGAGCAGCGTAACAATCCGCCTCGCAGGCCCCGGAGTCATCGTCACCTATCTACTTGGCGCGCTCATCGCCATGATCGTCGCGTATTCGCTTGCGGAAATGGCTGTGGTGCAACCGGTGGCCGGCTCCTTCGGCGTCTACGCGCAAACCTATCTCAGTTCGTGGGCTGGTTTCTCAGTTAGAGCCACCTATGCGTTGGTGCAAATCATCGCCATCGGCGCGGAAGTAACAGCCGTCGCCATCTATTTTGCGTTTTGGTTTCCCGCGGTTCCGCAATGGGTGTGGGTGGCCGCCGTGTCGATTTGTCTTGTGGCCGTCAACACCCTCCAGGTCGGCCGTTTCGGCGAGTTCGAGTATTGGTTCGCGCTCATAAAAGTCGTAGCCATCATCGTTTTCATAATCTTAGGCGCTGCCCTCATCTTCGGTTTGGGACCTGCTCCTGCGATCGGCCTCTCCAATCTCACGGCGCATGGCGGTTTTCTCCCGTTTGGTTGGAAGGGCGTTTGGCTTGCTCTTACGCTGGCGATTACAAGCTATATGGGCGTTGAAGTCATCGCCGTCACGGCAGGCGAGGCCCAAAATCCAGCGGAATCCATTCCGCGCGCCATGCGCACGATCGTTTTCCGCCTCGTCATCTTCTACGTTCTCGCTATCTCCATTATGTTGGCGATGACGCCGTGGGATCAGACTGGCAGTGACCTCACAGGCAGTCCATTCGTCCGCGCTCTTTCGACCCTCGGCATCCCCTTCGCTGCAGGCATCATGAATTTAGTAGTGATCACCGCCGCGCTCTCGAGCTCCAACACAAATCTTTACCTCACAACGCGCATGCTTTTTTCCCTCGCCCGAGGCCGATACGCCCCGCGCTGGCTCGGACACCTTAGCGGCAACGGCGTTCCTCGCCGCGCTCTTGTCATCTCGACCGCCGGCATGGTTGCCGCCATCCTGCTCGCGATTTACGCTCCCAAGCGCGCTTTTCTGATGCTCTACGGCGTTGCCGTAGCCGGCATGTTCTTCGTCTGGATCGTGATTCTCCTCACGCATATCGCGTTTCGGCGGACGCTTGGCCCGGAGCGTGTTGCCCAACTCCCAATGCGCCTTCGCTTTTCTCCCTATTCGAATGTGTTGGGCATCGCCGCACTCTTGGGAATCGCGGCGAGCACTTTTTTCGTGGAGGGGTTGCAATACACCGTCCCGGCCTTTGCACCATTCCTTCTGCTAATTTCTCTGGCCTACTGGATGATTCGGCGAAAGGCGCGAGTACCCGCCGCAAATCCAAGTGAAGGCGAGCTCCATCCCGTGCAAGAAAAACAGTAGCCGCGAAACATTCCGCCGGACTTCCCCAACTCGTCCCGATTTAGTTTTTGTGGCAGAGTAATGAGTGATGGCCGCACCAGAAAACTCCATGGCCGCCGGCCGTGTCGCCTTCCAATATCCCAATTTTGTACTTTTTCAAATCGCGCGCTTTTGCATGGTACTGGCCATGGAAATGCAGTCGGTAGCGGTCGGCTGGCAAGTGTATGAAATCACCAAGCGCCCACTCGACCTCGGCCTCGTGGGATTAGTGCAGTTCCTGCCAGGAATTCTCTTGTTCCTGGTTTCAGGGCACGTTGCCGACCGCTATGACCGCCGAAAACTTATCGTGATCTGCTACCTCGGCTACGGAGCGTGTTTTGGATTACTTTTGCTGACTCCCCTTCAAGGAGCCAGCTCGGTGTTTTTTATTTTTGTGGTTCTCGTCTTTTTGGGCGTCGCACGCGCGTTCAATGCCCCCGTCAGTCGTGCCCTGGTTCCGCAACTTGTACCAGCAGAGGTATTTCCTAACGCGGTTGCGTGGGCCTCCACTATGTTTCAGGGCGCGGCAATTCTCGGTCCTGCGCTCGGCGGGATTATTTACGCCGCATTTCGCGGTCCGGCAGCCGTCTATGCCTTGGCGATGGCCATGGCAATTGTTGCGCTGATCTGCACGCTGAAAATGAAAACGGAGGAAAGGGCTCGTCCCCGCGAACCCGTTAACCGCGCCACGGTCTTGGCCGGTCTTCGCTACATCTGGCGCGAAAAAGTGGTTCTCGGCTCCATCTCTTTGGATTTGTTCGCCGTCTTACTTGGCGGAGCGGTGGCCCTCTTGCCAGTTTACGCGCGGGAAATTTTGCGGACAGGCCCATGGGGACTCGGTCTGCTTCGGACCGCTCCCGGAGTTGGCGCTGCTGCAATGGCCATTTTCCTCGCCCACAGGCCTTTCCGGCGCAAAGTCGGTGTGATCATGCTTTGGTGCGTGGCTGGATTTGGTCTGTTCACGATCCTCTTCGGTCTTTCCCGCAGCCTGACTCTTTCCTTGATCGCTCTATTTTTCGTCGGAGCCACCGATATGGTCAGCGTGATCGTCCGCGCCATACTGATCCAAGTCGCCACGCCCGATGAAATGCGCGGGCGCGTCAACGCCGTCGATATGGTTTTCATCGGAGCATCAAACGAGTTCGGCGAATTCGAGTCCGGCCTGACCGCGCAATGGTTGGGAACTGTACCCGCGGTCGTGCTTGGCGGCATCGGAACACTCGTCGTCACCGCGATTTGGGCGTGGCGTTTCCCGGAACTGCGGAAAGTGGAACAGGTCCATTCGCTGCCGAGCCGGCCAGCGTGACCTTCCCAAACTTGAACAACCCTCAAACTAGCCTTCGCCAATGGGCTCGGGGAGAAGTACCCAAACCAATCTGCGGACTAAGGTTTTGTTTTTACCGGCGCTGGGCTGTTGGCCGGGGCCGCTGCACTTGCCGGCGCGGCACCCTGAGCGACAATCGGGCTGGCTAATGCCGCCTTGACGGAAGCCGGTATCTTGTCCGCGTTTGCGAGCAACACACTAACCTCCCAAATCTGTGCCTCAGTCAATCGCCCTTTAAATCCCGGCATTCCAGTCAACCTAATCCCGTTTTCTACTTTCCAATAGGATTCAGACGCAGGATCATCCGTCACTCCAGTTCCATGGAAAAGTTGCGGAGGTGGCGGGTACATCCCCTGTGCAATGGTCGTCTTCGGCTGATCCGGAAGCCCATGGCATACGGCGCAGTTCTGTTTGTACACTTCCGCGCCGCTCAGATAGCTCTTCTCGTCTGCCGTCACCGTCGATTCTGGAATCTTCTCTTTTGCGATGTGCGCATTGAGGGCCATCTTCGCAAATTTCTTCTCAAATGGCATCGGCGGGTCTGTAACTGCCGCGGGCGCGCGTCCTGTTGAAAAATAGAAGTATCCGCCGCACGCGACCAGCAATATCCCCACTAAAATGCCTACCATCAGGCCTTTTACCATTTACTTTGTCTCCCACCTTTTCCACAGTCTCTGGCTGCATTTCTCCCGGCTTAAGTCATCCGGGTCCGATAGTGTAAACTTTCGTTTACCCCGCTGCCCATTAAAAAAATCTCCACATAGAGCAATCTTTTTTGGAAGTAGCTCCCACTATTTTCGCGTCTCCACGAAGCCATCCGCCGCAGAGAGAGACTTCGTAACCATTTTCTCCCAAAATCCGTCCAATATATGCATAGGCTGGTTTTTCCGGTAGGCTCTAAGGGTTGGGCGGGGATGCAAAGAGGTAGACCCGCGACCATCTTGCCCCGGCGGACTCACCCGCAATTTTGCTTTTGTCGATAGGAGAGAACGGATGGGCCATTTCAACTCCGTAGAGCTTCCAGAGCCGGGCGCGCGTGAATCTTCCGCGGCACAGCCCGCCAAGAGCCGCTGGTGGCTCTGGATCTTGATTCTCGCCGTCGTCGCCATCGGTATTTGGTATTACCGCGGAGCACACTCCACGAGCGAGGCTGGCGGCAAAGCGACCGCTGGCACCAGCGGCAAGGGAAGGGGAGGCCCAGGGTCTGGCGGCTTCACGGTTCCCGTCGTCGTTGCCCCTGCGCAAAAGGGCGACCTGCCCGTTTACCTCATCGGCCTCGGTACGGCCACAGCTTTTAACACCGTCACCGTGCGCAGCCGCGTAGATGGCCAAATCGTCAAAGTCAATTTTACCGAGGGTCAATTTGTACACCAGGGCGATGCGCTCATTGAAATCGATCCTCGTCCTTACCAGGTCTTGCTAGAGCAGGCCGAAGGTCAGCTAGCCAAAGACCAGGCTCAACTCCACGACGTGCAAGTCGATTTCGAGCGCTATCAGCTTCTCTACAACGAAGGGGTCGTCCCCAAGCAGCAGGTGGACACTCAGCAGGCCCAGGTCGGTCAATATCTAGGCGCGATTAAAGCGGACCAGGCCACCATCGACAATGCAAAATTGCAGCTTGTTTATGCCCACATCACGGCTCCCATCAGCGGACGCGTGGGATTGCGTCTCGTCGATATGGGAAACATCGTGCATTCCTCCGACACGAGCGGACTTCTCGTCATTACTCAGCTCCAGCCCATTTCCGTCATCTTCACCCTGCCGCAGGACCAGCTTCAGCAGGTCTTGGTCAAGCTCCGTGGCGGCGGGCAGCTTCCCGTCGAAGCCTATGATCGCGATGACATCACCAAGATTGCCGACGGAAAACTAGCCACTATCGACAACCAAATCGATCCCACCACTGGCACCTACAAGCTCAAATCCGTTTTCTCCAACGAGAACAACGTCCTCTTCCCTAATCAATTCGTCAACGTCCACATGCTCGTTGACACCAAGAAGAATCTGGTCATCGTTCCCGCCGCGGCCATTCAGCGCGGGCCCCAAGGCACTTACGTTTATGTTGTTTCTGGCGGTGATACCGTGAACATCCGTGTGGTCACCATCGCACAAACCACGGGCAACAATATCGGAATCAGCTCCGGACTCAATCCGGGCGATGTGATTGTCATTGACGGTCAGGACAAGCTTCAGGATGGCAGCAAAGTTCTTACCAGCACTTCTCCAACCGGCGGTGCGGGGCGAGGAGCAACTGGGCAGCCTGCCGCTCAGAGCGGAGCACAGCCCAACAATCCTGCCAAAAGTCAGCCGGGAGGAAAAGCTCGATGAGTCCGTCCCGGCCGTTCATTTTGCGGCCAGTCGCGACCACCCTTTTGATGGTCGGCGTGCTGCTGGTCGGTTTCGTCGCCTACCGGCAACTGCCCGTCTCCGCGCTTCCACAGGTCGACTATCCGACGATTCAGATTCAGACCTTCTATCCTGGCGCCAGCCCCGACGTAATGGCCTCTTCCGTCACGGCACCCCTCGAGCGCCAATTCGGACAAATCCCCGGCCTGAACCAGATGACTTCTTCGAGCTCCTTTGGCAGCTCCATCATCACGCTCCAATTCAATCTTGATCTGAACATTGACATCGCCGAGCAAGAGGTGCAGGCCTCCATCAACGGCGCTTCCAATCTTCTCCCCCAGGGCCTTCCTAATCCGCCTATCTACAGCAAAATCAATCCCGCCGACGCTCCCATCCTCACACTGTCGCTGACTTCGGACTCGTTGCCGCTCTCCAAAGTCGAAGACCTGACGGACACAACGCTTGCACAGAAAATTTCGCAACTAACAGGTGTGGGCCTCGTCAGCATCAGCGGCGGCCAGCGTCCCGCCGTGCGCATTCAGGCCAACCCCACCGCGCTCGCTTCCTATGGGCTCAGTTTGGAAGATTTGCGCACCGCGCTCAGCGCTGCCAACGTCGATCAAGCCAAAGGTACCTTCGATGGCGCCCATCAGGCCTACACCATCGGTGCAAATGACCAGCTCATCTCCAGCGACAGCTACAAACCCATCATCGTGGCTTATCGCAACGGCGCTCCGGTCCGCTTGACGGATGTCGCCACCGTTTTCGACGGCACGGAAAACACCAAACAAGCCGCCTGGGCCAACAAGAATCCGGCCGTCATTCTAAACATTCAGCGTCAGCCTGGCGCCAACATCATCGCCGTGGTTGATCGGGTGAAAAAGCTCCTTCCGCAGCTTCAGGCCTCGCTCCCCGCCTCGGTGAAGATCGACACTCTCACCGACCGCACCAGCACCATTCGTGCTTCCGTCGAAGACGTCGAATTTACGTTGGTCCTCACCATCGCCTTGGTGGTCCTGGTCATCTTCCTTTTTCTGCGTAGTCTGCGCGCCACTGTGATTCCGGCGTTGGCCGTACCCCTTTCCATCGTTGGCACGTTTGGCGTGATGTATCTTTGTGGCTTCAGCCTCAACAACCTTTCCCTCATGGCCCTTACTATCTCTACCGGTTTCGTCGTCGACGACGCCATCGTCATGATCGAAAATATCAGCCGTTACATCGAAGAAGGCGAACCGCCTCTTCAGGCCGCCCTCAAAGGATCCGAACAGATCGGCTTTACGATCATTTCGCTCACCGTTTCTCTCATCGCGGTGCTCATTCCTCTGCTTTTCATGGCCGACATTGTCGGCCGTCTCTTCCGCGAATTCGCGATCACCCTCGCCATCACTATTCTTATTTCCGCATTCGTTTCTCTCACTCTCACTCCCATGATGTGCGCCAAACTCCTTCGCCATCAGAAAGAGGAAGACCAGGGCTGGTTTTATCGCAAGTCGGAGCTCGCTTTTAACTCCATCATCGCCTACTACGGACGCACTCTGAAATTTGTGCTTGAGTATCGCAAGATCACGCTCCTCGTCACCATCGGTACGCTTATTGGCACCATCCTGCTCTATATTTACATTCCCAAAGGATTTTTTCCCGTACAGGACACCGGCATCATTCTGGGCGTTTCCGAAGGCGCGCAGAACACATCCTTCGCCTCCATGGCCACACACCAGCAGGCCCTGGCCGACGTTATTCTCAAAGATCCCGCTGTTGATAGTCTGTCTTCCTTCATCGGCATCGATGGCACCAACACCACGCTCAACAGCGGCCGCATTCAAATCAATCTGAAGCCTCTCGCGCAACGCGATGCCAATGCCTCCGATGTTATTCGCCGTCTCCAGCCCGAACTTGCCAAGGTGGACGGCATCTCCCTGTTCATGCAACCCGTTCAAGATCTCACCGTGGAAGACCGCGTCAGCCGCACCCAATTTCAATACAGCCTCGAAGATGTTGACGCCAAAGAGCTGGCCTACTGGACGCCGAGGTTCATGGACAAGCTAAGGTCCATTCCCGCGGTGCGCGACGTCGCTAGCGACCAGCTGAATCAGGGACTCTTGGCATCGCTGGTGATCGACCGGGATACCGCCTCGCGCCTCGGGGTACTCCCGGCAGCCATCGACAATACGCTTTACGACGCCTTTGGCCAGCGCCAGGTCTCCACGATTTACACGCAGCTCAATCAGTATCACGTCATCTTGGAAGTCGATCCGCAATTCCAGCAGAACCCTGACTCGCTGAAGAATATTTATGTGGCGTCCGCAAGCAACGTGCAAGCCTTCAGCGGATCGTCGGCGAATATTACAAACAACGCTCAGACAAGCGTTAGCACGACGCCCAATACGCAGGTTCCGCTCAGCGCCTTCACTCGATTTGAGCCGGGGGCGACGGCTTTAGCGTTGAACCATCAGGGACAGTTTCCGGTCGTTACGATCTCGTTCAACCTGGCTTCCGGGGCGGCCCTGGGCGACGCCGTGAATGCAATCAATGAAGCCAGGCGGGAATTGAACATGCCGCAGAGTATCCAAGCCACCTTTCAGGGCACTGCTGCAGCCTTTCTCAATTCGCTCGCCAACGAACCTATCCTTATCCTTGCGGCCCTCGTCACGGTTTACATTGTTCTCGGGGTCCTTTACGAGAGCTACATCCATCCCGTCACGATCCTCTCGACGCTGCCCTCGGCGGGCGTTGGGGCCATCCTGGCGCTGCTCCTTTTTCGAATGGAGTTCAGCGTCATTGCGCTCATCGGCATCATTCTGTTGATAGGCATCGTCAAGAAAAACGCGATCATGATGATTGACTTCGCGCTCGAAGCGGAGCGCAAGGAAGGGAAGGCTCCCCTCGACGCGATTTACGAAGCGTGCCTGCTGCGTTTTCGCCCCATCATGATGACCACCATGGCTGCGCTCCTTGGCGCCTTGCCCCTGGCCATCGGCACCGGCGTAGGTTCCGAATTACGCCGCCCTCTCGGAATCACGATCGTTGGCGGACTGATCCTCAGCCAGTTGCTCACTCTTTACACCACCCCGGTTGTCTATCTCGCATTCGATTGGCTGGCTCACCGCTTCGCTTTCCACGTCGGCAACCCCGTTCAGGAGCCCGCGCACGGGGATTAGACAATGATATCCTCTGCCAATTTCTCCGCGCCCTTCATTCGTCGGCCCGTCGCCACTACGCTCGTTACTATTGCGATCTTTCTCTCTGGAGTCGTGGCCTTCCGCGTTCTCCCTGTTGCTCCCCTCCCTCAAGTTGATTTCCCGACCATCTCTGTTGGCGCTAATCTGCCAGGTGCCAGCCCGGAAACAATGGCCTCCGCCGTGGCCACTCCGCTCGAGCGCCAGTTCGGCCGCATCGCCGGCGTTACGCAGATGACCTCCTCCAGCGGCCTCGGTTCCACCAACATCACTCTCCAATTCGATCTCAGTCGCGATATCAACGCCGCCGCGCGCGACGTTCAAGCGTCCATCAACGCTGCTCGAAGCCAGCTCCCTGCCGATCTTCCCGGCCAACCGAACTATCGCAAGGTCAATCCCGCGGACGCTCCCATTCTGATTCTCGCCTTGACCTCGGACAATATTCCCCCGGCCCAAATCTATGACGCTGCTGATTCCATCCTCGCTCAAAAACTTGCCCAGGTTGAAGGCGTCGGTCAGGTCTTCACCTGGGGAAGCGCGAGCCCAGCGGTTCGCGTGGAAGCCAATCCCTACCAGCTCAACAGCTATGGCATCAGTCTCGAGACGCTGCGCGCATCGATTCAATCGGCTAACGCCAACCTCGCTAAAGGTTCCCTGTCCGATAACCAGAAGCACTGGAATCTGACGGACACCGACCAGCTCTTCAAGGCCTACGAATACGAGTCGTTGATCATTGGTGGACATGCAGGCGCTCCGGTCCGGCTAAGGGACGTTTCGGAAGTTGTCGATTCCGTCGCGGACACCCGCAACCTGGGCCTGTCCGGTGGAAAGCGTTCCGTGCTCCTGGCCATTTTTCGCCAGCCGGCCGCTAATATGATTGAGACCGTCGATCGCATTAACGAGATCCTTCCGGTGCTCCGTGCCTCCATCTCTCCCTCCCTCCACCTGAGTGTCGCCGTCGACCGCAGCACCACCATCCGAGCTTCCGTTCACGATGTCGAAATCACTCTGCTAATTTCCATAACTCTCGTTATTCTTGTGGTCTTCGCATTCCTGCGCAGCACCTGGGCCACTATTATTCCTAGCGTCGCCGTTCCTCTTTCCCTCATCGGTACTTTCGGCATTATGTACCTCTGTGATTACAGCCTGGACAATCTTTCTCTCATGGCTTTGACCATATGTACCGGCTTTGTCGTTGACGATGCCATTGTCGTCATCGAGAACATCACTCGGCACATCGAGGGCGGCTTGAAGCCTTTTGAAGCCGCCATAAAGGGCGCCAGCGAAATCGGTTTCACCGTGCTCTCCATGAGCACCTCGCTCGTTGCCGTGTTCATCCCCATTTTGATGATGCCCGGCATCGTCGGCCGCCTTTTCCGCGAATTTGCCGTGGTCCTCAGTGTTGCGATCGGCGTTTCTCTTTTTGTTTCTCTTACCACCACGCCCATGATGTGTGCGCGCTTCCTGAAGCATGAATCCGGGCGCCACAATTGGATCTATAATTTCTTTGAGCGTGCTTTCAACTGGTTTCTACGCCTCTACGATGTCTCGCTCAAGTGGGTTCTTCGCCACCAATTGCTAATTCTTGGGATGACCTTTCTTACGGCGGCCCTCTGCGCGTATCTGTTTTTTCACGTCAATTCCGGCTTTTTTCCGCAGCAGGATACCGGCCGCATCAACGGCAGTATTCAGGGCGATCAGGACTTGTCCTTCGCTGCCATGTCTCAAAAAATGCGGGCTTTCACGGACATCGTAATGAAAGACCCCGCTGTTGATACGGTCACTTCCTTCACCGGTGGCGGCAGCGGCGGTAGTACCGCCCGTATGTTTGGTCAACTCAAGCCACTCAATGAACGGAAAATCAGCGCCGACGAGGTTATCGCTCGGATCCGCAAGGCCACCTCACAGGTTCCCGGTGCTGTTCTCTATCTCCAGGCCGTCCAGGACCTCAGCGTCGGCGGCCGCGGCAGCGCCGCTCAGTACCAATACACTCTGCAAGCCGATAATCTCGACGACCTCACCCATTGGACTCCGCTCCTTCAAAAAAGATTGGCCAAGGTCCCTGAGCTTCGCGACGTTAACTCCGACCAGCAGATGCACGGTCTCGAGACTTCCCTCGTCGTCGATCGCGACAGCGCCGGCCGTCTCGGCGTCTCCATGCAGGCGATCGACAACACCTTGAGCGACGCCTTCGGCCAGCGCCAAGTCTCAAATATCTATAAGGGTCTGAATCAGTACCATGTCATCTTGGAGGTCATGCCAACCGCGCAACAGGATCCTAGCGCTCTCAAGTCTATCTACGTTCCTGCCGCTGGCGGCAAGCTCGTGCCGCTCAGCGCCTTCTCTCACTACGAGGCTTCCAACACTGCTCTTTCCGTCAATCATCAAGGCGTCTTTCCAGCTATTACTCTCTCCTTCAATCTCGCGCCCGGCGCCTCTCTCGGCCCCGCCGTGCAGCACATCGAACAAGCCACTCTTGAGGTCGGTATGCCTCCCACGGTCCATGCCACTTTCCAGGGCACGGCGCAGGCCTTTCAAGACTCCCGCGCTTCGCAACTCTTCCTAATCATCACGGCTCTCGTTGCCGTCTACATTGTCCTCGGCATCCTCTATGAAAGCTTCATCCATCCGATCACTATTCTTTCCACCATTCCGTCTGCCGGCATCGGCGCCATTCTCGCCATTCGGCTCGCCGGCTCAGATCTGAACATGATTGCCCTTATTGGCATTATTCTCCTGATTGGCATCGTCAAGAAAAACGCGATTCTTATGATCGATTTTGCTGTACAGGTCGAGCGCGAGGAAAAAATCCCGCCGCTGGATGCCATCTACAAGGCCTGTCTGTTGCGCTTCCGGCCCATTCTCATGACCACCATGGCCGCCCTCTTCGGCGCCTTGCCTCTCGCGCTCGGCACTGGAGTCGGCTCAGAGCTTCGCCGTCCTCTCGGTATCACCATCATCGGCGGCCTCATCGTCAGTCAGATGCTAACGCTCTTCACCACGCCGATTGTTTACATCTACATGGATCGGTTACAGACTTGGTTGCAAGGTGTTCGAAAGCACGGACACGTGCCCTCTCCTGCCGGCGCTCAGGCAGATTGATCCGGCCATTAAATAAATTGTGACTGGGTTCTTTCTCGCGGCATCAAGGCGCCAGGCCTTGCCCCTTTTTATGCGTTGCCGATGAAGTATCCCGTGAAGAAGACCAGCACGCCGCCAACTATCACCTGAAACGCAGCTTGTAGGAATGGCGTATCCATATACCGGTGCCGGATATAGCTGATCACCGCCAACTCGAAGCCCACCACAATCACAGCCACCAGCGTTGCGACGTGAAAATTGGAAATCAGAAAGGGCAATGTATGCCCGATTCCGCCGGCTGTGGTCATCGCCCCCGTCACTGTGCCGCGCAGCCATGGCGAACCCCGCCCGGTCAGCGAACCATCGTCGGAAAGTCCCTCCGAAAAGGCCATCGAGATACCCGCCCCGATCGATGCCGCCAGACCAACCAGAAATGCTTCCCAGCTCTTGTGCGTGGCGAACGCCGCCGCAAATAGCGGTGCCAGCGTCGATACCGATCCGTCCATCAATCCTGCGAGTCCTGGCTGCACAATTTGCAGAAGGATGAGCTTGCGGTGCGACTCGTCCTCCTGCGCGCGTGCAGGCACTGTCAAATGTTTCTCTTCGAGGCCGTCCGCCGTCGCCGAGTGCTTGCGTTCTTCATCCGCGAGTTTGTTCAGCAGTTCTCGCGTAGGCGCATCCGTAACTCGGCTCACCGCTCGCGAATAGAATCGAGCTGCTTCCATCTCCATGATCTTGGCTTGTTTCCTCGCCACGTTTACGCCCAACGGCCGCGCCAGCCACGTGGGCCTGCGCTGCAGGAATCCCTTCACGTTCTCACGCCGGATCAGCGGGATGTGGTCCCCAAAGCGCTCCCGGAACGTTGCAAACAGCCGGTCGCGGTGCACAACTTCTTCCTCGCGCATCTCTTCGAACATTTGCGCCGTCGCCGGGTAGGTCTCCCGCAGCGCGTCCGCAAATTCCCCGTAGATGCGGCCATCTTCTTCTTCCGACGCGATGGCCAGCGCCAGAATCTCTTTTTCAGATAGATCTTTGAATTTTTTTAGCATCGGCACTTCCTCGGCTTTTGTCGAGGAAGAGAATCGCACAAACAGCGGAAAGATGTCACCTGAAGTTGGGAATCAGAACTTGGCGGGAAATTCCTGGCATTTTTCAACGGCGCGGGGCGAAGAATTTACTTAGAAAGGTGAGTCTCCACAAGGCTCGAACCACTAAACCAGGAATCCCTGAGTGCGGCAAAGATGGACAATCCCGAATCGGTCACCCGCTCCGACCTTGTGTTTCATGCGGTACAGATGGTTCTTTACCGTCTGTTCAGACAGGCAGAACTTATTCGCGATCTCCTTGTTGGTCAGTCCCTGCGCGATCAGCGGAACGATTTGCTGTTCGCGCCGCGTCAAGCCCAGCCTTGGCTGGATCGTCCCCGAGTTTACGGACGTCGCCTCGCTTTCAAAAAACCGGAACAGCGCTGTACACAGCGACGCTGGGCACACTGCTTTGCCGGCGCACACCGCTTTCATGGCTTCCACGACGTCCTCCATGGAAGCGTCTCCCGGCAGGTACCCTTTGATTCCCGCCCGCACATATTGAAGAAACTCCGTCTCGTCCTCCGTCATTCCGGCAAAAAGAATCCGGACTGTCGGCGCCGTCAACCGCACTTGGCGAATCACGAAAATGTCGTCCGCCAGCCTCCCGCGTGACGTCAGCAACAAAATATCGGCCTTCTCCTCGTTCAATCCTTCCACTCGGAACGGACCCTCCTCGTTCAATCCAACCACGTCAATGTCGCCTCGCCTGATCAACATCCGCGAGAGGGCCACTCGAAACAGCCGGTTTTCCGCCGCTATGTACACTCGCGCTTTTTGCTTCGCTCCGCTGTTTGTACTCGTACACCCTGCATCCTCAGAGGCCAAGACATGACTTCTGCCTTCTCCCTTGTTGAGTTCATTAGGCTGCCCATTCCCTATCGAAAATGCGCTCCGGCGTGCCGCTGTATTCATGATGAAGTATCCTCCAACGCTTCCTGCCGCCTTCCCAGTCTTCATCTCCTCGTAGGAATTCACTTCCGACGTGTACCGTTGTGCTGCAATTTCGCAGCCGCGCTCCGTACTCTTCTTGCGGCGCTAGCTCCAAAATATCTCTCATCGTACCTATGTCTTAGTGCCACGCAGCTCTTGAACTCCGATCCCCCCAAGTCCCACATTGGTACCAATCCCCGCCGCCACTTCAGTTCGGAACTATTCCATTATTTCCTTCTAATGCTTCTCGTTACTGGAAAAATCCACTTCCGCCCTCTTTCTTTCGCAGTACTTCCGTACTATCATGCATTCGGAGCGTCCTACTTGATGGCAGGTACGGCCCAGCTATAGGTTTTCGTTCGATCGAGCCTTACACTCTCTCTTGCAGGCAGTCCGGCCAGCGAGAGGTAAGGCGTCCATGGAGTCTCAGCAAGGCATTATGCGCAAAACCCCCAGCAGCGGTGGCACCGCCGCTTCGAAACCTGCTGCTAAAGAACGCCGCTCCATGCGCCGCTGCAAGATTACGCAGCTCATGCGCATCCGCCCTTCCGATCCTGAGAAGGAGCATTTCGATGATATGCGCGGAACTCTCAGCGTTTCTCGCAACGGAGTGTATTTTCAAACCAGCGAACCCGCCTACGAAATTGGCATGCGCCTTTTTGTCACTCTGCCTTACTCCCAGGATCCCATGGCGTTGAACCGCGAATACCTGGCGGAAGTTGTGCGTAGAGATGTTCTGCCTACGGCCATGTTCGGGATTGGCTTGAAAATCCTCATGGAAATGGGCTTGCAACAGAACCCGGTCTTCGACTTCTCCACGTCTCGCGGGTAGCAGTGGTTTCTGTACCGCTTCTCAAGTCACTTTAGAAGCAAAAAAGGGCGGATGGCGTTTAGCCATCCGCCCCTTCTTGTTATTGGGGGGGTGGAGAGAACTCGGTATTATTCTTGTCCGAACATCTGCAAAGTCTTGTGGCGCAACATTCCCAACTGCCGGTTTATCGGATGCTTCCGCGTGAGGAAGGTCAGTACTGGCTGCCGCCGCTCGACAAGCCGGTTCATCGCAATGGTCAACCGCACGTCCCGCCTCGCAAATTTCAGCCCCGACTGCAACGCTTCCACGGCCTCGTCGCGTCTCCCTGCCGTCGCGTACACTTCCGCCAGATTCAAGTAAAGTTGCGCCTGGTTTCTCTTCATGCGCACCGCCGTATCGCAAAGCCGTTCTGCTTCGCCCCACTTCTGTTCGGAGCGCGCCAGCACCACTCCCAGATACGACATGTAGTACGGATTATTTTTGTCGAGGTCCACCGCGCGCTTCATGTGCGGCAGTGCTTTTACTGCGTAGTTGTCTCTCAACAGCGTCAAACCGGTTTTGAACTCGCGGAAGGCTTCCGTATCCATCATTGATTCACCTCGTAGGCCCAAACCTTCTCGGGTCGGGTAAGGAATAGGACTCCCCGGGCAGCTGGAAACTCGCCGCAAACTGCAGGAAACGAGAACACCAGGCTCCGGGGTGCCGAGGCTGGCTGGATCGCCCTTTTCGAGGTCCCCCATGAAAATGTTCCATTCACCCAGGTGGTGTTCGGTTCAACGGAGAGCAGTTTGGCGTTTATGGTTCCCATCCCGGTCCTTTTCGAACCTACGCGCTCACTGTGCTGGAATCTACTGACCGGTGGGACAGTCTTGGTTCAGCCGCACTTTGGTACGTGAGAAGCGGGCAGGTACAGTACACGATACACTCGTCAATTCCGCCCGTTTTCTTACTTCTTGATCCGTTCGACAGTTACACCTGTGCGTGTTCCGCGCGAAAGGTTGCCCGCATGCGTGCCTCGTAGATGGGGAACCGCGACGCCAAATCCGCAACCTGCCTGCGCACCCGCTGTTCCGTTTCCGCTTCGCCAAGGTGCGAAAGAATCTCTCCAATCCAGCCGCCGATTTGATCCATCTCCGCTTCGTGCATTCCTCGGGTCGTTACCGACGGGCTTCCCAGCCGGATTCCGCCCCCCTTCATTGGGGGCAGGGGATCGAACGGAATCGAGTTCTTGTTCACCGTGATTCCCGCGCGGTCCAGCGCTTTTTCGGCGTCGTTCCCCGTGATCCCGCGCGAATGCACTTCGACCAGAAAAACGTGATTATCCGTCCCGCCCGTCACAATCCGGAATCCTCTTTTCGCGATAGCCTCCGCCAGCGCCTTCGCGTTGGCTACCACCTGTTTCTGATATTCCTTAAAGCTCGGCTCCCTGGCTTCCTTCAAGCACACCGCCTTGGCCGCAATCGTGTGCACCAAAGGCCCGCCTTGCGTCCCAGGGAAGGTCAGCTTGTCCAGTTCCTTTGCAAACGCCGCCTTGCAGAGTACCAACCCGCCGCGCGGTCCCCGCAGCGTTTTGTGCGTCGTAGTCGAAACGATATCCGCATACGGCACCGGGCTCGGATGCACTCCCGCCGCCACCAGCCCGGCGATGTGCGCCATATCCACAAAAAACAGCGCCCCCGCCGCCTTCGCCGCTCTCGCAATCCGCTCAAAATCGATAACTCGCGAGTACGCGCTCGCCCCCGCCACAATCATCTTCGGCTTGTGTTCCTTCGCCAACTTCTCGATTTCCTCGTAATCGATCCGCTCATCTTCTTTTCGCACGCCGTACGCGACGAATTTGTACATCCTCCCTGAAAAATTCAACGGGTGCCCATGCGTCAAATGTCCGCCATGCGAAAGATTCATCCCCAAAACCACGTCATCTTTTTGCAGTGTGGCCATATAGACCGCGATGTTGGCCGAAGTCCCCGAGTGCGCCTGCACGTTGGCATGCTCCGCGCCAAAAAGCTCTTTCGCCCGGTCAATCGCCAACTGCTCCACCTTGTCCGCGTATTCGCACCCGCCGTAATACCGCTTCCCCGGATAGCCCTCCGCATACTTATTCGTAAAGATCGACCCCATCGCCTCCAGCACCGCCTCCGACACAAGATTCTCCGATGGAATCAGCTCCAGCCCCGTAGCCTGCCTCCGCGCTTCTTCGCGAAGCAATTCCGCAATCTGTGGGTCCACGGCTTCCAGCGGCCGCTGCATCCGTTCATTCGCTTCAGTAGTCATCTCGGTTGTCCTGCCAATTCAGTTCAAATCGGTACTCGACCATCTTACTCCGCCCATGCCAATTCCGCGAAGCAACGCTGCACGCAAATGCCCTCCTAAAGTGAAATGGCTTGGGGGTATGGAACCCGGCCCGGAACGCTAAGTGCCATGAATTTGTTTGCGCCTTTTTCCTTGCTTTTTCGTTGACAAACGGTTACTCCAAGCGTATAAGAGATTGTAGGTAACAGTGTGACTTATGCTCCGTAGCGCCAGCATCGAGCTGGCGTTTTTGCTTTCCGGAGCCCAATAGGTGGCCTAAGTCTCCTATTCGCAACACTTACGAAACCAATCGCCATTGGCGCTATTTTGATGCAAACAAGTTATTTAGAATCAACACATACAAAAGTCTATCAAAACAAATTACTTTAACCCCATTTAGAATCAACACTTACGCAAAACGTGGGGGGAGGGCCTCCAGCGGCGACTCGCAAAACTGGGAACGGCAGCTTTTCAGGGATGCGAGAGCCGTGGTATAAAACTCCCATGGTTCCGAAAAAAAAGACTGGTCGATGGGTTGTGTACGAACGACGGGAGGGCAAGTTCGTATTTCTTTCGAAACTCCTTAAGACAAAAAAAGCAGCGGAGAAGGAACGGCTAAGACTGAAAGACCGCCTAGAACACAGACGCTTTGCCATCGGTGTAGGCTTTGTGCAACCACCAGAGTAAACTCAACAGCTGATCCTACAGGGTTCCGCAATTCAATAGCATCACCGAATTGGCCATCTGTGGCAAGAACGCGGGACGATTGGTCAAGTTCCCAAGCCCCTGCTGCCGCATCCTATGACTGGATCGCGATATGCTCGGGCCATAACAACGGAACGAGAAGGAGAAAACAACAATGAGTGCAAGTGCGAAAGAGAAACAGACAAGCAAAGAACTTGAGCAGCTCAAAATCGGAGACTCCAAAGGCCGCCGTGCTGCACTATTGGCTGATCGAATCGCAGCAGGCGCTGCCGGCTTGGCTGCGGAAGGACTCTCGGAGGTGGAATGGCATGCGCCGGTGCCGGAGAGTGGAAAGGACGGCCGCTCGGTCGGCGTCATCGTGCACCACGTCGCCAGCGTCTACCCAATTGAGATCGATCTCGCGCGAACTATCGCCAGCGGCAAGGCCGTTACTGAGGTTACCTGGGAGGTTGTCGCTCAGTTGAATGCCAAGCATGCCCAAGATCAGGCCGACGTAACCAAGGCCGCCGCGCTCGAACTCTTACGGCGAAACAGTCGTGAGGCGGCCGCTGCGGTGCGCGCCTTCACGGATGAAGAGTTGGACCGCGCGGCGCCTTTTTCGCTGAGCTTCGGTGCGCCCGTCACTGCGCAGTTCGTCATCGAGGACCACGCACTACGGCACAGCTGGCATCACCTGGCGCGCATCCGCAAGGCGCTGGGCCGGTGAGCCAAAACAAGCAGAGGTTCAAGCAGAAAGTGGAAAGAGGTAATTCATGACGGCCGCAACTCGGTTGCGTTACCTTCGTGTTGCTCTCATTTTGGCCGGTTTGATATTCATCTTTGGCATCTATCCGCTCATGATGGCTCTTTGGCCTTCAGGCTGGCGGTGGAGTCTCGGGCGCTGGTAGAAGGCAGAGCAGGAAACCGATCTCGCTAGGCTCTTCCGTCCAGCCTTCTTAGGAGATACGGAGCTAGATAGGGCTTCAGCTTTAGCTGCTCATTCCGGGTAAGAAACTTGAAGCCTCTTATCATTCGCAGACATGCCGGCGACCCGCAATCACAGCGAAAACTATCATGCATTTCATACTCTGTGGCGGCGTAGTTGATCTTGACTTCTTCGCCTGCTCGAATGTCCTTGAGAGCTCTTACACACAGGCAGCTGAAATCCAGAAAGACATTAGGCTCGCAGCTGTGATTTAAGTAACCAACGGTCTCTTCACTTCCCAATGCGTGCTTTGCTTCACCGATCTGCAAAGACCTTCTGGTAGGCGACGACAAAGTTTCTTCCTCGTTCAAGTCAATCAAAATCTCGTCCTTGGCGATCGATACAACTGCGAATAGACCCTTCCTCCCATTGGTCACGAAAACATCTAGCTTGGCCGATCGGGTTTCCATATCGCAAGCCTAGACGACAGCGATTTGCACGTCCAGTCAGTCCGGATCGAGCTCCACGAATCAGTCACTTGGACGATAAGCGCGCTAACCGGAATATAATCTGCCGCGCGTGGCGCAATTTTTCTCCGAGCCGAATGCCCGCTCCAGGATGGTATAGTGGCCGCGATTTCTCCAGAACCGCAGGAGGTTCCGTCACTATGCCTGCCTCGAACAAATCGAACAAAAATGGATGCCTTCTTCGGATGCAGCGGCTGGTTGTTCATCGCGGCCGCTCGTTAGCGTCTGTCGCAGCTTTCGTTTTCTTCTTCGCGGCACCGCAGCTTTTTGCGCAGGACAAAAATCCCTTCGCCGGCGACGCCAAAGTCGCAAAGCTCGGTGAATCTCAATTCCGCGCGAATTGCGCGTTCTGCCACGGACTCGGCGCGCGCGGCGGCGGCCGCGGCCCCGATTTGACGCGCGCGCAAAAACGTCACGGCAATGCCGACGCCGATCTTTTTCGCACCATCAACGAAGGCGTTCCCGGCACCGCCATGCCTCAAAATGGCGCCACCCAGCAAGGCGTCGGCATGACCGAGGCAGAAATCTGGCAACTCATCACCTACATCCGCAGCGTCCAAGTGAAATCGTCCGCGCAACCACTTGGCGATGCCGCACACGGGAAAGAACTCTTTTTCGGCGAGGCCGTTTGTTACACCTGCCACATGGTGGAAGGGAAGGGGGGCCGGCTCGGCCCCGACCTGACAACCACGGGTTCAGCCCGTTCCACCGATTACCTTATCGATTCTGTGCGCAACCCGAGCCGCCGCCTCGCCCAGGGCCTCTCCGAAGCCATGAAGGAATTTTCCCAGGAATACGAAACGGTCAACGTCGAAACCGCCGATGGCCAGAAAATTAGCGGCGTAATCTTGAATGAAGACCATTTCACCGTGCAGATGCTCGATCTCCGCGAGCAGCTCCATCTCTTCGAAAAAGACAAACTCCGCGCTTTCGAAAAAAGCCGCAAATCTCTCATGCCCGCGTACGACAAAAACATGTTGAGCGACAAAGACCTGCAGGACATCCTCGCCTTCCTGCTCAGCGTAGGTGCCCAATGAGCAAGCCACTCATGAAGAAGTCACATTGCGCCTCGCTCTTGCTGCTCGTTGTTTCTGGCCTCGCCGCTTCATCCGCGCAATCCCAGGTCACCCCGCAACGTCTCCTCGATTCCGCAAAGGAGCCGCAAAATTGGCTCATGTATTCCGGCGACTACTCCGGCCACCGCTTCAGTGCGCTCGATCAAATCAATACTTCAAACGCAGCCACTATGGTCCCCAAGTGGGCGTACCAAACCATGGCGGGCGGAAAATTTGAAACCACGCCTCTCGTCGTTGACGGAATTCTCTATGGCACCGGCCAAGACGACCGCGCCTACGCTCTCGATGCCCGTACCGGCCGTCCCATCTGGCAATACCAGCGGGCGCTTCCCGCGGACATTCGTCCATGCTGTGGCCGCGTCAATCGCGGACTCGCCATTCTCGGCGACAAAGTCTTCCTTGGCACGCTCGATTCGCACGTCGTCGCGCTCGATTCCAAAACCGGCAATGTCCTCTGGGATGCCACGGCGTTTGACTATCGCAAAGGCTACAGCATTACCCTCGCGCCATTGGCGATCAAGAATCTCGTGATCGTGGGCGTTTCCGGCGGCGAATACGGCATCCGAGGTTTCATCGACGCCTACGATGCCGGCACCGGCGAACGCAAATGGCGCTTCTACACCGTTCCCGGCCCCGGCGAACCAGGCCACGAAACTTGGGAAGCGGACTCCTGGAAAATTGGCGGCGCGCCCGCCTGGATCACCGGCTCCTACGATCCCGCGACCAACACAACTTTCTGGACCACCGGCAATCCTTCGCCAAGCAATCGCGGCATCGGCCGCGCCGGTGACAATCTCTACAGTGACTCCTTGCTGGCCCTCGATCCAGACACCGGCAAACTCAAATGGTATTTCCAATTCACCAGGCACGACGAACACGATTGGGACGCCACGCAAGTTCCCGTGATGATCGATCAAGGCGAAAAACATCTCATTGCGCAGGCCAATCGCAACGGTTTTTTTTACGTGATCGATCGTTCCACGGGTAAATTAATTTCCTCGAATCCCTATGCCAAGGTCACGTGGAGCAATTCGAAAGACGCAGAAGGACGTCCCCTTTCACTCAAAGACGCCTCGCCGACGCTAGAAGGGAATCGAGTTTGTCCCGGCGCGGCCGGCGCAACGAATTGGATGTCACCCACATACGATCCGCAAACAAAACTTTTTTACGTCACCGCGCGCGAGCAATGCGACATCTTCAGCACCGCCCCGCAACCTTTCGAAGAAGGCCACGCTTACTACGGCAGCGCCTATTTTCCAAACGACGATACCGAGCCTTTTTGGGGCGCGCTGCGCGCCATTGATCCCGAAACCGGCAAAATAAAATGGGAATGGAAGCATCCGTCGCCCACATGGTCTGGCGTTCTCTCCAGCGCGGGCGGCCTGGTATTCACCGGCGACGCAGAAGGCAACTTCATCGCCCTCGATGCCGCAACCGGAAAAACTCTCTGGCACTTCCAATGCGGCGCTTCCGTTTACTCATCGCCTATGTCCTTCGCCGTTGATGGGAAACAATACGTCTCCGTCGCTGCCGGGTCGGCACTCTTTACATTTGCGTTGCCGTAACGCTATGCCGAATCTCGCGCGTGGTTAGTGCACCTGGGCGATTCAAACAGGAGGGAATTCCATGAGCAACATTGTGGAGTCGCGCCGCCGATTTCTAAAAACTTCAGCCCTTGCGGCAGGGGGCCTATTGTTCTCCTCGAAGAGGAGCCCTGCTCAGGCGGAGACCACATCCGAATGCGGCGCGGCAGCCGATACGCCAAATGAGTCGGGCGACGCGGACTACACTTTGCACATCAAAACATCTCCGATTGAGATTGCTCCCAAGCGAATCATCTCTGCTACCACCTACAACGGCCAATTTCCCGGTCCTCTTCTTCGTTTCAAGGAAGGCCAGCAAGTCACCATTGACGTTTACAACGACACCGATACTCCTGAGCAGTTGCATTGGCACGGCCAGCAAGTTTCCGTCGATGTGGATGGCGCCGCCGAAGAGGGCACGCCCTTCATCCCAGCGCACGGCAAACAGCGAATAACATTCAATCCAAGGCCCGCGGGTTTTCGTTTTTACCACACGCACAATCGCGCCGGCGCCGATCTTTCCGCCGGACAATACAGCGGGCAGGTGGGGCCAGTTTACATCGAGCCTCCCCACGAACCAGGTAAGTACGACCGCGAAGTCTTTCTCGTTTTGAAGGAGTTCGAGCCCACCTTTAGCCGCGGCGGGGACATGGCCCAGGATTTTCTTTCTCCATCAGCTCCCAACAATTCGCTACAGCAAACCGGCGAGTCCGCCATGAAAGCCTCTCTCGCGAAGGGTATGCCCCATGGCTACGAAGTCGGATATCGCTCCTTCACCATCAACGGTCGCACGCTCGGTCACGGAGAACCCATTCGCGTGAAGCAAGGCGAACGAATCCTTTTTCATATTCTGAACGCAAGCGCAACGGAAATTCGCAGTCTCGCACTGCCCGGTCATTTGTTCGAGGTGGTCGCTCTCGATGGAAATCCCGTCCCAAATCCTGCAAAAGTTCCTGTTCTGTGGCTGGGCACGGCAGAACGCATCTCCGCCATCGTCGATATGAATCATCCTGGTGTGTGGATTTTGGGTGATCTTGACAACGATGATCGCCCGCACGGAATGGGTATCATCGTCGAGTACGCCGGCCGGGCGGGGAGGGCGCAATGGGTCGCCCCTCCGCCGTTTCGCTGGAGCTATTTGCGCTTCGCGAAGCCAGGTGTGCCGGCTCCAACTCCAACTCCAGACGAGACCTTTGACATGACGTTTGCAAAAGAAAACGCGGCCGAGGAAGGCTTCAACCGCTGGACGATCAATGGCGTTTCATTTCCCATGATTCGCGAGATTGTCCCCGCCTCGTATCACCTGAAGCAGGGCAAGCGCTACCGCCTCCGCATGCATAACGCCAGCGACGATATCCATCCCATCCATCTCCATCGCCACAGCTTCGAGATCATCAACATCGCCGGAAGGCCGACGGCGGGAGTCTGGAAAGACGTCCTAATGCTAGGCGGCTACCAGGAAGCCGAAGTGGATTTCGTCGCCGACAACCCTGGCCTGACCCTCTTCCATTGCCACCAGCAACTGCACATGGATTTCGGCTTCATGACTCTGTTCGATTACTGATAGGTGTTCAGCGAGCAGAGTGGATCACCCAGGTTTGCCAGCGCATTCGTTGACACGCTGCAACGCGTCCGTTACGCTTTTTAGTTTACTCAGACGAAATTCTTGCTCTGAGGGGAACGGACATTGCCGCATGGCTGAAGAAAAGCTACCGACACGCGCACAAGATTTTTCCGAGTGGTACAACCAGCTGGTTTTGAAGGCGCAGCTTGCCGACTACGCACCCGTGCGGGGCTGCATGGTCGTGCGGCCGTATGGCTGGGCGCTATGGGAAAACATGCAGCAGGCGCTGGACCGGCGGTTCAAGGCAACCGGTCATCAAAACGTGGCGTTTCCACTGCTCATTCCGCGCAGCTTTATCGACAAGGAGAAGCACCACGTCGAAGGTTTTTCGCCGGAGCTGGCGGTGGTGACGATTGGCGGCGGCGAGAAGCTGGCGGAGCCGCTGGTCATCCGGCCGACGTCGGAAACGATCATTGGCCACATGTGGTCGAAGTGGATCCAGTCGTACCGCGACTTGCCGGTGTTGATGAACCAGTGGAACAGCGTGGTGCGCTGGGAATTGCGGACGAAGCTTTTTCTGCGCACGCTGGAGTTTTACTGGCAGGAAGGACATACCGCGCACGCCACGCGCGAGGAAGCCGAATTCGAAACGCGGCAGATGCTCGATATCTATACGGATTTTGCCGTGAACGATGCTGCGATCCCAGTGATTGCGGGGAAGAAATCGGACGCAGAGAAATTCGCGGGCGCGGACGTGACATATTCCATCGAGGGCATGATGGGCGATGGGAAAGCGCTGCAATCCGGGACTTCGCATTTCCTGGGGCAAAATTTCTCGCAGGCGTTCGAGGTGAGGTACCTCGATCAGGGCGGACAGTTGCAACATTGCTGGACGACGTCGTGGGGACTATCGACGCGCGTGATTGGCGCGATCATCATGGTGCACGGCGACGATCAGGGGCTGGTGCTGCCGCCGAAGCTCGCCCCGTATCAGGCGGTGATCGTGCCGATTTACAAGACCGACGAAGAGAAGAGTTCGGTGATGGACGCGGCGCGAAAGTTGAAGGCGGAACTGGTTGCGGCGAACGTGCGAGTGACGCTGGACGAGCGCGAGGGCACGAGTCCTGGCTGGAAATTTAATGATTGGGAGATGCGCGGCGTGCCAGTGCGCGTCGAGCTGGGGCCGAAGGATGTGGCTAAGCAGGCGGCCGTGCTGGCGAGGCGCGATCGTCCCGGCAGAGAAGGGAAGGTCAGCGCACCACTCGCGGGAATGCCGCAAACGATTGAGCGGCTTCTTGCGGAGATTCAGCAAGCGCTGCATGACAAGGCGCTGGCGTTTCGCAAAGCGAACACGCATGACGCGAAATCGTATGATGAGTTGAAGAAAGCCGTGGAAATGGGTTTCGCGTATTCGCACTGGTGTGGAGGCGCCGACTGCGAAGCCAAGATTAAGGAGGAAACCCGCGCCACCATGCGCAACATTCCGATGGATCAGACCCTGGGCGAGGGAAATGCGCGGGCGAGCGGCTCCGGGACGTGCGTGTATTGCGGCAAACCGGCGGCTGAGCGGGCTATTTTTGCACGGGCTTACTGAGGGTCTGGCGGGCCGCCGGACTCGCCTGGGCGGGAATGAGCTGAGGCCTGTACTGCCGGCCCGTAGCATTCCGGGAACACACACTGAGGCAACATCTCGACACCCCACGCAGGCAATGCTAGCGTTACCTTAGAGAAAGCGGCTGAATCTCGCTGCGCGATGCCGCGCATTGGCTGCGGCGTTGACGCAACCCGGAGAAGACTTCCGTGTACTTTGCCAGGACACCAGTAAACATTTCGATAAGGCGCCGCCACGGGCAGCGCGGCGAAGGCAGGGGGAAAGCCATCCTTTTCACCGTCATCTTCCTGATGGCGATCTACACTGCATTTAAGATTGTGCCTGCTTACGTTTCTGAATATCAGCTACATGACAAAATGCAAGAGGTGGCGCGCTTTGCAGTGGTGAATCGCTATACTCCCGAGCAAATTCGCGAAAATATATTCAAAGAGGTTGAAGACCTGGATATACCGGCGAAGCGCGAGGACATCAAAGTGACCGCCACGACGGAAGTCGTCAAGATTTCGTTGGAATACACGGTTCCAGTCAATCTGCTCGTCTATAGCACCGAACTCCACTTTTCGCCTTCGAGTGAGAACAAATCGCTTTTCTAATGATTCAGGGTTTTGGCGCCGGGTGGCTGGGCTCAGGCAGTCAACCGCCGCGGTTCCCGAAAGTGTTCGGGCAACGTCCGGCTTGAGAAGTCCGTCTTTCTTAGTGGCAAGTGTTGCGAGACAATAGTATCTCAGCCCCGGGAGCTACCGTTTGCGCATTCGAATTCGAAGCGGATTTTTCACCTCCAAAACAGGCTTGACGCTGCTGGGAATCGTCTTCGCCGGATTCCTCATCTCCGGGGGGATTTTCGCTTATTACTACGTCAAATATTCGCGCATGATCGACGCGCGTCTCTCCGGGAAGGTCTTTCAAAACACGACACAGATTTTTTCAGCGCCGGAGTATATCTACGTCGGACAGGCGTGGAGCGCGGAAGATCTGACTACGTATTTGACGCGCATCGGGTACCGTCCCGAGGTGGATGAGAACTCCCTGGGGGAGTTCACCGTGGAGAAGAATACGGTGGACATCCGGCCCTCGCAGCTCTCGTACTTTGGCGGTTCGAACGCGCTGGCCGTGCAATTCAGCGGGAAATCGATCCGGGCGATTCGGCCGCTCGCTGGCGGCGCAAATCTGGAGACGGCGCAGATAGAGCCGGAGCTGATTACGAATCTATTTGACAGCGCGCGCGAAAAGCGGCGGCCGGTGAGGTACGAGGATTTACCCCCGGAGCTGGTACACGCGATTCTTTCCGCTGAGGACAAGCGTTTTTTTGATCACGGCGGCTTCGACTTCATTCGAATTGCGGGCGCCGCGTGGGCGGACTTACGGCATAGCTCGGCGCACTACCAGGGAGCGAGCACAATCACCATGCAGGTAGCTCGCACGTTTTTCTTTTCGAATGAGCGGACGTGGCGTCGCAAACTGGCGGAGGCGATGGTTTCGACGGAGCTCGAACAGCGTTTCAATAAGCAGCAAATCTTCGAGTTATATGCCAACGAGGTGTACCTCGGAAACCGCGGGAGCTTTGGGATTCGCGGTTTTTCGGAAGCGAGCGTTGCGTACTTCGGGAAGGACATGCGGCAGCTCTCACTCGGCGAATGCGCCTACCTGGCAGGAATCATTCGCGCGCCAAACTATTATTCTTCGGCCGACCGGCATCCGGAACGAGGGGGGCAGGCCCGCGACCGCGTGCTGACGCAAATGCTGGAGAACAAGTACATCAAGGAGGAAGAACTGGAGGCTGCGAAGCACGCACCGCTCAAGATCGTGCATGCAGCGGGGTCGGGAAGCGAAGCGGCGTATTTCGTGGACATGGTGAAGGACCATCTACTCGACAAGTTCTCTGAAAGCGAGCTTCTGAGCCAGAATTTCCGAGTGTATACCACGCTCGATCCGGCGCTGCAGCGGGCCGCGGCCGCGGCGGTGGACGCGGGAGGCAAGAACGTAGATTTGCTGCTGGCGAAGAGATATGAGAAATGGCGGCGCGAAGCGGCGAAGAAGGGAAGCGAGGAGCCCGTACCGCATGTACAAATCGCCATGGTGGTACTGGATCCGAGGACTGGCGAAATCAAGGCGGTGGTCGGAGGGCGCGATTACGGCCAGAGCCAGCTCAATCATGCGCTGGCGCACCGGCAGCCCGGTTCTGTATTCAAACCCTTCGTGTACGCGGCGGCGTTCGACAATGCCGTGGATGGTGTGCAGCCGGTGATTACGCCAGCGACGACCGTCGATGACGAACCCACGACATTTGAATTCGACGGCAAGGAGTACACGCCCAACAACTATGGCGAAAGATTCATGGGGCATGTAACGGTGCGGGACGCGCTGACGAATTCGTTGAACGTGGCCACCGTTAAGGTCGCCGAGCTGATCGGTTACGGCCGCGTGGTGCAGATCGCGCGCCAGATGGGCCTTGGGAACAACATCCAGGCAACGCCGGCGGTTGCGCTGGGTGCTTACGAGATGACGGCGGTGGACGTGGCCGCGGGCTACACGGCGTTTGCGAACGGCGGAACGCGCGCTGAGCCCCAATTTTTGCATAGCGTGGTGAGCGCTGATGGAAGCGTACTCGAGAAATTTACGCCGCAAACTCACCTTGTGCTCGATCCGCGCGTGGCGTTCCTGGTGACGAGTGTCCTCAAGGACGTATTGAATAAGGGCACAGGCGCGGGAGTTCGCGCGCGGGGCTTCACGCTGCCAGCGGCGGGAAAAACGGGGACCTCGCGCGATGGGTGGATCGCGGGATACACCTCGAATCTTTTAACGGTGGTTTGGATCGGGTTTGACGACAATCGCGACCTGGGCCTGACGGGTGGCGCCACGGCCGCCCCCATTTGGGCTGACTTCATGATTCACGCCACGTCGCTCCCCGCTTACCGCGACGTGAGAGATTTCAGCGCGCCCGAGGGTGTGCAGTCGGTTCTGATCGACCCAGATTCACTGGAGCTCGCCACCCCCAACTGCCCCACAACGCGGGAGGAAGTGTATGTTGCCGGGTCAGCCCCTACGCAATTTTGCGAGTTGCACGGGGGGAGCGGCGCCGTTTCCGCCGCGGGCTCGTGGCTGTCCCATATTTTTGGCGGAGATCAACCCAAACCGCCGCAAACGGATGCGCAGGGAAAGCCCATAACCGCCTACGATCCTAACCGCCCGCCCGACGCGACGGGCCAAGGCGCTCCTCCCTCCTCGGACCCTAACGCCCAATCCGGCGAAAAGAAAAAGAACCCATTGCAGAAGATTTTTGGTATCTTTGGAGGCAAGAAGAAGGACCCCGACAAGGCCAAGCCACAAACGGATAAGCCTCAGCCGGAGAAGGGAGACTCGCCATGACTCATGTACGAGTGGCGTTTCCAGCAGGTATTCTCCTTCTAAGTCTGTCAATTCCCGCATCAGGACAAACACTCGAAAGTACACGGTCGATGGTAATGGCGCCGGGCGTGGCGCAAGTGCCTTCGCCGCAAGATCCCGTAATCGTAGTGCGCCCGGAAATCAGCGATGAGCAGATGGGCGACCTTTACATGGTCCGCAAGCAATATCGCGAGGCCGCGGATCAGTTCAAGAAACTCTCGGACAATAATCCGCGAAATCCCGTCTATTTGAACAAGCTGGGAATCGCGCTGCACCAGCAGGAGGCGCTGGGGCCGGCGCTGAAATATTATGAACGAGCGGTCAAGGTGGACCCGCGTTATGCAGACGCGGAAAACAATGTTGGGACGATTTGGTATCAGCGTAAGAAATTCCGCAAGGCCATAAAAGCCTATGAAAAGGCGATCAAGATGCGCGACGATATGGCCGTGCTGTACAGCAATCTTGGGTATGCGTATTTCGGCGAGCGAAAATACGAGGAAGCGATTTCCGCGTTTCGTCAGGCATTGACACTTGATCCCCTGCTTTTCGAGCACAACGGGTCGCGCAACGGGTCTGTCCTGCAAGACCGTTCGGTGGAGGACCATGGGAAATTCGACTACATGCTGGCGAAGTCCTTCGCGCAGGCGGGCGATTTGGACCGCTGCATTCACTATCTTCGCAAGGCTAAGGACGAGGGCTACAAAGACCTCGCGGACATAAAAAAGGACCCGGCATTTGCAGCGGCGCTGAAGAGCCCGGTAGTGCAGGAACTGCTCGTTCCGAGACCGGCAGAGCCGGAGCAGCTTTAATCCGTTGAAGTGCTTCAGCGGGACCCGCGAAATCATCCACCCGTCAGAGTTCTGATCCCATAAACAGGGATTAAGTTGGATCTGTGTTTCCCCCTCGAGACGCATGACTCAGCCACTCAGGATGCCGGACGTTGAAGTGCAGCGCGCGGCAATGAAGCAACTCAGCTTCCTGATTGGAAGATGGGTTGGAGAGGCGCGTATTCTGCGTGGTCCCGGCGAAACTGTTGAATTGAACCAGCAGGAAGAAGCACAGTACAAGCTGGATGGTTTAGTTCTGACCATTGAGGGGATCGGATACAGTAAGGGCGATGGAAAGACCGCACTCCAAGCCCTGGGCTTCGTTTCCTATGACGACTATTCCGGAAGATACATCATGCGCGCGTTCAACGACGGCCGTTACCTTGAGACCGAATTGAAGCTGGCCGAGGATGGCCAGGGAATCATGTGGGGCTTCGCGCTGGGAGAAATAAAAACCAGTTCCATGCTGCGCATTAACGAAGAGGGAGATTGGACCGAACTGACGGAAATTACAATCGGCACCCAGCCGCCGCGTAATTACATGGAGCTTAGAGTCAGCAGACAGGAATAGCCCCGACGGCGCACCAAGCCAGCCCGGACTTCCCATTAGCCCATTAGCGCAAACCTTGCGTTATTGAGTGGTGTCTAAATCACCGCGAATGTAAAGCTTCTGAGGCAACGGCGCCGCGCGCCTCTGCTACAATAACACGAGCATGAAGCGGCCTGTTTTCAGCGCGCATTCGTTAGCTATTTCCTGCATAATTTTCGTATCAGGCGTGGTGGTTCTTTCTCCCATGCTCGCGCAACAATCTAATTTGATTGCGCCCGCTTCCAGGGCAACGGGAGCATCCACGAGCGCTCGAAGTGTGTCCTCCGAGGCCTCCCCAAGCGGAATCTATCTCGTCTTCCCATTTGAGAATGCGGGAGCTTCTTCCCGGCTCGATTGGCTTGGCGAAGGGATCGAGGAACTGACCATCCAGCGGCTTTCCGCGGCTGGGCAGCAAGTCTATACGCATGCGGGGCGAACGGAAGAGCTGGATCGCTCCGGGCTTCCTCCCACAGCAAAACTGAGCCGCGCTTCGATGCTTCGCATCGCCCAGAACATGGACGCGGATTATGTCGTTTTTGGCAGATATCTGTCCGATGGACAATCACTCACGATCGAGTCTCAGATTCTGCGGACCAGCCCAATCCGGCTGCTTCCTGCGATTCATGAGAAAGGCTCTCTTACTTCGCTGATGGAGCTGCACCTGAAAATGCTCTGGCGATTGCTCGCCGCCAACGATCACGCTTACCCGCGAAGCCTTGAGGAATTCTCGAAAGCGCAGCGGCCGCTGCGGCTTGACGCGTTCGAGCATTACATCCGCGGTTTGCTGGCGAACGAAGATGATGCCCGGCTGCGGGAGCTTCGGGAGGCCGCGCGCCTCGAGCCACAGTGGCCCGATCCGGATTTCGCGATCGGCGATGCCTACTACTCCCGCCGTGACTGCGACTCGGCGCTGCCGTGGTTTGCCAAAGTTCCCAAATCACACGATCGCCATGTTGAAGCCGTTTTTGCCACGGGCGCTTGCCGGTTGCTGATGAATCAGCCGGACCGAGCCGAAGAGGTCTTTACGTCCTTGCAGAATGACTTGCGGGGCAACATGGTTTCCGGCGCGGACCTGCCCGAGATTCTGAATGATCTTGCACTTTCCCGGGCGCGCCAGGGAAAGGCAGCCGCAGCCATGACGGATCTTCGCCGTGCGGCGGAGCTCGATCCCGACGAGGACGATTATCCGTTCAACCTGGGATTGCTGGCGCTTGGCTCGAAAGATTTCGCTGCGGCAACGGAATACTTTCGCGACGCTGCAAGGCGCGAGCCAGACAGCGCGGAAAACCGGGCACTGATGATTCTGTCGCTCGAGCAGGCGGGCAAGAAAGCCGAAGCCGACCAGGAACGCGAGACTGCATTGGAAACCTTTGGTCCCGATGGTCTTCCCGTGCTCCGTTTGGACGCTAAAAAAGATACCATTTCGCATTTAGAGCGCGTGCACACCGATCTGGATACCACGGCATTGCGGTTGGAAATTGCGTCGGCGGGTGATTCCGCGAGCGCGCCCGCCGCAGCGGCGGCTGAGGACACTCCCAGGGCGCACATACGCCGCGGGCGGCAGGAGCTTTCTGCGGGCCGCGTGGATAAGGGTGAAAGCGAGTTTCGCGCGGCACTGGCCGCCGATGCATCCAGCGCAGCTGGGCACGATGGGCTAGCTGAAGTCTATCGGCGTCGCGGCCAGTTGGAAGACTGCACCAAGGAGCTGCAGGCATCGCTACAAATCCGAGACTCGGCAGTGGTGCGTACCACGCTTGCGCGCGTGTATCTGGAGCAGAAGAAGCTGGACCTTGCGCGCACGGAATTGCAGCGCGCCTTGAAGCTTGCGCCCAAGTATTCCGATGCCAAGGCATTGCTGGAAAGTCTCCAGAAAGTGAAGCCTTCGGGAGGCGCGAAATGAGCGCTTATCGTCTGGTTCAACAAAATTGCCATTCAAGAGGTTTTGGTGCTTCAGCGTTCGCGCTTCTTTGCGCGATCTGCGCCGTGGCGTTCTTTGTCCTTCCACCGGCGACCGCCGTCGAGAATTCCTCCAATCCAGTCGTCTTACGGCTCGATCTTGACCGCGAAGTCGAGCCCGTGCTGGCCACGTACATTGACGAGGGAATTGCCGACGCCGCGAGCCGCCACGCCGCGCTCGTTTTGATCACCATGGATACGCCGGGCGGCCTGAGTGACTCGATGAAAGCAATTATCCAGCATATTTTGACATCGACGGTCCCCGTGGCGGTTTTTGTATCGCCTACGGGCGCGCGCGGGGCGTCGGCGGGTTTCTTCATACTTCTCTCGGCGGACGTAGCGGCCATGGCTCCGGCGACACATACCGGCGCAGCTTCCCCGGTGCTCGCGATCGGCGGATGGCAACTGCAGGTTGACGAGACCATGCGCAAAAAGATTTTGAATGATGCGACGGCCTTTTTGCGCAGCTATACGGAGAAGCGCGGCCGCAATCCAACGCTTGCGGAGACGGCGGTGACGGACGCGAAAGCGTTTACGGAAAAAGAAGCGCTGGACGGGAAGCTTATCGACCTGATCGCGTCTTCACCTGAAGACCTTTTGCACCAGCTCGACGGACGAACAATCACGCGCTTCGACGGCACGAAAACGGTTCTGCCGCTGAAGAATGCCACGTTCGCTACTTTTGAACTTTCCGGACGGCAGAAATTTCTTGCGCGCATCGTTGAGCCCGACGTTTTCTTCGTGCTCTTGATAGTGGGCGTGCTTGGGTTATACACGGAGTTCACGCATCCAGGGATGATTGCACCCGGAGTGATTGGAGGCATTTGCTCGGTGCTGGCGTTATATGCGATGCACCTTTTGCCGGTGAACTTCGCGGGAGTTCTGTTGATTCTGCTGGCGCTTGCGTTATTTATCTTGGAAGCGAAATTTACAAGCCATGGTGTCCTTGCGGTGGGTGGCATTGTGGCGATGGTGCTGGGCGCGATGTTTTTGATTCGCTCGCCGCTGACCTCCGGGGGTGTGAGCCTGGGAGTCGCGCTGGCGGCCACATTGCCGTTTGCACTTATTACCGTATTCCTGATGCGGCTGGTTCTGCGCTCGCGGACTTGGAAATCCACGACGGGAAGCGAAGAGTTGATAGGCGAGGAGGGAATTGCTATCTCCGGTTTGCCTGCCGGGGCCGAGGGGATGATTCGGGTGCACGGAGAATTGTGGCGAGCGATCTCCCCGCGCGCGGTGCTGGAGGGAAAACGGGTGCGAGTGCGCGGCGTGGATGGCCTGAAGCTGCACGTTGAACCGGAGGAAGCAGCGGCTACGGAAAACAAGTAGAATGCATTTGCGATCGGGAGGATGAACATGGAGATCAGTCTTCTTGGGCTGGCTGTAATCGCCGGGATTTTTCTGATTTGGTTTTGGAATTCGCTTTACATCATCAAGGAATGGGAACGCGGTGTAGTGCTCAGACTCGGAAGATTGTTGCCTGAGGCGAAAGGGGCGGGCTTGCGGCTGGTTTTTTGGCCGATCGAAACGCTCTATCGCATCAATCTGCGGCTGGAGACTCTGGATGTGCCGCCGCAAGACATCATTACGCGCGACAACGTGTCCGTGAAGGTGAACGCCGTTTGTTACTTTCGCGTTGTAGACGCCAATCTCGCGATGTCTCAAGTGCAGAACTATCAATACGCCACGTCACAGCTTGCCCAAACCACGCTGCGCAGCATCGTTGGCCAGTTTGAGCTGGATGAAATTCTCTCGCAGCGCGACAAGGTGAATGCCAAGCTGCAGATTATTCTCGATCAGGACACCGAGCCGTGGGGCATCAAAGTGTCCAAGGTGGAAGTCAAGCAGGTCGACATTCCGGAACAGATGCAGCGCGCCATCGCCAAGCAAGCGGAAGCGGAACGCGAGCGGCGTGCCAAGGTCATTCACGCGCAGGGCGAGTTCGAGGCGTCGCAAAAACTTGCTGATGCCGCAAAAGTTTTGGAGACACAGTCGTCGGCAATACAGCTGCGTTACTTGCAGACCTTGACGGAGATAGGTGTCGAGAAGAACACAACGATTGTTTTCCCGCTGCCCATCGATATCATTAATAGCTGGGTTCAAGCGTTAGGGGGACAGAAGAAGTAAGGATGGCTTCTGGAGGAAAACGACGGGGCGGCGGGGACCGGGTGCTCGAAGGGCGGCACGTCATCGGTTTGTTCATGCTGATGCTGCTGTTTTCGGGCCTGTTTTTTACGCTGGGTTACGTCATGGGGCGTGACCAATATGACGGCCAAGTGCGCGCTGCGACGAACCTGCGCGGCTCGCCGGACCGCGAGATTCTTCCCAAGAGCGAAGTTACCCCGAGGCCTTCGAGCAAGAAGGCTGCTCCCGAGGCGCAGACGGATGCAGTGGCACCCTCAAAATCTGATTGGGAGTTTTATCACGCCGGCGACTCTAACAAGACGGACGACCGGCTGAAGCCTGCAGTAAGCACAGCGGCGGTGCCAGCGGCGGGCAAGGGCGTTAATTCGACGAAGCAGGTCAATGCAGCCGCGAAGACGAATGTTACGGTGCCTCTTAGTGCGGGATGGAATCTGCAAGTTTCCGCGACGACGCACGAAGCGGACGCCATGGCGCTGGCGAATACTTTGCGCAGGAAGAATTTTCCAACGTTTGTGCAGCCGCCACGGGGCGACAGGTTTTACCATGTTTTGGTTGGACCTTACGCGGATCAGAAAGCCGTGGACAACGCCAGGAAAGGCCTCGAGATGGCCGGGTTCAAGAAGGCCATCGTGAAGCACTGATGCCTGGACGGCCGTGGCTCGGCTATTTTCGTCCGCATTCCGGAAGTGAAACTCCAGCTTGGATGAGACTTTTCATCGCCGCAGTCTCCGGTGCAGCGCTCTCGTTTTCCTACACTGGCTTTTACCTCAGCATCTATTCCTGGGTATGCGTTGGAGCCTTGTTG